>JAABUP010005650.1_pt1 | contig 18729 bp, 16 predicted proteins | sample 5559201 | NCBI WGS metagenome assembly JAABUP01 (sample SAMN10711887, study PRJNA513373) | rock metagenome | isolation source: Antarctica rocks | place: Antarctica
CTGTGTTGGCCGTGCTCTTCACCGTTGAAAGCAGCCCAGCAGCTGTGAAACGTAGGTATTTCAACTCACATCCAAGCCCGGTTGTACTAACACCTCTCAAGAATCATCGAAAAGCCAGCATCACAGTCACAGCCACAGAAACCCTCACGCCAAAGTCACTCCCGAAGAACGCTTTTCGCGCCTTTGCATGTTCCTTGAAGCACAGTTTGGTTCTTCAATAACACCCATAACCCATCCCAGACTTGTTCCTAAGCCATCTATCGACGACGATGGAATCAAAGGCGAAGCCTTCGAAGAAGATCCAGCGGACCTCGAGGCGGAAGAGTTGGAAAGACTCCATGCCGCTGGCATACCCGTCCCTGGAATCGAGATCCAAGTTGACAAGCATGTGGCCAAGGTGTGGCTAGAGACATTGGAGGTCGAGTGTGTGTATGGAGTTTTAAGGGATCGAGTGAGGGCGGTGGTGGAGAGGGCAGTGGAGACGGTAGCGCCTCTTTGGTCGCAAAAGAGTTGAGAGCCTCCGAGGCTCCGCAACATGCATTCTGGGTAGTTTTGGAAAGACGTATCAATGTATTAATATCTTAGGAGGATCGATGGAAGCTCAAAACCCCTAGGCCTGATACCTCAGGCGGCTGCGATCGATCTCCAGTAGGGCTCTCCGGTCCAGCCGTACCCAATGATATCCCACACCTTATTGCGTCTTCAACGCATAGAAAAGACGAGCAAGATACGGAGATAAATGACTCTAAGCACTATATACTTAGGAAATGTCAAAACAGCTGAGGTTGGACGTGTTGTCTCAGCAATATGACGTTGAAGGCGATCATGAGGTAGCACACTCACTCTGCCTAGAAGGTTTCCAACAAGGCAACGTGTTAGGTTGTTAGTAATAATCGAGCTTTCAGTTGCCGCTTATCGAGTACGTAGCACAGTAGTTGTGCAGACATCATCAGCCGGGAGAGTCAGCCCAGAGCGTAGCCTTCTTGTTGACCCGATCCACCTATTCATCCAACGAGCACAGCCATATGTCCGGGGAGCATGTCTCAAACGCGTTAATTACACGGTACTTGATGATGGAAGTATGTAGGGTGGAATGGGTAATACGGTCTTTGGGAGTAAGAAGAACAAACCGAACAGGCTCACGGCTTTGGCCAGCTCAATAAATAGAAACGGGAAGACTCGATGAGGAAGTTGAGCGCACCAGAGAGTCATTCGTCATACGTCTGCTTGTGCACCAGTCCAGTCTAGCGAGCTCGGATGGCGCTAGATCCCGAACAGGACAAGCGCTACGTTGGGCCTGCACCCGACGAAGAGACGCAGCAAAAGACAGTCCAGTAGGACTAGTGACAACCCTCGATCGCCAACTTCATCTCCTCCAGTTCAACATCGTTGGGAAGGCCGACGTTCCTTTCTCCAGTGAACTGTCAATCCACCGGCTATGGCATCCTGATCATCGTTTGCCTCTTTTCCTTTGGAAACCTTTCCGTGTCAAACGTGCTCAGCCTGTCTCCGACGACTGGCCCTGGACAACGTGGGCTGTCTTCTCCGCCTTCTTCCTGACGCGCGACCGAGAGTATCCACGACGTTCATGATTCCCCCCACTGGCATTGTAATTACGAAGCAACTCTTGGTCAGGTATCTGCGGTCCTGGTCTTGGGAGTCGAAAGGCTGTGGTTGCATTTGCCCGCAAGATCCGCCGCCAAATCAGTTTCAGAGTGTAATTTGCCCTGGCAGGACCGAGAATTGTCTTCAGGCCAATTGCTCGCCCTTCCAACACCTCAATGAGACATGTCAACTCCTTCCACCATCACGGCAACACTCCCTCCTCCGCATCACAACCCTCATTACGGGTATTCCAATCACCAAGCCTATCAAGCCAACTCGGGTCACTATGGCGCCAGTAGTGCCTTGGTGAATGGGCCGTCACGTTTAGCTCCTTCCTACAACAGCTATCCCACTACCCATCAATCCACCAACACTCGGAATACCACCACTTCCTCTGCCTCAAGACCGCCTCAGCAATCTGGTAACGTTACGGCACCTCAATCCACGTCAACCATGCAAGGGTCAAGAAAACGAGAAAGACGGCCAGACTGGCACGAATTTTACAAGAACGGCCCTCCGAAAGAAATTATAGTCATCGACGATGACTCTCCCCCACCCCCAAAACATGTTGAGAACGAGCGGGTGAATCATACAACACGAACGGTCGTGAGGGAACCCGAGCACGCCACCAAAAAGCGGAAGACTGCTCAAAAGTCCGTGTACGAACCTGTCCAATATCAGCAACCCGCTTACTCCAACCCCCGGACCACACACGCTGGGAACACCGGATCAACTACGATTTCGACAGATCGCACAACATCGTTGCAAACGACTGCTCCTACATCACTCGGTTCGCATACAAGCCACGGTAGTATGGGGGCTTATGTCGATGACGGGATGGTAGGACAGAAAAGAAAACGTGTGACGCGCCAGCAGACCGCGGATGAGAAGAAAAGAAAGGAGATTGAGACCAATGGCGATGCTTACAGTTCGTACGTGCCGCCTCCGAAGCCTCCAATCAAGGCAAAGGAGGTTCATGTTCCGCCAGTCCGAGATGTAAGGCCTTGCGGTGTGTTGTGGATGACTGCCAGCTAACCTCGGGGCAGACTACGACGAGTCAGCTAAAGATTGACGACGACGATGGACATTACATCGTCAATCCGGACACGGACCTGGGTGATAGATGTGAGTATCTCAACTAATTAGATGTTCAACGCCACAGAGCGTCCGGGATCGTTACTGATCTCCTACAGATCAAGTCTCTCGATTACTGGGTCAGGGTACATTCGGAAAGGTAGTAGAAGCTTACGATCGACGGTCAAGGACAAAATGTGCTATAAAGATCATTCGGTCAGTCCAGAAATACCGAGACGCTTCCCGGATCGAGTTACGAGTTCTCTCTACACTGTCGCACAACGATCGAGAGAACCGGAACAAATGCATACATCTGCGGGACTGCTTCGACTTCCGGAACCATATATGCATTGTTACGGATTTACTAGGTCAGAGTGTCTTTGACTTTCTCAAGGGCAATCAATTCGTGCCCTTTCCAAGTAGTCAGATACAGAGCTTTGCCCGGCAGCTGCTGACGAGTGTTGCCTGTACGTCACATCCCGTTCAGACCTATCCCAACACTGACGGCTTCTCAGTTTTGCATGATCTAAATTTAATACACACTGACCTCAAGCCTGAGAATATCTTGCTTGTCGGAAACTCGTATCAGACCTTCACCTACAATCGCCAAATCCCATCGTCATCAACCACCACCCAACGCGTTGCTCGGCAGCGGCGAGTATTACTTGATACCGAAATCAGGTTAATCGATTTCGGATCCGCTACGTTCGACGACGAGTATCATTCGTCGGTTGTATCAACTAGACACTACCGAGCGCCCGAAATTATCCTGAACCTGGGCTGGAGCTATCCTTGTGATATCTGGAGCATCGGTTGCATCTTGGTTGAATTCTTCACCGGAGATGCCTTGTTCCAAACGCACGACAACCTCGAGCACCTGGCTATGATGGAAAGTGTGTGTAGCAGTAAGCTAGAGACGAAGCTGGTTCGCCAAGTCCAAAACAGCGGTCGGGGAAGCAACGGGAATCAAGCTGCCAAGTCAGTATCGGCCCACTGTCTTATTTTACTGTGCTCACTTTATGTAGGTACTTCACTCGGGGTTACAAGCTTGATTACCCCAATCACGAGACAACCAAAGCTTCCAAGAAGTACGTCAAGGCCATGAAGCATCTAAGTGTAAGTTAAGCCTTCTAATCCAAAGGCCCAATGACCTGACCAGCAGCAGGACATTATTCCCCCAAATACAGTCTTCAACAAGCTCTTCTTGGACCTCCTTCGCAAAATCTTCGTTTACGACCCCCGGCAAAGGATAAACGCCAAAGCCGCCCTCAAGCACCCTTGGTTCAGAGAACACCTCACCGATGATGGGACCGAAGCCGCACGCATCAGACGGGACAGAGAATCAGGAATGGAGGACCCGGATTACGTCTGACCCCTCAGCCTGCGGGCAACCGGCCAACTAGCAAAATCGCCAAACTCTTTTGTGCACAGCGCAGCATGGATAATGACAAGCATAGACAGTAGCGTGAATTGGCTCATCTACTCTTACTGGGAAAGAGGCGTTTTATCATCTTCAAAAGGACTGGGATTTCCAAATCTTCTTCGTTGAAGGGAATAGTAAATAGCTGCATATGAAATTATGGTTCTATGTTTTTGTCATACTTACTGCATCTAGAGGATTTCCAGATTTGATATATATATGATGATGAGGGTGTTTATGGCTTTTAGATCGCAAGCACGAATACCGCGGTAACGTGGCGAATATTACGAGATGCAATGTCCCTTTGGATCTCGACGCTCTGTACGTCCGAAGCCGAAGCCAGGTCTTAAAGTTCAGTCACCTGCATACCGCCTAGAAATATCTTCCCTGCAAGTCTCAGCTTCGATCCACAGCAATTTTACCATTCAGCATCCCAACATCTGACATCAAAACGAGCAAGCAACAACCCGGCGCGGCAAACTACCTCCCTCCCCAACTACACGCCATGCGTTCCTTCCACTCCCTCCTCCCAACAGACATGCCTCCTCCCCCCTTACTTCGCTCGCATCCCTCCCCTCCCATCCCCCTCCGCCCTTCCCAGTTTACCAATCCCACCGTTCCGTCGATAATACCTCACCGTTTCACAAAGAAACCCCTCCTTTCGCACGAGCCGGAGCGGCAGAAGATACGAGGGCGTGGCGGAGATCGGTGGGTCCTTGGTGTGTGGGGGATTTGGCCTCTGGGATGTGGAGTTGAGAGGTTTGAAAGGTTTGAGATGGTGGGGAGGTGGATGCTGGGTCAATAGTAGGGTAAGGGAAGGAATAAAGGGTGGGTGGGGGACGGGTGACTGGCTGAGATTGATGAGGGTTCGTATGTGGGGTTGGGGGGTTGTCGTTGGGTGTATACTGTACCCTCAGGAACCACCTCCATCCTTGTCTTCGCATCTCATCTCGTTTCGTCTTGATTGTCTCTTCCCTTTGTTTTCCTTCGACGTTTCCTCGTTCGCTTCTTCTTCTTCCCGGCTTTGCTATCTTGATAGGTTTTCTACTTGCTCTTCGCTTCGTATATTTATTCCTACGGACCTACTTCGTCTTCCTCTTCATTCCCCATCTCCATCCTCATCCCATCTCCGTCCCCATCCCTCATTCCCCATCCATCATCCATCATGCCCATACTTCAACTCCAATCCCAACCCCACCTCCCCCTCTCCATCCCAATCCCCTCTCCTTCCTCTCACTCGTATATTGAGTCAAATCTTATAAACACTTAATTCATGTATTCTTAAACGTTGTTACCGTTTCATAAAGTTGAAGAATCATCATTGAATATGATGCAATATATATAAAGACTAGCATACTATGATCGAGTGACTCGAAGAATTTATGTCGAAGAACTTTCAGAGATGCATGTATATCGTGATGTCACATTCTACTTCTTGAGAATGAAGAGAGCTCAAAGCTTTCATGTTTATTTAAAGAGAAGTACAGACTCTTTGTTATTTTCTAAAACGTCAATCACATCTGTTTCATCGATTTCTGTATCAAATTGAGAATACTGATGAAGAGTTTTGTAGCAATACTTCCATTTTTTCAAGAATTGAACAATACTTAAATACTGATAATTCTGTTGATATCAAAATCATCATTGTAATTTGTAAATGCTTGAAAGATATTCTTGAACCTGAGATGTATATTGCAACGACTTTTAAGCATGTCATTCACATATTGTTGAGCGAAATTTCAGCTTCTGTGATGATTAGCGTTTGATGAAATGTTGAATTTGCGATTTGAATAGAAGATACTCGATCTAGACATTCGACACTCTCATCAATGATATCATGTTCTGTCTAAGTAGAAGAATTGCCTTAGAAATTCCAGTCCCAGGTCATGATGGTCTAGGCGAGATATAACTTTATCGAAGTGGAAGAATAGTCTTAGAACCTTCAGAAGCCACTAACTAACTAATAGTGAATGCTTTGATCCTATTCCCAAGATCTTCATTGTCTAAGTGATAGCATTCTCAAATCCCGACCCACTGCCTTAATTTATGTCATGATATTTCTCTGCTATCCAAGCAGTAGAATAATGCGCTTTGCCTTCCAGTGTCTTGATACCAACGCCAACATCTTAGTAGACTTCCCTTATCAGTACTTTAGCGCCAGTTCTAGGATCCGAAGCCAGCATTCTTCTTCGATATGACCTGTCACCTGCCAGTGAGGGCATGAAATCTCAAGGCCATTTCTAGATACACCTAGACTAATGGCTCTTGCATAGCAACGCTAATTCTTCATGCTGACCTCCTCTTCCAAGTCCCTGAGCAGTGTACTTAGATCTGGCAACTTGTTTTCATTCCGGGCCCGTTGCCTCAGTATGATAGCATAGATCTCCAATTCAGGCCCAAGCGAATTAATAGTCTTATGGACGATGTAGTCCTCAATAGTGATTTTCAGCTCATGCATAGCCTCGAGCACATCCTTCACCTTTTGGCCCATAACTTGGACGCCTTCTGATCTATTGTATTGTATAGCGTTTAGAGTGTTGAGAACTTCCCACTTGGATGATGGGGTGTAACGGGTTTGAAGGAGGTCCCATGTATCTTTCGCCGACCTACAGGGCTTGAAATCCAATTGCACGATTGGAGTGCACATGAGTCCCATCGTTCCCACGGCTTGAGAGTCTCGTCGAATCCAGTCATCAATGGCTTCTTGCCTCTTTTCGTACTTTTCTTCATGGTCGGCGGCCATTGAGTCTCCTGAGTATGGAGTCGGGATTGTCACGGTGCCAGTGACATGGCCCATAAGCTCTGCAGTTTGCAGAGTGCTAGTCATTTCGCGAGCCCATTCTCGATAGTTTTCCGACCCTTTGAGCTTTTGAAACGAGCGAGTTAACTTTTTTCTGCCCATAGGGTCGATGATGCTAAATTTCTCTTGTAGCTAAACTGGCACTCCGGAGGTAATTTCGACAATTTCAAATATAACCTGAGAGCTGTGTGTCACCTGTGCAATCTGGTTAACATCATTGTTAAGTCCTGCTGGGGAGCAATAAATCAAAGAGCACCTTGTACGCTTGAAGGAAGTGCTAGCGATGGCCTTGATGTCCTGGCGAAAAGGTCAGATCGAAGTCTTTTAAACCTGCATCAATTCAAGCGATTGTTCAAGCCCATAATATACTCGATGATCTGGGTGGTGAAAACCGGCAATGAAGTGACAGGGCTGAAAGAAAAGTTCCCATGGCTGATCTAACATTTGCGCTAGTCTGTTTTGGTACTCGCGCCAAATTTATTCTAAATCTCTACCTACTACTGTAAGTTACAATTAAATTGTCGACGACAGTTTTTCTTGCCTCTGGTCTAGAGATATCAACAATCTAATGCACCTGCTGTCAAGGCTTCATCAAATCGCGGATCAGAGTCAAGATGAGGTATTGAAGAACCTTTCAACACGAACCCTGCATCCTTGATCTCAACAACCCGTGCAATCTAGGCAAAACCACGACCTCACTCGCATAGCGCTGACATGTTTCCAGGTATTAGCACGTCTGCTATCCGCTGCTTTTCAACTCTATTCTCATGTCGTCACTGTCAATTTTTGATGCTTCGTTGGAGCTTCTTCACCGTCTTTCCTGAGCTGCAACATTCGACACGCTTCCCTGTGGTTCTCTGGGTGTGCTGATCTCTGCCCTTTGCGTTCTTGTTAATTCGAGTTCGCCTCTTTTATCTGTAATTCCTGGGCGAGCTTCGTCCGCCCGACTTCTCCCTTTGTTTCAACGCCCAATTTGCCATGTCTAAATGGTTGCTTATGTCTTTTCTGCCGGCCGAACTCCATGGTGAGATGTCATTTTCTTGTTGCGATTGTGAACTGAGGCAGTTTGAGCCAGGCTATGAATGTGAGATTGGTGGATACAGCCCTTATCATCAATTGAACATGGCTGCCGTAGTAGTCGTTGACTCGGAACAGACCCCGTTCAGCACCAAGAGCCGGATGAAAGCGGTAATCAAGAATCAAAGACGCACTCAAGACGCCCTGCCGAGGGAGTGTTCGATCCATGTGCAATCCGGCCAATACTCAAGCTGATAGATAGTCCCGCCCACAACGTTTTCAAAGCTGCTAGAAACGGGAGCACTACTGATCAACTTGTCACAGCAATCCGATGCTGTAAGAACGATGATTGTGAAACATCTGAGATCGTCATTTGCCAGGTCGAAGAAAGGCTGCATATTCGCATGCTCGGTGCTTGAGTGCTGTGACCTGCTGAAAATGCGTTGCTGGAGCCAAGGAATGTCGATATAGCTGGTGTACCATTTTCGATCATCTATTTTCCCAGCTTGCCGATCCTCTCTGACTCTTTGGAGGAACTTTTTATACGCAGACAGTTTCGCCAAGCCATCTTGAGAATGGTAACAGTTTGCTTACAAGCGATCATCGATACGGACGACCGCCTATCTACCACAGATTGCTAAGGCCGCGTAGACGAGGTCTAGGCACGGAGCGCAATAGATGTATAACCTCCATCTCGTCTCCCAAGACTTATTGGGTCGAGGTGATATTACTGCTGTCAACCGCGAAACGAGATCAATACGGTCATCTATTTCGTGCAATCTACTAGCGGCAGGGTTGTATAGATTATCAAACGACATGCAATCCCCAGATTTATTGTACCGACATGCGGGCATGGCGACTACAAAAGGAACATATTCGGGTCTTCGGGCTGTGCCTTGCGCATGTGCGATAACAGGGAGGCTATGACTGTTATAATTAGAATTAGGATGAGGCCGTGCTGGTTCCACGGATACTATCAGAAATTTAGATGAGGACTATTTGCAATCCTGTCGTTGACCTACATGAGAGTGCACTAGGCTCGGCTTCGACACTTGTCTTTGTCAACCTCACGATCCAGAATCCAACGGCCTCGTATTCTTGGCTAGCTTTTGACGAGATCTTGCAAATCGAACTATGATCTGCATGAACTGCAAACAGTTTTTCGTTAGAGAGGCCGATACGTGACGATGCCTCGTCAACAACCTGACGATTCAGTGATCAATAGCCACAAGCTGGTCTGAAACGAGTGACAAACCAGAACTCCATATAGTTTTTGCGTTTCGTAGAAGGTATATATCTAAACTTCTTGCTCTATCGTCGAATTGCTTTGACACATTCGTTAGAACACTGGCATCTCTCCTTAGGTTCGCTACGAGCTCTGTGTTTGTTAATCTCCCTACGCTTGCGCCTTTCAACGCGCTGGCCGCAAAGTCTGCCCACCAAGCGCTATTGGATCCTTTGTGCGGCACACTAAGAAAGGCGACGGCTTTGGTGTTATCTAATATGTCTTTGTACTCTGGTCGGTGGATCGTTCATGCGCGAGAATAAGGACTTTCTTGACCACAATGCCGCCCAAGCTGTGGCATATGAACACGATTGGCCTAGCCTTGGAGCCAGGGCAAGTGACACCCGATCGCTTTGCACTTAAGCGGTTGAGAAGCTCCAGGGCCTTATCCTCGAGCTGGGCCACGGAACTACTGAACGCGACAGTTGAGTCATAACCGAATGTCAGGATGCGGGCAAAGGCAATGTCGGCTGGCAGAAAGTCTCGGAGCCACAGAGATCCATTGTCATGCTCCCACGTCTTGTACGCATGACCTTGAAGTCCATGGACAGCGACAACATCAACTGTCTTTTCTGCATCCTGGTTTGAGAGTTCAAATAGCCCTATCTTCTCTTCGATCGGTGTAACGAATGTCGCATGCATCACGGCTGGTGGAACGGAACGAGGCTGCACTGGTTGGATCCGTTCAACTTCCTCCTTCGGTCGTCTAAAAGCTTTTCTAAACATTATCGACGCCGGCGCAACAACACTGAAGAGAAAGGCACTGGTAGAAAGAACAGGTATCAAGTAGCAAGGTGCGGGCCAAGCGCGGCAGTTTAGGCGGAGCTTTTTCGTGTCGGATCCCTCGGATATCGCTTTGGCGACAGTCAGCCTGTTCGTTTAACCCATGTAAGATTTGGCTGTATTATGACTGTATTAAAACAGCACATCATAAAGTATTCTTCCGCTTTACAGATATTTGTTGGATAAATACAATGTGCGTTACTCTTCTATTGAGCTGCTTATGTATGTTTCGATTTGCTTCTGTGGGTTCATTTGAACTAGTTTTCTAGAAGATGGATGAACGATTCGAGGGAAGGAAGGGATGGGCGGAGAGGAGTCGGAGTTGATGAATGGGGAAAGGATATGGAAGTTGAATAAGGCTGTGGTGTGTGAGATTCAAAAAGAAGGCTTCGGCCAGGACTTTGTGGTAGGACGAGTAAGAAACCCTTAAGGAGATTTAGAAGCGGAGGTTCGCGAGCAGAATTTCGAATAGCAATCCCTCATATCATCCACAGTCTCATATACTCCTCACTACAGAAAACCCAACTCCACAAACTTCTCAACAAAAGACACCGCTTCGACATATCACTGCTAGGAATGCTTCTCTCCCGACAATCGTCCTAATCTCTTCGCCCCTCACGAACATATGAGATGCATCCGACTCTTGCCCATCATCTCCATGTAGCTCGATATTTCCGAACATCACCAACTATTCTCATCATTCTCTATCTAGGTGGCGGAAACGACTTGGATCGATCTTGTCGTCGCACGCATAGTGAATTCATTCAGGACACAAGGATCAGATACTGGAAATAACCAACGGATCTGGTTTTTCCAAACCTCAATTACAGAAGCAGGGACCACAATCAATGTCGGCCTATAGGTTTGAGAATCTGACATCTGTTCGCTCTGACTCCTACACACCAATACTAACAGAGCGATTGCTATTTTGCCTAAGCCCATGTCGTCAGCGAGGGTCCCCCACCCGGAGCGCTCTGCCGCCTGAGCGACAGCCAGCCGGCCCCAACTACGTGCCATGGGAATAGTTCCACGCCACTGGATGATCCTTGATGTGATCATCTCTGGTGTCGCCCCTACATTATCTGGCGCCACCGATGTTGACGGCTCAGGGTGTTGAAGGATGCTTCATCGCTTTGTGCTAGAAGACTGACCGTTGTCTTGTGAAACCTTCGAAGAACGACAGATGATAAGGCTTGTGTGGTACAGAGCCTCTTCGGCAATGTTTTGGATTTCTATTGTTATCGCCATACAAGTTCGAGCCCTTTGATATGGCTAGGCTTGATGAGATCAGTGGAGATTCTATCTCTAACTGTGGCACTTTCAGGACTTTCTTCGTGCCCTTGTTCCAAAACTATCATTTCGAGTATGAATATAGTAGATGTTGTTAATTACCTCTTGTACGCTATCGCTATTTAAAGATTTTCAAAACACAGAACTGTTCTTTTCCCTCGATCCGTCAACAGTCTGACATCTTTTCTTTCGAATAACAACCTCGTGATCTCAAAACACGGCGTGGGGAAATATGAGTTCAAGAAAAAAAGTCATTCAATTTGTCAAAGGTGGGAAACGTAAAGAGTTTGTTGGAGAGAAAATGCTTGGCTTCGATGTGCATTGACTTGCACGTAATTAGGATCGAGAAGATCAAAGTACTAAAACCCACGAGCTTCAAGTCCCTTGTAGCGGTCAAGTCACCCTCCGATAGGTAATTATGCTGCCATTCATGTTTAGGGCGTCTTGAGCCTTCTATAGAAGGTCCCATGTACGTGATCCGCTTTCTTCTCGTATTAATTCCGAGGATATGGTCTGTAACAGTTATTCGATATGTGGCCAACCCTATTCTGATTCTTCAAGCTTCCTAAATTTGCCATGTTTGTTATTCCGCTCTTGAACATTGCTGGTGCTCTCTGTCCTATCCCCTTAACAGTACCTATATCTAGCAATTCTGAGGCATCCTGTAATCTATTTGCAGCTGTCCACCCTTGCACTTTGATGATTCTCCCACCCGCGGACGACGCTTCTTTCCTTCGTAATAGGAAAAGTTGTGCAAACGTACACCTGCAGCGCTGTGTGCCTCATTTCAGAATTTGTTTTTCAGATACTTGTTGTCTTTTAGCTCAGATAAACAGTCTCGAAGCTTTGAAGCAGCGAATACGTCTGAGCAAGCAGCTGTATAAATCATGAAGAGTTGTTCTTCTTCCTCGTGCTCGATAAAAAAACATGTGAAGCGTCCTTAGTAATAAAGATGTTGTAGAGATTCAATCTGTTCCCACTCGGTTGTATTTGCTGAGATGCTCGTTGATCAATCATAATTTCAAACTTATTACGTTGCTGACTGAAGAAACTTCAAGAGTGTTTCGTCTTTCAAATTTGCGAGAATAAATGTAGTCTGCTTCAGACGTCTCAATCTCTTCAAAGCCTGAGAGCTTATTCTAAGCTCAGTCCATCTATATTCTCCAGCCTTGCTACCTGTACGAGAGTTGAAGAGAGTAGGTCATCAACTAAAAAGTATTAGATGTTTGCTAGATATGGGAAGTCGAGATTTATACAGTTGTCGAGCCAGGGTGTCTGTAGAGAAAGCTGATCGAAAGCTTCCTCCAAACAGGTTGAGCTACTTTTCTGTTCCATCGTCATCTCCTAGCGACGTCTCTTGGCTCGGAACTGAGTGACGTGAGACGTTGAAGATAAAGCCATGGAGATTCGGACAATCATTATATCGATTATCATCGTTGAGAACTTAAGCTTCGAGGCGATCGTAAGGCGGAGAAAGAGCCGTATGCCATGGGGTTACCTTAGGTTCGGTCATCCTTACCTAAAAGCTAGGAACTGGGACTGAAATACACTGCCTCCTAATGCCTTGGGTACCAATACTACATAGTCCGGCTACAGCCTCTATTCAATACCTCGTCACCATTCTATAAACGATAAAGGGCGTTACACAGAGGTAGAGAATTCTCGACGTTTGCATGTTGTGCAACTAGACGGTCACAATGGCAAAGGTCAAAATGCCTCGAGGCCTAGGTTTACGGATTCAACGCGGGACTGCATATGGAAGTCTAATCGATGCACGCGATGCCAGCTTGTTTAGCCGCAAACAGCCGAGACAGCGGACGACCAGCTTCGCATAGTCATTGACGCAAGAGAAAAGGTCGTGAAGAGCCGGAGATTAGAATTACCATATTGCGAAGTCGCCAGCTTCAGACCTGAATTTGACTGTTTTCATACATCGTTTTCCCAACAAAAATTCAACCCAATCTTTATGATGCTTCGCCTTGCTTCTCTGAGATGGAAAGGAGATAACCATAGCAGCCATTGCACAAGGGTTTGTCCCGTTCGTCCTTATCGTAACCGACTAGCTTTGATGTTTTTTCAATGCCGCAGCGACTGCAAATGAATGTTGCGCGCTTGACAAGTCGATGCAAGCCCAAAGAGCCACGTTGAGGGTAATGTTTTTCCACCTCACTCAATGACGTCATTGGCTCTTGAGTATTCTAGTCGATGAGGAAGAATTTGTCAGTCATTTCTCTGAAATCGAGATAGTCCAGAGACAAATACGAGGCTACCGACCATGCTGTCGTTCAAAAGAGAAGGGAGGGAAGAATATCAAGGGATGGTTTTTCGTTAAGGTCTGACCGTCTGGAATGAGTTGATGTTGTTTTGAGAGCGGAACTTCGCCAACGCAACGATCAATGTTACGTTTCCCCGTGTTACGGTCACTTTGGAAATTGGGATATATGATCAGGAAGCCCGGTCAAGTCTGCGCTATAGAAAATTGTGGAAAAGCGTGTAAGTGATTTGACCGGTGGAAAAGTATGGCCTTTGATGTTTTGTCGAAGACTGGGAAGGGAAGGTAGGGTCGGCCGAGCTCTAGAATAGCGTGGGTCACCTGACCTGCATCCTCGTCAAACCGGGGTTTGAAAAGTCGATCGACTTCAACTACCCAGCTTCCAACTGGCAATCTAGGCCTCTTTCCTTCCTCTAGATATAATGGAGTCATCCCTTAGATGGCTTAACCTCATATGCTTTTGGAAGGCATCTGCATGTGAATGCCGGAGCTGCTATACACAAGCTACGAAACCTACTATTCGCAAGATAGCACGGATGGCTACCGTATCTGCCTCATTATACGCCATCTAGATTGACTTACGAGATACCTCAAGCATGAACTACCGCTTACCTTAGTACCTGGACCAATCTTCAGCTTCCTGCACCCGCCCCGCAATTTTGCAATATCTGTGCTGCAGCAAGGTAACGGTGAGATTTCAAAAGGGTAAGCGTATAGGTTTTTGTGGGCTTGCTAAACTCCCCCATTTTCTGCATAGCAATCTAATCGCTATACAAGTCTATAGGCTACCTGCCGCTCATATTGGCCTTTGTTGAAGCATAAGGTCACCGCGAAATGCACACGAGTACACAACCAAGAACGCTCTCCATTCATTTTCAGCAGGACAACCAGACCTGCTCATGACGGCTCTTTTGAAGAACCAGCAGAGTTGTATAGTGCAATGACGATGGCAGGCATAAGTGTGTATCTGCCGTCTCCAGGAACAAAACTCTGCGTATTTCATGGCCTGAAGACTGCTTCTATCAGAGATACCGAGCTTCTTTCTGGTGTTCGTGTTCCGCGAAACTCATATCTTGGATCGACATGAGCGAAAAGCTTCTCCCAGTCGCTAGTTGTACGCTCCAGTGAATTCCAGCCTGTGGCTTGTATCATGTCTAAATTTCTTCAAGGCAAATGAGTGACTGTCTTGAAAGAACGGCAACAGGGGAGAACTCACCGGCCCTGTTTCTGTGACCAAGATGTAGTTGCCATTTCTGGAATGAGGAACTCATATATCACAACTCGGGAGCCTTCCTTCATTGCCGGGAGCAGATTCCTCAAAATCTGGGTGCAGTAATTGTCCGACCAGTTATGCAAGATGAAGCGAAAGAAATACACATCTGCTTCCTTCACGGGTTGAGGTGTGAAAAAGTCATGTGGCATAAACGTGATACGTTCTTTGAGTTCTTCTGGGAGAAGGCTTTCTCCTTCTTTGACGGTGCCTGGCAAATCTTGTACGACGAGGTGCAGATGATTAGTTGCGCCAGCGAGAGCTCGACTGACACCGCCGTGGCCTCCTCCGATGTCAACTACCGTACTTCCCGCTTTATCTAATGCAGACCAGTCGTAGCCATTTATCAGATGATTGATATCGTACAGTGAACCACGGGTCATGAAACGCATACCACCTCCGAATCTACGAGATCGCTCAGCTGTCTTGGCGAGTTCGAGGTAGAATGGATCGGTGGTGTTGTTCTCCAAATTGAAACCAGTTTCATTTGGTTCGCCGGATCCTGGCCATTTCTTGAATGCCTCGACAACTTTGGTAGAGGCAGGAGCAAGGTCTTCGAGTAAGAACCCAACTGTGTCCATGGCCTCAGGATCTTCTCGAAGTAACCGGGAGGCAGCAGTGTGTTTCACATAGCCAATCCGCGGTTCCGCAAATACCCTATTAATCATGGCATGCTGGATGAAACGGCGGAGAATAACCTCATCAAGGCCACTTGCGCGGGAGATTTCTGCGTACGAGACTTCACCTTCTACAGGTACATATCTGGGAATATTGTAATGGTATACAAATCGGAGGCTTAAGAGATCGTTGAACTTGGAATGATCAGACCAATATTTCGCTGTCACATGCATGAACGCATACTCACCAGGAACAATACTTCCATCAATAGGCCCACTGGCCCGTGGACGAGTTGTTTAAATTCCTGAGTTGAATCCACCAGTGCCTTGCGACAATCCTCGATATCATCAGGAAGATCAGAAAGTGTATTATTTGCGAAAGACGTAAATGGTAAACCCTTGGAGGAAGTGTATCCGTCGAGTCGTTTGGCGTCGGCAAGTATACCCTCAGCAATTTCGGTCAGGGATGGCATTTCCGGCGATTAGCGATCAGCAGGTCTCGGGGGCTGTGGCTGCAGCCAATATGGAACGTGGCCTTGCCGTAATACTTATAATAGATGAGCTGAACTCTGGTGTGCCACACAACTGGTTGCGATCTGCTTCAGTGCGGACCCGAGTACAATGGGCGATATCCAGCGTATGAAATGAAACAGGTTAGGCGGTTCAGATCTAGGCCCTGCCTATGCTAATGCACTGCAATGCATCCAACCTAATGTACGGTTCCTCCTCCACGTGGAAAATGTCCCTTCTCGCATATCAGGTACGAACTTCTGCAGACTTGGCCTACACATTGCCGATCCTGTCGACAAGGCTACAGAGAATCTCTTCCAATGCATCTGAACAGCGCTTAGAAGGGCGATCAAACTTCGATTCTGCCTCGATCTCAGGGCCCGTTTGACAGCGTATGACACATTATGGTTACGAATAAAGTTGAGAAGAGAATCAAACCATCGTACAACAAGCCTACGCCGCGATCCAAGAACATGAGGTTTCCGCGCCGTTCACACCATGCTAAAGCAGACTCCAATTTCGCCCAAGAAGACCCGAGTCTACACAACCATATTGATTCTCGCGTGCCTCGAGTCTGGCGTGAAGGACCCCAGAGATATTCAAATATGCCTTCGTCCTCATTCTCTTAAATGTATTTCATCCATCTGGCTCGTTCAGCCCACAGCCACACATTCGTTCTTTAAGGGCAGCTGCGGTCTTTCTTTGCAATCCACATTAGCTTTGCCTAGTTCCCCCTCCACTGTCACTCGTTCATTCAAAAGGCAGCGATCACCTCGAAACTTCCTTTACATTCGTTCTTACATTTATATTTTTATCCAAACATAACAGAGTTCATCCCCAGAAGAACAACAAATTTTTCGCGAAATGTTCGTTTTAATTAGGGTCGCGTGCCTCTTGGTGGCTTCTGCTACGTTTGTACTGTCAGCACCTACTCCTGCATCTGAAAACCATCTTGCGGCTCGACGTCTATTGGGCACTTCTTTTGGGCTTCCTGGGAACAAGACCTTTGATTATGTCGTAGTTGGGGGAGGTACTGCCGGTCTAGCGATCGCTACAAGGCTTGCAGAGGACGCCTCAAAACAGGTTGCTGTTATTGAAGCCGGTAGCTTCTACGAGATTGGCAACAGCAATCTCAGCCAGATCCCCGTCTATGGCCCTGCGTTTAGTGGGAAGTCACCTCAAGATATCGCTCCTTTGGTAGATTGGGCTTTCCTTACGACACCGCAGAAGGTAATCTGGAAGCATTTGGCCTGTAAATGTTCTGCGACTGATCCTGCTTTAGGGCTTTGACAGCCAACCTGTTCACTACGCGCGGGGGAAATGCCTTGGTGGAAGTTCCGCTAGAAACTATCTGTCGTACCAAAGACCTACCAAACAATCGCTGCAGCAATGGGCCGATGCTGTCGGCGACCAAAGCTACACCTGGGACTCCTTCCTGCCCTATTTTGAACAGAGTTTGCACTTTACCAAACCAGATACTAGTACACGACCTGCCAATGCAACGCCAGAGTATGACCCAACGAAAGTCGGCACCGGGAAGGGGCCTCTCTCAGTCACATTTGGTCATTACGCTCAAGCCTTCTCTTCGTGGGCACGACTTGCAATGCAGCAGGTTGGCATTAATTCTACCAAAGGGTTCACGAGTGGCAGTATTCTTGGGTCGTCTTATCAGCTCTTGACTATCGACCCTAAGCAGATGACGAGGGACTCTTCAGAGACAAGCTTTCTGCAGAAGAATGGGCTTCAAAGGTCCAACCTGATTGTTTATCAATCGACCCTAGCCAAGCGGATTATTTTCGACGATAGTAAGACAGCCACCGGAGTTGAGATTGATATCGGCGAGCACGGCGGCGTCACTTTTGTTCTTTCGGCAACTAAAGAGGTCATCGTGTCTGCTGGCGCATTTCAATCTCCCCAGCTCCTCATGGTCTCCGGTGTTGGCCCAGCAGCAACGCTGCAAAAGCACAATATCCCCGTCGTTGCAGACCGGCCTGGCGTGGGTCAGAACATGTGGGATCATGTTCTTGGGGGTCCTTCCTACCGCGTCCGTGTCCTGACGACGTCCGCCCTCGGCAACGCCCAGTACGCCGCCCAGGCAGCCCTGCAATTCAATAGCGACCACCCATCAGGTATGCTGACCGACAGCGGCGCCGATATCCTTGGTAGGTCTCATTCCGACCACCTTCCCCCTCAACGAATAATTATACCTAACCCACTTCCTACTCCAAGCTTTTGAAAAAATCCCCAATTCTCTACGTTCGAATTTCTCCTCTACAACCCGCGCCGACCTCGCCACCTTCCCGCCCGACTGGCCGGAACTCGAATACATCCCCACATCCGCCTACTACGGCTACCAACAGAACTACATCTTCGAAGCGCCCAACGACGGCTACAACTACGCCACCATAGCCACCGTTTTAGTCGCCCCTCTTTCTCGCGGAACCGTCGACATCACCTCCGCTAACATGGCCGACGCCCCCCTCATTAACCCCAATTGGCTCACCCACCCCACTGACCAGGCTGTCGCTGTCGCCGGCTACAAGCGCGCTAGACAAATTTTCGAGACGAGCGCCATGAAATTTATCCTACTGGGCGCCGAGTACTTTCCAGGGCCAGGTCTGGGTGTCAAAAGCGACGCGGAGATTTTGGCGTTTGTCAGGAAGAGCTTCAGTACGGTGTTTCATGCAAGCTGTACGTGCAAGATGGGGAAGCAGGGGGATGCGATGGCGGTGGTGGATGCGAATGCGAAGGTGATGGGGGTCAAGGGGCTGAGGGTCGTGGATGCG
>JAABUP010005651.1_pt1 | contig 18728 bp, 38 predicted proteins | sample 5559201 | NCBI WGS metagenome assembly JAABUP01 (sample SAMN10711887, study PRJNA513373) | rock metagenome | isolation source: Antarctica rocks | place: Antarctica
CTGGCAGCCCAGGGCGGAGCGCACCAAAGGGGCTCGAGTTCCACGGGTGGCTGATCAGCTTGTACTTCCTGCGCGCGCACACTCTCCTTCAGCACGCTGAGCACAAACAGGCAGGCGCCTGGCCGTGTTGCCGCAGCGCAGCGCGGGCAGCTGCAGGCGCTGCTGCAGCGTGCGGGTGGCGCACAGGACAAACAGCTCGTCGTCGAGCGCCTCCAGCTGCTCCACGACCGTGTAGTTCAGGTCGAACAGCACGCGGCGCACGGACCCCACCTGGCTCGCAATCTGGCCCGGCTGCGCAGGCGCGCAGGCGGCGCGTCAGCCATGGCGGTTGGAGCGCATGATTCCTCGGAGCCGCGCACATGCGCCGGCTGCCTGCACGCGCGGTGACAGCTTGCAGGCAGTGAGGGAGGGGTTCACCAGGAGCTCGGAGTCCACGCGCTGGTTGCCCACCCTCGACAGCCACTTGGAGAGGTTGCCAAAGTCGCGCACAAGCGGCCACACCCGGTCCACTGGCGCTGGGAGCACCCCGGACACCGTGACTGTGACATGCGCCAGGGAGCTCATGGCTGGCGCTCAGATGGGGCGCCCCACTGCCGCGCTACCAGCCCCGCGGACGTCTGTGCTCGCCACTCACAGGCTTGGGTCCATCAGCAGGCCAAACACTGGCTGGCCTGCAGGCTGCCACACAGCGAGCGGTACAGGGATGAAGCTTAACAGCGATGTCACATCGCCGATGCTGCAGTAGGGGATCAGGGCACTCCAGATCCTGAACCTGAACCTATAGTTGAAACGCTTCTCCTATCAGAGGCTTAACGTTTATACGTTTTAACTCATTCAATCATTTTTGGCGAGTGAGCACCAACAGCGCGGCCACTCCTGAATGTGCCTACTAATGAGTGCCACCAGCGGCATGGCTCAGGTACAAAAAACTTTGTATGCACAGCGGCTTGGTGCGCGTTTCTAGTGGACAGGCTACCGGCACACTGGCCCAAGAGTATGCTCGACTCTTTGCAGGGCCATGCAATTGTATGTCCATCTTCTTGTAGCAGATTGGTGTCTGGCAAGATTAAGAAAACCGGCGGCAAAATGTATAGACTGCTATGCTCTGAGGGAGTGACACAGAGACCAAGGGAGTTGACACAGGGACCAAGGCGCATGCACAGGCGTATGTCTCATCTTCAACTTCACCGTCCTGCAAAGACCTAACAGACACACAGACACAAAATCGCTTGAGCCTGCAGGGTGTTGCCACATGACGTAATGTGGCCCACGCATTCGCACCTCAGAGCCTGGTGGCAATGCTGCTTGACACCCGCAGCATGTAGAGCACCACTTCAAACAGCCTAAATATGAGCACAGGGTGGAGGTGCATGCGCGCCTACCAAGACACCAACTCAGCCACCGACTGGCGCACACAAGCATGCACACTATGCAAAAAGCAGTCCCATCTCATCCTGAGAGGAAAGTCATGCACAACGGATGCACCTGATCTGCCTCGCTCTACCAAAATGACTGCATGCATGTACAGCTTCACACGGGGAGGTGTGCTGCGGGTCACGCTGCACCGCTAGCTAGCCAGCTAGCCAGCTACGAGCGTAATGCAGTGCAGCAGCCGCTTTCTTCGGCAATGCACTGCATTGCCTCACTGCACAATCCTGTACGGGCGGGCCGCTTCCCTATCAGTCACTGTGCCAGGCCAAGCAGGAGCGCGCATCCTCCAGCAAGGCTGACGGGAGGTTGCAGCAGCCTCAACAGCGCAGGAGCAAGCGCAGCCGCCACGACGGAGTGAGCGCCAGCCGCCTCAGAGGTGGTGGGGTGCAGGAGCGGGCGCGGTGTCCTCGGCTGCGAGAAGGGCGCCTGTGGGAGGGTATGCGGCCGCCCCGGCAGTGCCCGCATAGCAGCCCTGCTGGCAGTCGATGAACCCCTGGAAGCACGGGTGCCCCGGCGGCGGCGCGCTGCCGTCGCAGGGGTTGGTGCGCGCGAATGAGCGGCAGCACTGGCTGCGCTGGAACGTGCACCGGAACCTGCAGCTCGCAGAGTTTGCGTCCTCGGGGACTGCTGCAGCCAGCGCTGCCGCCGCGACCAGCGCGCACAGCGCGGCCAGCAGGGCTGCCGCGCCTGCTGTCGCTCGCGCCATGTCGTCAGGCACCCTGCGTCCCGCACGGCAGCACTCAGGTGTGGTATGGCAGCAGGGAAGGCAGCGGGCACACTCAGCGCCCCCTCGGGAGGCGAGGCTTTCTGCCACCTGGCGGCCACGCATCTTGAAAACTACAAGCTGGTCGCACAGACCTGCCTCTGACCCGTGTACTCCACTTGCATGCGGCAGGTCACCAGAAGCCAATCCCAAGCGAATTGAAGGTCACCTCTGCTTGCTATGGGCTTGCCAGGTGTAGAAGGCTCTTGGAATGCCTTGCCACTGGCGTAGCCGTCACCTTTGCAGCTGCAGGTATGTCAGACAGCCACCTGAATGCAGAGCTACGCTCTGCCTTCTGCAGCTTCTGTATAGCGCTGGGAGATCCTGCAGATGCAAAGCGACCCAAGGGTTAACCATGCGCTTCACCCCGACACGCCTTAACCGAGCACATATGCTGATGGCTTGCAAATCAGCTCAAGTCTCCGGCATGCCGGCAATAGGGCTAACAGAGACATTGCCGCTCATGCATGCATGCACATCCAGCTGACCCCTGAGCAGTGTCCTGGGTGGCTGCTGGAGGCCGCAGCATCTTGAACTCCGTGTAAGCTCAAATACATATATAGGATATGCTTCATGATGGTCCTGCCTCACGCCTCCCGCAGAAGGCGGCAAAGGGCAGTCGACAAGCCACATCAAGCTATGCAGGACGCTGGTGCAGGCTTTTTTGGTGTCTGCAACGAAGCACGCCCTCCTGCGTCCCCAGCTAGTGCGGCCAAGCATGCAGCCCAGCACGAGACGAAGGCAGCAGCAGCATCCGCGGAGGCACCTGCAGAGGACAAAGGCATGTCACCTCCGCACGGCAGTGAAAACAGTCCTCTCCAGGAGATATGCAACCAGAGCAGCAGCGTCAACGTGTTCCGCACGCCGCGCACACAGCATGCCGGCGCACATCGCACCTGCTGCACAGCGCTGTCACGCGCGCCGGCGCCTGGTACCCGCTGTGCGCCCGGTGCTGCCGGCAGCTGCGGCGTGCTGCCAGAGGGGCATGCTGCGCCCTGGCGCTGTGCCCACCGGGGTCAGCGCCGGCAGTGCGCCACTCATGCCACGCCTGTCATGCTGCAGATGGTGGCCGCGGCAGGCAGGGCTGCACACCACAGGCATTTGCCTGCGCAGCGCCGCAGCTGGCGCAGAGCAGCGCCTCACACAACCCTGGGAATGCAGGCCTGCAGCTAAACCTAAGGGGGTGCCTTGTCAGCGGACAGACTGTCTTCTCTTGGGCATGCACAGCCAATAATGCCTGAAGCCAAGCACCATGTGGCCAGCCAGCGCCCGTCTGCACGGAGGCAATTCCCAAGTAGATCAGCAGCTGCAGGCTTACCGCCGAGGCAGGGCCACTGCTTGCGCTCATCAAGTTGTTAGGCGCCCGCGCACCGGCCATTTTGGCGTGAAGCTCCGTGCTGAGGTGTTCACAGGCAGCGCATTTGCACGCTACGCAACGGAAGAAGCGCCCCGCTGGGTGTCAAGTGCCGCCGCTTGGCGTGCGCTCGCAGCAGCGTCGCCCTCGCCCTGGTCCGCAGGGTCTGCCGCGCGTTGCGAACACACCAGATCCTAGGAAGACTGACAGGAGTTCTTCAGGTAGCACACACATGGCCTGCTACAATGTATCATTTTTGTCCAAAACCAAAAATGCCACATGAGCATCTTGGTCTGACACGCAACATGCACAGTGCTGCCATGCCGACATGTCCACCAGAATGGTACCAAGTATGAACCACAAACACGGGCGCTCGCTTGACGTGCGCGCGTCACCGCGGCGGGCAGGCGAGCTCTGAGCCTCCAGCGCCCCCGCTCCGCATGCAAACACATGCTAGGAAGCCAAGCAGGGCGCGCTCGTGGCCAGAATGGCCTGGCGCGCAGGGCATCCCGCCTGCATCGCTCGGCGCGGCGAGGCAGACGAGCTTGGTGCGCCCGTCGCCGGCGTTCCACACGCGGCGCTGCGAGCGCCAGGCGTCGCCGGCCGGGTTGAGCGCCAGCTCCAGCGGCTGGTTGATCGCGGGCGGGATCTGGAACCAGCCGAGCAGCGTGTGGTGCACCGCGTGCGCGCGCGCCTGGCGCCGGGCGGCATGGTCACGCCCTGCCTCGGCGCGCCTGCTGGGCTGAGCAGGCAGGGCGAGATCGCTCAGCTGGCAGACAGGTGCTTGTGACCGTTCGCATGATGGCCGCACTGCCCTGTATACGGTGATGCGCGACATGCCCTGCGCTCAGTGGGGCCACCCCCATCGCTGCCGTGCGCAAAGCCGGCCTTGCGGCTTGACCTCAAGACATTCAAGGGCACGGAGGGCAGGAGGTCAACGAGCCTGCAGCTGCCAGTAGGTCAGGTCCTCGCCCTGCCCGGCCAGTCGGGCGGCGTCCAGGATCGCCACCTCGCTTGCCATGAGCTGCGGGTATACCCGCACCACCTGTGCACGCATGCAGCCTAGGTTGGTCCGCTGCCCAGCTCTCAAAGCCTGCCATCTCCAGGCTTGCCATGCCCGTTGCGGACGTACGCGCATTACCTGCATGCCGGGCAGGCGCAGCAGGCCTCTACACACCGATGGGGCCCCCAGGTATGCAGGCATGATACAGGCAAGGTAGACAGAATACGCACGGACAGTGACACCAACACGTGGGCCGCGCAAGCAACAGCATCATACAAATTTCCTTATGCAAGAGTTGCCGGTGAGGCACACGCCTGGGGGCTGTAGGCTGCCTGCATGAGCAGCTTGGCGCCCCATGAGGTCGCGTTGAACACCATGCCTGTCACCCCGCGGCCGAATATGTCAGCACGTGTGCTACCCTGCCCGATCAGAACCTGCTGCGCCACCCCCAGGTGCACGCCTTGCCAGGCGTCAAGCAATGAGACAGTAAATAGCGGCCGGCGCTGGTGCAGGCGCTGGGCACAGGCATCCGCGGCACAGGGCCCGCGAGCAGCGGCACTGCGGGAGGCCCTGCAGGCCGGGGCGCGCCGAGCGGCATGCGCTCGCGGTCCTCGAAGCGCGTGATGCCGTCAAAGGCCACCTTCTCCATCACGATGTTGATGTCGGGGAAACCTTGCTCCTGGCCGGCGCGCCACCCCCACGCCAGTCTGCGCATGCAGCGCAGTGCGCGCCGGCGGCACAGGCAAGCGTGCACACGACTGCAGCAGGAGTCGGCGGTGCCCCAGTCATCTTTCAGACGTCGCCTCTGGGCCGGGCCTGTCACGCGGCGCGCCTGGCAACGCACGGGCAGGTCAGGGGAGGGCGGGGCGGACCTGCAGCAGCTTGCGGAGGTTGAGCTGCACGGTCATGATGAGCGCGTCCAGCCTCAGCATGTCTGTCTGGGAGCCCATCTCGATGCCGTTGCTGCTGACCATGTCTGGGTCGATCTGCGCCACGCGCGCAGACACCAAGTCACTGAGCTGATGCTTGATGTGCCCAGTTTACACAGCACTACTGCCGCTCATGCACTCTTTGACACCATGCAGCACGCCAGTGTAACTCAGGCTGCACTGAAAACATCAGTCCGCACTTACACATGAATCTCTCCAAAGGCGCTCTAGGGCCTTATGAACTCCAAGTAAAAGCGCTCTCGCAGCGCACACTCTGTATGGTAGAAGTGCGCTCATGGTGGATAACAGCTGAAGGAAATCTATATCTGGGCCGCGGCACAACGGCAGGCAGGCCGCAAACCCAGGACTGGTCGAGCACGCAGATGGCGGCGCCGAAGCGCGACACGTCCGCCGCCGCGCCGAGCTCCGCGCGGCTGAGCGGGTTGCCGCGCACGTGCAGCACGGACAGGCGCGCCAGGCGCCGCTCGCCCGCCAGGTCGCCCAGCAGCGCGCGCGTGTCGCGCTGGCTGACCAGCGTCACCTGCGCCGCCCGGAGAGCGTTGGAGCCTGGGGGCGGCCCGATCACAGCAGCGGCGCGGGCGGGACGCCCCGCGGCTGATGCATGATGTGCGGAGGCGGTTCACACGGGATGCAAGCAGACACCGGCTGGCTAGCATGATGTAGACAGAGATCGCGCCTGCGTGTCCGCACATTCCATGACGGTGTGCCAGGGGAAGTGTGTGTTTCCTGACCAAAGATCAAGACCCAAAGGATGTTGGGACTGCACTATGGCCCAGCGAGGGCGCGCCTCAGAGCCCTTGGGCAGTTCGCGGTCCAGCGCAGCCAGCAGATCGTGCATGAACGTCTCCTCGCCATGGCCGCACACCAATACGCGCTGCCCCGCCGCGAGACACGCAGTCAGGTTACTCGCTCTGCAGACTCGCCACGACAGTTGTCCAGGCGCGAGCATGCATAGAGCTGTATCTGCCAGCTCTCATGCACAAACTGCATGTCTCAGGCGACATTGAGGTACATGTGGCGCCTGCCAGGCGCAGCAGCATCATGCGCCACAGTCGCATCGGGGCGACAGCTCCGGCATCTTGGTATACCAGGTCAGCAATTGGTGACGATGCCCTCATGCGATGCATGCTGCACCCAAGCATCTGCCAAGCCATGCACCAGGACGCAGCATCCTTACAGCGGCAGCCATGCTCGTGCCAAAAAGGCACACCGCCAGCCTCAACACACATTAGGTGACAAAGCCACACAGCGTGCAGGCTGTGGTGTGCATTCAGCACGTCTGTCAAGCGAGGGCCGCACCGCCGGCTCGGCGGAGCGGCGCGACAGCTCGGGCGCGATGATGTGCAGCGGCGCGCACTGCTCGCGCGGCTGCACGCGGCGCGCGGTCTGCTCGCCCAGGTACGCCGCCCGCCGCATGTCCACCAGCGCGGCCTTGGCGTCGCCGCCGCCGCCGCCGCCGTCCCGCGCGGACACGCCGTCGGCCGCCAGGTCGGCGCTCGCGCCGTTGCGGGCCGCAGCAGCTCCGGCGCCGCCGGCAGCACGCACTGAGGCGCCGTTGGTGGCCGGGTCGGCAGCTGTAGGGGCGCTGCTTACTGCCGACCGCGAATCAAACTCGTCGCTGGAAGGACCGGTGAAGCCGGACCCGTTGCTTGCGGGCGTTGCGCCATTGCCGGACGCGCCAGCGGTGGCAGGGGAAGCGTCCTGGGGCCCCAGCTTAGCCGCAGCCATCGTGCCGGTGGGCGCAAATAGCACCTCGTCCTGCGAGCTCCGCGAGAAGTCCGCGGAGTCCCAGTCGCCTGCAGAGGAAGGAGCGCATGAGGAGGCATGCTGTGCAGCTATTGCAGCATATGCTTTCTGACGAAGCTGCAAGCAACAGCATTGCTTCCATGGCTAGCATGTGTGTTGAGTACTACAGTCCCATGGCACTATTGCGGCACGATACAGCCTTGCTTGCTTCACCATCCCACAGTCTCATGGGATGTGCTGATGGGACATCAAGCAAGCGGTTGCAGGCAGTTTTGCTTATGAGCAGGCGTACGGCGTAAATCCATCGCTGAACCTGAGCAGGCAGCGAACAAAGCCCCCCATGATCCACCCACATCCCACATGTGACCACTTGCATGAGTCGTGGCATGCATCAAATCTCGGGAGCTGCAGAACGGGACGAGGCCCACAGACTCTGCACCTGGGTCTGTCAGCACGGGGACGTCCAGCGGCACATACTCCGCCGCGGATGCGCTGGTCGGCCGTATGATGATGAGCTCGTCATCAGGCCCGACGACCTCGTCTGGGCCAGGGTTCACTCGCACGCGCCGCTCGCCCGGCTCGTACAGGCCCATGACGGTGGCGTCCACGAAGTAGTTGAAGAGGTCTCCATAGCGCAGTCCCTGCGCATTTTCTGCCTGGGTTAGGTGCATAGCCAGGCAATGTGTACCAACCCCTGTGACAGTTCACTTGAGGACCCACCACACCTTTACGTCACCCCGGAGTGCACGTAAGACTACATGGACGTGGTGCAGGCCAAATCCAACCTCTCACAATGCATGCTGCGGGATCAAGGCTCTCATGTAAATGCTTCTCGCTGCACTCGCGGCCTCACATGCACAGCTTCAGGTTCGCCATGCCAGGCTCGCCACAGGGCCACGAGCAGGGCGACCAAGTGCAGCGCGCAAGCGCAAGCTGGCCAGTGCGGCAGTCCGCCTGCAGCCGGGCAGCGCCCCGCGCGCCTGGAGCGCCGGGAATCGCGTGACGTACAGCGCGCTCAGGCTGTTGAAGGACCACATCATTTGCGCCAGCGCGCCCAGCACAGGGTGCCGCACCATGCGCGCCACCCTGCCGCGCGCGCGCGACTGTTACCGTGTGTTTCTGAGCTGCGGCCCCATCGGCTGCTGCATCTCAGGCAGGCGGGCGAGGTCTGTGCCGGGTGTATGGTTAAGGTAGGGCACGCGCACACCGCGTCGAACAGAAGCTGCTCGAGTTTAGCGGCACCACGCGCGCGGAGCAGCTGTACTCCACCAGCGCCACGCCATTGGCGGTGCGCAGCTCCACCAGCACCGTGCCCGTGCGTGTGTCGGGCTCACCGTAGCCTGCACGCCACCAATCATCACACGCTTGGCAGCACTGTTTTATACAGATGCAGTTGCAGGCACCCCAAAAACAATACACACGTATGGACCCCACAACAATATCTATAAATGTCACAACACCTTCCAAGCAACACAAACATCACGAGAGGCCCATGTGCAGTGAAGACAGCAGCAGAAGGACTGCCTAAGATCAACTTGAGCTGCATGTGAGCACCTGGGAAGTCAAGCTCGTCCAGCAGCACGGCGACGCGCACGTTCTCCGCATCCGCCTCCTCTGGGCCCCTGCGCAGCACCCATGCAGACTCCACCCAAGCACCCTTGCAGCCCTTGCGACGTGTACGCACCCACCGCTCACATTACAGCACACACCTGCACTCAGTAGGCAATTTCGAGTGGCAATGACACCTGCTAGGTGTTTTGCAGGCTTACGGGCACCGGCGGCAAGTCCTTCTTATTAAGGCAGGCAGAAGGAAGCGCGCCTGCTCGAGTTGGAAATGACGACGGTGGACGCCGCAGAGCCGGCGGCGACCATGCGCAGGTCGTCCGGCACCAGCGGCAGACCCTGCCGCACGACGAACGTCGTGCCGAAGCGGCTGGCAGGCGGGATAAGCTCAGCCAGCCGCGCCTCCATCTCCAGCTTCTCCACGGGGCTCAGCACCACGCACACGCGGCCGCCGTCGTTGCGGTACGCCAGGCAGACCTGCCGCAGCCCCCGCGCGCGCCGCTCGACTGTCTCCCCGCTCACCTTTGCTGGCCCTGGTCGGGATGCAGCTCAGCGAGCTCCGTTGCTTGTCCATCACGTTGGCTGAGCGCTGCATGGCATTGGGCTGGCAGTCCTGTGGAGTACCAGGCACACTCGCCCCGTACATGTGCGCATGCAACACATTCTTGCCTTGCTAGCACCATCACTTACGGGTTGGCGGTGTATGTCATGCCATCTGGTAGCTGGTCTACACTTCCCTTTCACAGCCAGATCCAGCCATAAACATGACCAGACAAAGGCATGGCTGGTCCATGTCAGGACTCAGGAAAGGCACCTGAGTCAGCAGCTGCCAGAGCACGTCGCGGTCCCGCTGGCTGCCGGCCATGGCCAGCACCAGGAAGTGCCCACGCTCGAAGACTGCGCTGCCCCGGCGCACGTTGCTGTCCAGCACCTGCAGCGCCGACCCGTGAGTGAGCTTCCACACGGGTATTTTTTCAACCCTCCTTTACAGGAAAAAATTCACTGGCTCATGGCTTGCTCAGGCTGGCTGTACATGGCCAGGGCAGCGCTGAGCGTGCTTCATGCGCCCAGCGTGCTGCCCCATTGTGGTGCACCATAGCGACAGAGAACGCACGGTGGCCGCACAGCATGCGGTGTGTTTGCGTGCCGCTGGATGCAGCCACAGCAGCCTGAGGCGTGCAACATGCTTCCAAACTGAATACTAACGGCACCAGGAGCTCTTCTTCTGACAACATCACCCGACCTCATCACCCAATTTGCCCAGGAGTGTGGGCAACAGTCAGGGCATGCAGCGGCCGCGCGCACCTCCAGCACGACCTGAGTAGTGAGCGCAAGCACAAGCGCAAAGCCTGCAAAAGACAGCGTCGCTGCCGTCACGGCAAAGGCCTGCGCCGCGCACCACCTGACTGGCCGCAGGGCATGACGCAGGTGCAGGGTAGGCCAGCATGGGCTGCATGATCAACAACACACGCCAGCCTGCCACCCTCAGCGCATCTATCACGCGTATCGAGCGCGTCTTGACATGATACTCACTGCATCGCTTGGAAGCAGACTGCGCTGGCTAGGCGCGCCTGTTCGCCAAAAGCGGCTGCTACGTCAGGAAAGTCCTGTCCGAAGGTGATGACGAGCACCGCGTACAGCGACTCCCAAAACAAGTTGTCCGGCCGAGCGGGCTCCAGCTCCCACAGCACGAAGCGGGACAGCGCGAGCAGCAGCACCAAGACCGCGTTGATGGCCACTATTAGCTGCAAGTCTGACGTAGTGTCCTGCCGGGGGCACCGGAAGTGCTAAGCCACCTGAGCAGCGGCCTTATGCGGCACGATGTCTGTGGCCGGCTTCAACCTGCAACAAGGGATCCAGTGCCCTAGCACACGTATAGTGTGGCATACATACACAGCTGCAACAAGCACACCGGCTCACGGCTAGAAGGCTCCCCCGACGCGCCTTTCTCCAGTTGAAGTACTTGTATGCGAGCAGGCCGCCTGCGTCCTGGACGCGGTGCCGCAGCGAAGCAACCAGAGAGCCAAGTGTGCCCTCGGGCGCATAGTCCTGGTCGTCATCGTCAAAGAGCGCCCGCACACGCTCTGTCTGGCGCTCCTGCCACGGCCTCTTCGGCACCTGCGTCCTGCAGCGCCCAAGGACACCAAATTCCAATATGCTAACGAGCCAGTTGCCACAGACTGGCACCGAAGCATCCTGTGCAGTGCACACGCTGGGGGGCTCTCGTCGGCGCCTAACGAGGGCTCATCGAAGCACTTTGCAGTCCCACGCTGCCGTCGTGGCAGCGCTCGGCTTGGCACCAGTCTGCTACGCTGTGGCTGCCGCAGAAGGCACTGCTGCCGGACCAAGGCGCCGGAAGCGCTTGAGAAGCGCGCCGGTGCACGCATTGTGCACGGTGCGGAGGCGCCTCCTCCCTAGCAACAAGAGTACGAGCTGTGCACAGACAGACACACAGAGAGACGAAAGCAGTGCTGCATGTTGCGACCTAGATTCCAGTGCACACATACATACATGCATGGGAGCCACTCATGGCCATGGCCATGGGGTTCATATGGGGGCCTTGGACATCTCATTAGGAGGCCCAAAACTCTACTGCACTCGAGCACTATACAGGAAATGAGTTGTACTGTCTTGGCTCACAAGGAAGCGCAGGACTTCATGGTAGTGACAGGGTGACTTAAGGTGACAATTGCATGGCCTGCTCCATAGTAACCAGGGCTGCTTTTGAGACAGTCTATTAAGTACTCACGCGCCACAGCACAGCCCTCTGGACTGATAGCTGGACATGACCGCAGGCATATGCCGCGCAAGCTCTCTGCCATAGTGCAAGTCCTGTGTGCTGCATGAATACGCCGGACGTTAGAAGCAGCCTAACAGGTACCAGTGCTTCAAGAGTGTACTCCCAGAAGGGGCACGCTGCGCTACCTAATCACATCACCATCCCCAACAACCTATGTTGCACATCTCCAGCGCAACAACAGCCTATAACTTGTCAATGGTTTGATCTGAGCTGCGGCAGCGAGTCCCGCAGCAGCCCCGCCGCGCGCTCCGCCATAGCGCGCGAGCCGTCCAGGGTGACGCAGAAGTCGTGGGTTTGGCTGGGAACCATGTGCGCCTGCCCCGCGCGCGTTTGCATTGCTCACAGCTTTGACACAATGAAACCAATTGCCTGGGCAGTGTACACAACATCAGCTAGTCCTCACACCATCGTGTGCATACATGACAGTTTGACTGGCCAGATGCGCACCTTGCCAATGATGCAGCGCGTACTGATGTGCAATACAGATGGCATACATGTCTGCATCTATGCGCACCGGGCTCTTACACCATGAGTGTTTGTGCAAAAAAATTGAATAGGTGCATCTTCCCTGCAAGCAACTTGGCAACCTAAAGAAATATGCATGAGGTGCTCAAGCCAATCATGCAAATGCCCTGCTTGCATGAGGCCCCTCATGCTGATCAGTCACTGGGGGCGAACCTGGATGCCGGGGCACGACTTGAGCATCTGGTCAAACTTCCACAGCGGCATCCACATGTCCTCCGGGGCGCAGAGCACCAAGATGCGATCACCTGCAAGGTCGTAAGGAGCGTCTACGCTTGGCCGAGCATCAATGCTCATCCATGAGCCGCTGTGACCCTGCCAGAAGATGAGCCACTGCCAGTGGACGAGCCACTGCCAGCACAGTACAAAGGCAAGCTCACGAACCTGCACTCTCTCAGCTCATGCAGCGTCAAGCAGCGGCGCGAAAATCCGCGCTGCGTATGTACCCAGGCGCTGCAGCAGACGTCACTTGGCAGGAGTAACCACAATCAACTGAACAATAAAGTCCAGTGCTGGAGAGAGAAAGTTCAGCATAAAGCAACCGATGTGACCTCAGTAAACATATTCAGCGATAGATGTGCGCACCCAAGCGCTGCAGCAGGCGCCAGTCAGCGGGCGCGGCCAGGTCGCGGAATTCGTGCTGCGCCAGGTGGAACGCGTTGGCGGCCACGCCCGCGTCCAGCAGGCCCACGCTGGCCGCCACCGCATGCGCGCCCTGGTTGCCCGCATACCCTGCCACCAGCCGCCTCTGCCGCACGGTCCGCGTGCGCCGGGTCTCAGTTGCAAGTCGTCATGGCTACAAAGGATGCCCTGAACTGCATGGCACACACCCTATGCCCGGGAAATGTTGCAGACCTGAGGCGAACGCATGTTGGCATGCATCACACATGGCATCAGGTCGCACATGAGTCAGCTACGCTCACACCATCGGAGCTTTACGTGTGAGGTTGCCGCCTTCGGGTGGCCAGCACCTGACACATAACCCTGTCTGTCTTGTAAACTTACACAAACGCACCAAGTCAGCAAACACAAGCTAGGCGCCCTCAGATACTCATAGACTCTGGCACGGTCAGGCAGGCGTTTGTTCATCTGTGTAACAAGGGCGATGACACACAGGCCAGCTGCTTGCAAGGCTTCATCCACCTTGACGACTATGGGCAGCATGCCCAGCGTGCCCGCCGCAGCGCCCATGATGCGCGGGAAGGCCGCCAGGGCGCGCAGGAAGCGCTGCCGCCGCGAAGCCGGGTCCACCGTCAGGAATGGCATCAGCGCCACCACCTGGCGCGTTGCAGAGATCGGGACCATCCCCATGGGGGCTCACCACACAAACAGGGCCAGCCCTATTGGGCTCACCACAAAACATCATGTGCTTGCTCACTCGCCGCTCTGGACAGCAGCTGATATCTGGGCATGAAAGGCCACATAGGTGCATGCTCATGTCAACTGTCCTGACCCAGCCTCCCACCGTCGCCGGGTGCGCGCCTTCAGCACGGGCGGCAAGGCCGCGCTGGCAGGCGCGGAAGTGCCGGCCTGCGGGCCGTCGCCGGTGTGGACCTGCTCCAGGCGCTCCAGTGCATGCAGCGCTATGTACGCCCCTATCGGGAGAACCCGCGCCAGTCTTGGCTCAGCCCATCAGCAATACAGGCAGCAAAAGCAGTGGCCGCGGCTCACGCATCATCAGGCAATGAGCAGAGCGCTGCCACCCACCGCAAAACAATCAACGCCATCGCAGAGGCACACAGTGCTGGAGCTGCTTGAAATGAGCAGCTGCACCCGCAATGCATTGCACCCCAGTCTGCTGCACCACAGGCGCGGCAGGATGGCAGCATAGCAGGCCGCACCAATGGAGTGCGCCAGTATGAGCAGTGGAGGGCGGCCGGGGCGCAGGAAGTGCGCGCTCAGCAGCGCGGCCTTGTGCGCGACCTGCTGCTCCAGCGTGTACAGCTGCGCGCCGCAGCGGCCGCTGCCTGAAGGCGCCCCGTCGCAGCGGTGCCTAGAGGCCTCTGGGTGGCAGCAGCCAATTGCTCTGGAGAGCAGTGAGGCAAGAGTGGTTGACGAACAACGGAGAAAGGGTGACATGGATGCGTGTTCAGCGCTGGGCCTGGCGCAGACGGCGAGCACACCAGCGACACACATTTGCGACAGTGCAACGGCAGTGGTCCTGGCTTGGCTGCTTGGCCGGTGGCAGGACTGAGGCCTGCGTTTCAGCGCTCGCAGGAGGGCCTCGACGAAGGCCGAGCAGCTCTGAGGGTGTCACAGGCTGTCACCCCACTTTTCACGGGGTTGGCACCTCAGCCTTGGCCGCGGCGTGGCGCGTGTGCCCCAGGTAGCTGCAGGCAAACATGTCGGCGCGCTGCGGCAGTAGGCTTGTCTGGAGGTAGCGCATGAACGGAGTGTAGAAGCTGGCCACGCCCGGGTTGCCCGGTATGAGCAGCACCTGCAGCGTGGCTGGGCACTCGGCGCGCGTCAAGGGCCGACATGCTGACCTGTGACAACGAAGCAGTCCACAGAGCAGCATCGGCACACCTGTTGTGCTCTCGCCTATGCCCTGTGTGCCCAGCAGCTCTGTGGGGGCTCTGTAGCCAGGCACGGTGACCCACTGGCGGATGAAGTCAGTAGTCATACTGCACCGCCCAAAGTAGTTAAAAGCTCAGTGCTGGTTTCTGCACCTCCTCTGTGACCCGCTTCCCAACAATCGTGCAGCCGCTGCACTGTGTAACAAGATGATGCCACACGCCCAGCAGCGACCAGTGCGGCAGAGACAGGATTGTACAGAGACAAAGAAGCGCAGATTTAATACTAGCACCAGATAATAATAGCAACAGTTGATGGCTGTGCCGGGGGGCACACATCCATGGCACTTGCAGCAGCAGCTGATGGCTGTGCGCTGGGCGCACCCTCAGGTGGCATGCGCATGCAGTGTACATGCACATGGGCTCAGCGCAGGCAGATGGGCTTGGTGTAAAGCTTGAGCTGTGCTGCTGCTGCCACAAGCGCACCGCTGCCATTGCCAACAAAACGCAGAGCTGCACAAAGCCTTGGACGCCTCCCCAGACCTAGGCTGGCGGCAGCATGAGCGTGCGCTCGTTCCTCGCCCTGACGGGCCTGGGCGTGTATGGCGTGTCCTTATACGGCAGCTACCGCTGGTTCCGCATCACGGCTGGAGGGATGCATGGCACGTGCGGCTGCCCCGCCGGCGGCGGCGCGCAGTGGGACACGCTGGCGGACTCGTACGACCGCGAGGTCGGCCTGGACGAGACGCTGATGGGCCTGCGCCTGCTGCGCTGGTGGCTGGTGTCGCACGCACAGGCGCGCTGGCCGCCCCCGCCTGTGCAGCCGGTGCAGACGCTGTTGCTGCAGGTGTGTCAAGGGCGATGGTGTCGAAGTGCCTAGCAGTACTGTGTGCATTGGCATGAAGACGTTCTGTCATTCAACCAGCAACATAGGTGCCGACAGGCACAGGGCTGTGTTGCTCCTGCCACTCCCTGGCTATGGCTGCAGCCTCAGTCTGTGGGCTGTCTGCGCGCAGGGCGACGTGCTGGAGGTCTCGGCCGGCACGGGCCGCAACCTGCCCTTCTACGCGCGGCAGCAGCTCACGTCGCTCACGCTGACCGATAGCAGCAAGGCCATGCTGTTCCACGCGCGCGCGAAGGCCGCCGCGGCGCCGCCGGGCGTGCCGACGGCGGTGCACCTCAGCGACGCCGCCCGGCTTGCCGCGCGGGACGGCGGCGCCGGGCGCGGGGCGGCCGGGGAGGCCGCGGCGCAGAGCGGCGCCGCCGGTGAGCTGCCCCGGCACTGCTTGACCGCGGCGCTGCTGCTCCCCTGATGCAGCCTCGCCCGCGGCCGCCTGGCGGGGCGCACCTCTGGCGCTGCCTGCCTCACGAGCGCGCCAGGGTGCACAACACACTCTGGGCTGGTGGCATGCATGAGCACCTGTGCCCCGCACCAGCTAGCGTGGCATATGCGAATGCTCCCTGAATGACGCATTGCCGCCGGAAACCGCTTGCCGAGCAGGCTGCATGCACCTCGGCTTTTACAAGTCGCGCAGCGCTGCCTGCGCCGTCCGCACGCCGTGCGCAGCACGGCCAGCGCCCCGCCGCTGAAGGAGATTGTGGGAGGCTGCGCCAGCCCTGGGGCGGCGCACGTGCACGGCGCTGGATTTCGAGCACACTGGCAGCGCCGCCCGGCAAACGGGCGCATGACGCCGGCGCCCGTGCTCCTGCAGCGGCGCAGGTCGCGGCGCCGCCGCGCGAAGGCGAGCCGGCGGAGAGCCCGTTCACGGCGGGCCTGCGCGCCTTCCCGCCGGCCAGCTTCACCACGGTCGTGGACACCTTTGGGCTGTGCTCGCACGCCGACCCGGTCGCGACGCTGCGGGCGCGCCCCGTGCGTGCGCATGCGTCCGCTCGATGCGGGTGTGGCTTGGGGGGTGTACCGTGCTGCAGCCTGCTCTGCGGAGGCGAGCGGTGTGTCCGGGACGCGAAGCCAAGCGCATAGCCCAGTCAGAGCCGAGCAGCCAGAGCGCAGCGCCGCAGGGCGCGCGCCGCCGGCGCGCCGCTGCGGCTCATCAAATCGCTATGCGCGCTGGGGCCGCCGGCGCACCGCCGCGGATAACCAAGTCATTGCATGCCCTGGGGCCGCTGGGGGCGCCGGCGCGCCGCCGCGGCGCACCGAATCGTGCCTGGTGCGCCCCGCCAGGAGATGGCGGCGGTGTGCAAGCCGGGCGGCCGGCTGCTGCTGCTGGAGCACGGCCGTGCGAGCGCCGGCTGGCTGAACCAGCGCCTGGACGACGGCGCGGAGCGGCACCATGCCAAGTTTGGCTGCCACTGGAACCGGCCCATCCTGGACATTGTCGCGGAGGTGCGCGCGCGGGCTGGTGCCCATTCTCAGTTTGCGTGCGTGCCGTGTGTGGCCGGTACCAAGCCGCTACAAGGACTGGTCTGACTACACTGCTGAGGGGGTGCACACGCAGTTCCACTTCCGCCTGCTCCCAAACCGCCCGCGACATGCACCGCAGGCCGGGCTGGAGGTGGAGAGCGTGAGCCGCTGGCACTTCGGCACGACCTACCTCATCGTCGCGCGGCCGGGCCGCGCCGCGCTGGCGCTGCCGGGCTGAGCGCGTCGCGCGCGGCGTCGCGACAGCGAGGAGCTGCGGTGCGGCGGGAGCGGCGGCTGTGCAGCGGGACATGCAGGCGCCCTGCAAGCGGCCGCTAGCAGCCTGCCATGGGGCCCTGTAAAATACTGCCATGGGGCTTGCTGAATCCTTGCCGCAGAGCCAGGATCTGGATGCACCTGAGTTGTCGCACAATTGGTCTGCAAGTGGCCTCATAGGAAATGAAGGCAATGGCGCTCAACGGCCTCCTTGCTCAGACCAGGGATGGTGGCCACGCAGACTGAGCAGACGTGCTCACGGCGGTGGACCTGGCGCGCGCCTCCGCCGGCGCAGTCTGCACCGCCGCCGCCGCGCGGGCTAGCCTTCTCGCTGCAGGCGCGCCACAGGCCCCCACGGACCAGACTCCTGCGGATCAGACTAGAGAGGTCGGGTGCGAGTGCTGCAACTGCATCACAGCGGCACACACTGTTGCATCTGCTACATAATGTACAGAAGAAACGCCCCCATGTCAGGATGCTCACAACTGACAGCATTATCCACTCTGTGCCTTTCGTTGCCGGTTTGGCAATGCCAATTGATCTTACAGCACGGATTGCTTGCTGCGCAGGCGGAGGATAGTTCTGTGCAAGCTGCCTGCAGCGCTGCTGGCGTGCTTGCCAGATCGGCTCGCCATGTTCGAGGGCCGGCTTGTAGAATTTCTGCAGCACTGCCTCTGCACGCACATGCGGAGGTTACCATATCCTATGCAAACATGGTCAGTCAGTTATCACAACCAACCAGGCTGCCAGGCAAGAGCCCATGGACCACATCATAGTGTACACGCATTCTGGTCCCGAGCCATACATCGCATGACGGAGGCAGCTGTGCCCGCAACCAACTGACCGCGAACACAGCGGCCCTGCAGCAGCACCACTGCCCCGCTTCCGCCCCATTCAGGCACATTGTTGGGCAGAGTAAAAACAGTTCTGACGACGGGCAGCTGTGCATGGACATGTCACGCCTAAGCACGCCAGGTCGCGCGCCGCCACAGACTGCTGTAAGAATGGCGCGCCATGCATGCTGCCACCGACAAGCGGAGCCGGCCAGCGGGGTTGATGCATTTCTAGGCCATGAACTGGAGCCAGGAGGCGGGACCTAACCAGGATGTAAGCCGTGCTGAATGCACCGCAGCACCCAGACGCCGCTCCTCTGCGCGGATGGAGGCCCCGCCTGCCTCCATCCGCGCCGCTGGTGCCCCGCAACAAGACACGCCACCCCTCCACCCCCGCGACCTCCACGCCCCGGCGCCCCTGCCTAGCCCCGGCGGCCCAGCCGCTCCTTCATCGCGCGCAGCGCATCCTCCACCTCGTCCTCGGCGCGCCGGCGCTGCGCGTCGGCGGCCGCGCGTGCGGCCGCCAGCCGCGCCTCGGCCTCCGCGGCCGCGCGCGCCGCGGCCGCCGCGGCGCCGCCGGCGGCGGCCCGGCCGCCGGCGCGGCCGCGGCCCGGC
>JAABUP010005652.1_pt1 | contig 18727 bp, 16 predicted proteins | sample 5559201 | NCBI WGS metagenome assembly JAABUP01 (sample SAMN10711887, study PRJNA513373) | rock metagenome | isolation source: Antarctica rocks | place: Antarctica
CGGGGCCGCGGGGGCGCGCCCCCCCCCCCCCGCGACGCTGACCGCTACTTGGCCGCCCCGGCGAGCGCCTTGCGCTTGCCCTCGACCCCGTCGAGGAGTTCGTCGAACGACTTGGCGAAGGAGGCGACCCCGTCCTCCTCAAGCTGCTTCGTAATCGCAGCGAGGTCGATTCCCGCCGCCTTGAGGTCGGCCAGCGCCCGCCGCGCGCCCGCCACGTCGGTGTCGATCGTCCGCGCCACCGTGCCGTGATCCTGGAACGCTTCCAGGGTCGCGGGGGGCAGGGTGTTGACGGTGTCGGGGCCGATCAACTCCTCCACGTAGAGAACATCGCTGTACGCCTTGTCCTTGGTGCCGGTGCTCGCCCAGAGCGGGCGCTGCACATTGGCCCCCTTCGCCGCCAGCGCCGCGAAGCGCGCATCGCCGAAAATCTCCCGGAAGCGCGCGTAGGCCAGCTTGGCGTTCGCGATCGCGATCTTTCCGCGCAATCCCTTCAGGCGCTTCGCCTCGGCGCTGTCGGCGTTCAGCCCGGCCAGCCTGGCGTCGATCTGCTTGTCCACCGCCGTATCGACCCGGCTGACGAAGAACGACGCGACCGAGGCGATCCGGTTGACCGGCTGCCCCGCCGCCGCCCGCTTTTCGAGCGCGTTGACGAAGTTCCACATCACCCGCTCGTGGTTCTCCAGCGAGAAGAGCAGCGTGACATTGATGTTGATCCCCTCGGCGAGGGCTGTCTCGATCGCCGGGGCGCATTCCGCCGTGCCCGGAATCTTGATCATCAGGTTCGGGCGCTCGACCGCCGCCCAGAGCTGCCGCGCATCGGCGATCGTCCCCCGCGCGTCGCGCGCCAAACGCGGCGACACTTCGAGCGAGACGAAACCGTCGCCGCCATCGGTGCTGTCGTAGAGGGCGCGGAAGAGATCGCAGGCATCCTGGATATCCTTGATCGCCAGCCCCTCGAAGACCCCCGAGGCGTCCTGCCCGGCGCGGATCAGTTCCGCGATCTGATCGTCGTAGGCGTCGCCCTCGCTGATCGCCTTCTGGAAGATCGTCGGGTTGGAGGTCATCCCCCGCAACCCGTCATCCCGCACCATCTCCCGCAGCCCGCCCTTGCGGACGAGATCGCGCGTGATGTAGTCGAGCCAGACGCTCTGCCCCTGCGCCAGCAGCTCGGCCATGCGCCCTTGCGCGCCCGCATGTTTCTCCGGTGCCATCGCCATGATTGCCATCTCCTCGCTGTTGCTCAGTGATACATGAAGTACGAGCGACGAAGTACGAAGTACGGGCTGGCGCAGTTAGCTTGCTCCTGTCATGTGGCTACTCGCTACACGTCGCTCGTCACGCCTCTCGTACTTCGTCGTTCGTACTTCGTACTTCCTACGAGTGCCCCTCGCGCGGGCTGGTCGGCTTGACCGCCGTGTCCCCCGCGCCGCGCCCCTTGGCTTCTTCGGCGGCGGCGTCCGCCTCGCGCCCAACCAGCCGCAGCGCGGCGGCGGTCACATGCTCGCGGGTGAAGCCGAATTCCTTCATGATCCGCTCCGCCGGGGCCGACGCGCCGAAGTGGTCGATCCCGATGGTGGTGCCGTCCGTGCCGGCCCAACGCTCCCAACCGAACGTGGCACCCGCCTCGACCGTCACGCGCTTGCGATTGCTCGGCGGCAGGACGCTGTCGCGGTACGCCTGATCCTGCGCCGCGAAGAGATCCCAGCTCGGCATGCTGACGACGCGCGCCCGCACCCCGTAGCCCGCCAGCGTCTCCTGCGCCCCGACGCAGAGCCCGATCTCGGACCCGGCACCGATCAGGATCACCTCCGGCTCGCCGCCCGCGGCGTCGGCGAGGACGTAGGCACCCTGCGCCGTGCTCCCCCGCGCCTGCGAACGATCGAGGATCGGCAGGTTCTGGCGCGAGAAGGCGAAGAGGGTCGGGCCGTTCGTGCGCCGCAGCGCCGCCACCCAGCCCTCGACCGCCTCATTGGCGTCGCCGGGGCGGATCACGGAGAGGTTCGGGATGGCGCGCAGCCCGGCCAACTGCTCGATCGGCTCGTGCGTCGGACCGTCCTCGCCGACCCCGATCGAGTCGTGCGTGAAGACGTAGATCGCATGCAGCCCGGAGAGCGCACCGAGGCGGATGGCGGGCTTCATGTAGTCGGAGAAGACGAGGAAGGTGGCGCTGTAGGGGATCACGCCGCCGTGCGCCGCCAGCCCGTTGGTCGCCGCGCCCATCGCGTGCTCGCGGATACCGAAGTGGATGTTGCGCCCGCTGTAATCGACCGGACCGCCGGTCGCCCCCTGTGCGGTGCCGTCGCCGGTCGTCGGGTTCTGGAAGTCGCCTAGCCCCTTCAGCGCCGTCATCGTGGACGGGTTGAGGTCCGCCGAGCCGCCGATCAGGTTCGGCACCCGCTTGGCGATCGCGGCCATCACGTTCCCGGCGGCGACGCGCGTGGAGACGCCCTTGTCGCCGACCTGCCAGGCGGGCAGGTCGCTGTCCCAGCCATCCGGCAGTTCGCCGGCCTGCGCCAGTCGCCAGGTCGCCGCCAATTCCGGGTATTCCTTCGCGTAGGCATCGAACTGTTGCTGCCACGCGGCCTGGGCCTGCTGCCCGCGCGGGATCGCCTCACGAAAGTGGTCGGTCGCCTCCGAGGGGAGGTAGAAGGTGTCGGTCGTCGGCCAGCCGAGCGCCTTCTTGGTCGCCGCGACCTCATCGGGGCCGAGCGGGTTGCCGTGCGCCTCGAACGAATCGTGCTTGTGCGGGCTGCCGAAGCCGATGTGCGTCCGCACCAGCAGCAGCGACGGTTTGTCGGTCACCCCACGCGCCGCCGTGAGCGCCGCCGCCACCTCGGCGGTGTCGTTGCCGTCGGCGACATCGACCGTGTGCCAGCCCACCGCCCGGAAGCGCGCGCCGACATCCTCGGTGAAGGAGAGGTCCGCGCCACCGGCCAGGGTGATGTGGTTCTGGTCGTAGAGGTAGATCAGCTTGCCGAGGCCCAGATGCCCGGCCAGCGACGCCGCCTCGTAGGCGATCCCCTCCATCAGGTCGCCATCGGAGACGATCGCGTAGGTGTGATGATCGACGATCGTGTGGCCGGGGCGGTTGAAGTACGCCCCCAACCACGCCTCCGCGATCGCCAGCCCGACGCCGTTGGCGAAGCCCTGGCCGAGCGGCCCGGTCGTCACTTCCACGCCGGGGGTGTGCTTGCGCTCCGGGTGGCCGGGGGTCATGCTGCCCCACTGGCGGAAGCGCTTCAACTCGTCGAGCGGCAGAGCGTAGCCGGTCAGGTGCAGGAGGCTGTAGAGCAGCATCGAGCCATGCCCGGCGGAGAGGACGAAGCGATCGCGGTCGGGCCAGTGCGGATCGGCGGGGTTGTGCTTCAGGAACTTCGTCCAGAGGGTATAGGCCATCGCCGCCGCACCGAGCGGCAGGCCGGGGTGGCCGGAGTTCGCCTGCTGCACCCCATCGATCGAGAGCGTGCGGATCGTATTGATCGCCAATTGTTCGAGCGTCTGCTGGTCGTGCTGCGTCGCTTGCCCTACTGCCACGACTCCTCCTCATCCCTCGCGTCGCGTCCCGTCGCCGCATCGCGCGGGCGCCGTGTGAGTCACCTTCGATATAGTACCGCTGACACAAACTTGTCAAGTTCGATCCGGCACGATCTATGCCAGGAAGTGTGGTGGGGCGGGTATTTGACGCCGTCGCGTCGGGCGGGGCGCTCGCTAGTAGCGGATCAGGGAGAGGGAGCACGCGCAATGCCTGAACGAGACGCCGTCGCGCCGGGCGGGGCGCTCGCTAGTAGCGGGGAGCGTCAGCCCGCGCAGGCGAGCTTCGTGGCGGCGCGAGCCGCCCCCGGCCGAGGGCTTGTACCCCCTTACGGGGCGCTTCAACCCCGCGGCCACCCACGCGCGCCGCACTCCCCCCCCCCTACACCGCCAGCACCTGCCCCTGCGCGACGAGCGCCCGTTGGAGCGCCACCGGGTCCACCCGCTGCACGGCGATGCCATCCGCCACCGCCAGCGCCGCCGCCGTCCCCGCGGCGTGTCCCAGGATCATGTACTGCGGCTCCATCCGCACCGAGGAGAAGGCGACGTGCGACGCCGATATGCAGACCGGCACGATCAGGTTGTCGCACTCCCCGTGGCGCGGCAGCAGCGCGCGGTAGGGGATCGCGTAGGGCTCGACCAGCAGCGACAGATAGCCCTCGTTGAAGACCTCCCCGACCAGATGCGGGAAGCGCGGCACCGGCAGGCAGACCCGCTGCACCTCGCGGATGTCGATGTTGTACGCCCCCAGCCCCACCGTGTCGTATTGCGCGCGCCGCCCCAGGAGGTCGTGCTGCGTCAGGTGGTACTCCCCGCGCAGCCGCCGCCCCTCGCGGATGTAGAGCTGGTGCGGCCAGCCGCCCGTGTCGGCGAATTCGTCCGCGCAGAGGCCCCACCCGTGCATCTCCGCGCGCATCGCGGGCGGCACACCGGGATCGTGCGCCAGGAAGTAGAGCAGGCCCGCCGTGTAGCGCAGGTGGTCGTCCCAGATCGCCGCGCGGCGCGCGTAGGTGGCCTCGGGATAGGCCCAGTTGCTGCCGTCGAGGAGGTTCGTGGAGAGCGGCCCGATCGAGTTCACATCGACCTTGCCGTGCGGGAGTCGCCCCTTCAGGCCGAGGAGCAGCCCGAGCGTCACGCGCGACCCCGCCGCCGCCAGGTAGCGTCGCAAGAGTTCGTAGCGCGCGGGATCGTACCCCTCCGGGCGCGGGAAGGGGATGCGCTTCTCCGACCTGTCGGTGAGGCAGAGGCGGAAGCAGTACGCTTGCAGGCCGCCATCCCCATCCCCCTCCGGGACCAGCGGGCGCTCGTGGATCAGCGGCAGCAGCGGCCCCGCGTTGCCGCCGACAAAGGCCGACACCGGGGCGTCGAAGTTGTGCTTGTCGGGGCGGATCGGCTGCCGCCCGGCCCAACGCTCGCCGTGCAGCGACACCGACTCGCGCCCGACCGTGTAGCCGACCCCCGACCCGGCCAGCAGGTCGCCCTCGTACCCCGCGTCGATGAAGACGCGCGCGGCGAACTGTTCACCCGCCTCGGTGGCGATGGCGCGGATCGCGCGCCCTTCACGCGCCACCCCGCCGAGCCGCGCGCCGTAGTGGACAGTCACGCCCGCCTCCGCGAGCCAGGCGCGGAAAAGATCCTCGGCGACGTGCGGCTCCGGCCCCAAGAGCTCCCAGGGGCCAACGCCGTAGTGCGCCGCCACGCGCGCATAGAACTCGCGCGTCAGCCCGCCGATGATCCGCCGGTCGCCGATGTCGGTCCAGCCGAGTCCGCCCGAGACCATCCCGCCGAGATGTCGCCCCGGTTCGAGGAGCGCCACCCCGCGCCCCGCCCGCGCGGCGGCGAGCGCCGCCATGATCCCGCTCGCCGTGCCGCCATAGACGACCACATCGCAGTCGATCGTCATGCCTTCACCCCTCCAGCGCGCGCATTTATCGGCGTGTCGCCGCGCGTCGCCATACCCCGGCGCCCTCCCACCTATCGCGGGGGCGCGCTATACACGGAGGCAGGAGCAAGATCGGGGCCGCATCGCGCGAAAAGGCGGGGTGGGGCACCCACGCCATCCGCGTGTCGGCGGGGAGGGAAGGTCCATCACTTCGGCAGCGAAATACTGCGCCGTGGCACCACACCGAGCGGCGCGGCGGCGAAGGGGGCGTCCTCGGTAGCGCTCTCGCCCGGGGGGGTGCCAGCGGGGGGACCGGGCGGGGGGACGCTGCGCCCCGCGACGACATCGTGCAGCAATGCCACCGCCGCGCTGTCGAACTGGGTATCGCGCCCACCCTGGAGGCGGCGCAACGCCTCGGTGGGGTCCATCCCCTGCCGGTAGGGGCGGTCGGCGGTCATGGCGTCGAACGCATCGGCCACGGCGAGCCAGCGCCCGATCAGCGGGATCGTGTCGCCGCTACGCCCGACATCGTAGCCACGCCCGTCAGGGCGCTCGTGGTGCGCGCCCGCCCAGGAGGCGATCGTCTCCCAGCCGGGTATCCCCAGGAGGACGCGCCGACTATCGGCGGGATGCTGCCGCATGGTCGCCCACTCCGGGTCGCTCAGCGGGCCATTCTTGTCCAGCACCAGATTCGGGACGGCGAGCTTCCCCAGATCGTGCAGCAGCCCGGCCAGCAACACCGCCTCGACCTGCGGCGGCGTGGCCCCCGCAAGGCTGGCGATCGACCCGGCCAGCGCCGCGACCCGGTGCGAGTGCTGCGCGGTGAACGACGATTTGGCATCGACGATGTCGGCGAAGACCCCGGCCAGGAGCGGCGGCGTCAACGCCTGCTCGCCCGGCAGCGGGGAGTCGCGGAAGGCCAGTTCCACCGTGAGCGCATCGAGCCATTCGCCGGGATGATCCGACGCCTGCCCCGCCAGCACCGCGCGCAACGTGGCGACGACGGTCGGATCGAGCCGCTTCCCCGCCTGTAACGCGAGGCGCTCCGCCACGGCGGTCGGGCTCGCCTCTTCGCCCCAGATGGTCGCCAGCTGCGCCGCCAGGACGACCCGCGCGCCGATCGGGATCCCCGCGCCCGAAAGGAGCCCCGGATTCCCGGAGCCGTCCCAGTGCTCGCCGACCGCCCCGATCGCCCCGACCGCGCCGATCGGGCACCGCAACTCCGCCGCGAGCCGCGCCGCCTCCGCATTCCGATGGGCGAACTGGCTCTGGTACGTGCGGAGGCCCAACAGCGCGTGCGTCCACCCCTTGACCCGGCTCGTCGCGCGGTCGGTCTGGCGGCGTTGCAGCTTCCAGAGGAGCGCGGCGAACGTGGCGGGGCTGTACTGGTCCATCCCGAAGACGTGGCGATGGAAGGCGACATCGTCGACGCCGACGCTGGCGGTGAAGCTCCCGCGACTGGCCGCGCACCCGGCGTCCTTGAGGAGCGCGGTCATGGCGATGTCGGCGCGGTCGGCAACGCCCAGGCCGAGGCGCTGCCCGACCGCTAAGCTTAACTGCGCGGTCGCCTGAGCGTGCCCGATACGCCGCCCCATGACGAGGTCGAGCGCCAACGACAGCCCGCGCAGCGCCTCCCACAGATCGACCGGCGTGCCTTCTTCCAACCGACTCAGCATGCCGCGTCCTCGTTCCCCGATCGCCACCGGTCCCACTTCGCGGGCGGTGGTCCCGCACCTGACCGGCATGGTCCAGTATGCGCCGTCAACAGCAAGAAACACCAGGGTCATATTTCCCAGGAGACGCGACGCAGGCGTACCGGTACACCCCGTTTCCCCCCGCTTGTGTGCCATGCGATCACCAGAACAGGAGCGCGCCGTGCCCTGGGCGCGCTTCGCGAATCCGGGGGCGAATCCGCGCTAATCGCGGGGCGTCGTGCGATTACAGGTGCGCGGATGGGCAAAGCTGACAAGAACCCTGACAGCGCAATCGTGCCAGGGCCGATCCTACTGCGGCGCTTCGTCCTCATCCGTAGGTTCGGTCTCGTCCTCGTCGGCCCCGGCCTGCCCGTAGAAGACGCGGCGCTGACTGAGGTGCTGGTCGGACGCCAGCACGCGCCGCGCCGCGACCGACAACTCAGCGTCGCCGCCCGTGGCGGGCGCGATCTCGGGGGTGTTCCAATCCGGGTGCTTGTTTGCGGGCGCGGCCTCGTCCCGCTCGTCGTCGCGCCGCTCGTCGGACTCGCTCATGGCCCCTCCTGCTGCCGCTCGCGACCGCTGTCTATCGAACAACGTCCCGGTATATACGGCCCGGAACGCCGAGATGCATACGAGAGGCTAACGCCGGTAGGTTCGCCGCGACAGCCCCGCGCACAATCGTAGTATACTCGCGGCGCGAGAGGGTAGCAGACAATTGCGGGATGCCACCCGACGATGAACGGAGCGCAGACATGGGCGCAGCCCCCGCGATCGAGGATGCTATCGCCCTTGCAGCGACGGCCCATCGCGGGCAGGGTTATCCGACCGCAGCCCTCCACCGCGAGCCATTCATCTTGCACCCGTTGCGCGTATTATTGCGTCTGGATACAGAGGCGGCGCGCATCGTGGCGGTACTCCATGATCTTATCGAGGACACCCCTTATACCCTCGATGACCTGCGTACCCTCGGCTATTCCGATGAGATACTCATCGCGGTGGACCACTTAACACGGCGCGACGACGAGTCTTACGATGACTACATCGAGCGCATTGCTGAGTACCCCCTGGCCAGGCGGGTGAAGCTCGCCGATCTCGCGGACAATCTGGAGCACAACCGAGGCGTTGATGCGCCCGCAGAAGAACACGCGCGAGTAACAAGATATGAACGGGCTCGTGCGCGCTTAGTAGCTGCTGGCATGGCCGAACCGGGCTAGATGCAGCCGTTGGGGCGCAGACTCTTCAACGAGGATCACCGTGCCATGCCCTAGCGCGCCGCGATCTGCCACCCTGCGATGGTGCGGAAACGGTCGCTCGGCACGTCGAGCGGGTCGGCGTTCGGCCCGCTCACGCGCTTGGACACCGCGAAATGGTATTGCGGATAGTAGAGGATCAGGCTCGGCACCTCGCTGGCAAACAGCTGCTGGAAGGTGGCATAGGCCACCTTGCGCTTCGCCGGGTCGGTCGTCAGGCGGCCATCCTCCAGCGCCTTGTCGGCGTCGGCGTTCGCCCAGTTGGCGAAGTTATAGCCGGTGTCGGCCTGGCTGGAGTGCCAGCCGCTGTACGGATCGGGGTCCGCCGCCAACCCCTCCCAACCGGAGAGCGCGGCGTCGTAGCGGCGCGCGGCCAACGCCTGTGCCAGCGCGTCCGCGCTCTGCGCCGACACCGTCACCTTGACCCCGATCGCGCCGAACTGCCGTGCCAGGATCGTCGCCACCGCCGTGCGGAGGGGGTCGCTGTCGGTCAGCAGGGTGAAAGCGAGCGCCTGCCCCCCCTTCGCCCGCGTGCCATCGGCACCCACCTGCCACCCCGCCGCATCAAGCAGTTGGGCGGCGCGCGTCGGGTCGTTCGGCCAGTCCTGCTTCGCGTAAGCCCAGGAGTTCGGCAGGATCGGGCTAGCCCCGGCGGTCCCCCACCCTTTCAGACCATCGCGCACGAGTTCGTCGCGGTTCACAGCCAGCGCCAGCGCCTGCCGCACCTCGCGCGCGGTGAATTGCGGCCCCTTCAGATTGAAGAAGAGCGCGGTGTACCCCGCCACCGAGGGGCCATAGATGTTGACGCCATCCGCGACGCCGCCCGCCTCGGCCAGCGACGCGGGCGGGATGTAGCCGATGCCGTCGATCTCGCCGCGCCCCAACGCCCCGATCGCCGCGCTGGCACCCCCGTAGGAGCGGAAACGGAGCCCTTGCAACCGCGCCTGCTGGCCGTAGAAGCCGTCGAAGCGCTTCAACACGACCTCGACCGTCGTCGTGTCGAGCGAGCCGAACGCGAACGGCCCCGTCCCGACCGGCCGCAAGTTGAACGACGCGCCCGCCAGGTCGCCGGGGCGCACCGCAGCGAGGAGGTGCTGCGGGAGGATGCCGAGATTGGTATAGGCCAGGAAGGGGGCGTAGGGCTTCGACAGGGTGCAGATGACCGTGTGCTCGTCGGGGGTCGCCACGCTGACCGTGCGCCAGAAATCGGCGAGGCCCGCGTCGCCGGTGAAGGCGGCGTCCTGGATCGTGCGGATCGTGAAGAGGACATCGCGCGCGCCGAATGGCTGACCGTCGTGCCAGGTCACGCCATCGCGCAGGGTGAAGGTGTAGCGCTGACCGTCCCCCTCGACCTTCCACGAGGTCGCCAGATCGGGCTGGATGTTCCCCGCCGCGTCGGTGCGCGTCAGGCCGTTGAAGAGGAGGGCGCTGAGGTCGCGGTCGGTGCGGGTCTGCGCGAGGAGGGGGTTGAGCATCGTGGGCGTGCCGACGGTCGCCTCGCGGTAGACGCCGCTCGGGGCGACGACCGGGGTGCCCACGCCCGCCCCGAACACCGCGGGTGCGCCAAATGCCCCGCGCGCGACCGCGACCGCCACGCCGGCCACGATCGCCCCGATGATGACGACCGCGCCGATCAGGGCGAGCCAGCCGCCACGTCCCAACACCCTCATGCCCCTCCCCGCGTTCGCTCAAGCAATCGTGCGGACACGCAGCGGCCCGCCTCGCCTGGGCCGAGGCGGGCCACCATATGTGATGATCTATTCGGCGCGTCTAGCCCTTGTAGATGCTGGTCACCACGGCGACGAGCATGAAGGCGACCGCGAGGCCGATGGTGAACTGGAAGAGCGTCTTCTCGACCCCGCGCCGGGTGCGATAGATCGAGTCGCTCCCGCCGCCGAAGCTGCCGGTGAACCCCTGCCCGCGCAGTTGCAGCAGGAGGGCGACGATCAGGGTGACCGCCAGGATCGTCTGGACGACGAAAAGAATGTTCAGCACAGTCGCGCGTCTCCTCGCTGCCTCGGCGGCGCGGGCACCGTCTGCCCGGCGCAACCCCGTTCAATCGCTGCCGTGAAGTATAGCACAGGGCCGCGCCAGGTTCGGTACGCCGCGATCATATACCGCGTACGTATGCGGATGCAAGGGATGCTTGTACCGGTGTGGTAAGGTTGTCCGACACGTACATTCCGGCGCGCATACGGCCAGCGCCGCCGCGCCGCACACCGCCTCAGGAGTCGCCCGTGGAGCACACCACCCCCTCATCCCAGCCGCGCCGCCTGCGCGAGAGCGCCGTCCTGATCGCCCTCTACGAGCGCGATGACGCGGTGCAACTCCTCTTCATCAAGCGGACCGACCGGGTGGGGACGCACAAGGGGGAGATCGGCTTCCCCGGCGGGCGGATCGAGACGGACGACGCCTCGCCCCTGGCGGCGGCGCTGCGCGAGGCGGAGGAGGAGGTCGGCATCCCCGTCGCCGACGTGACCCCGCTCGGCGCGCTCCCCGCGGTGGACACGATCGTGACCAGGATGCTGATCCACCCCTTCGTCGGGCGGCTCGACGCGCCGCCGACGCTGATCCCCAGCCCGTTCGAGGTGGCGGAGACGATCGAGGTGCCGCTGCCGCATCTCCTGGACCCCGCGACCTACCGCGAGGCGGACTGGAAGATCCGGGGCGTGCCGCGCCGCATCTTCTTCTACCGTCACGGCCCGTACGACATCTGGGGGGCGACCGGGCGGATCGTGCAACTCTTCCTCGCCCGCCTCGAAGCCTGGGACGCCCGCCCGCCGCGCACCGCCTGGACCCTCGACGATGTCGCCGCCGCGCTCGACGCCACGGCGTGAAGAGTTGCTGCTTTCAACACACACGATGGCGCTTTTCACGCCGGTCGCGGCGTGACAACACGAAAGTCCGCGCGTTTCATGTCCACACCATCGAGGCGCATGATGGCCGTATATCGCCCTGGTCGCTGGAATTCGGGATTGACGCGGATGGCGAGCGATAGAACCTGTTCGTCGCCAACCATCAAATCAGGTGGACGACCGGCGACGATCTCTCCGCTGATCCGGTCTGCCTCGTTCGGGAACATGGAGCGCTCATCCTCATCCACGATATCGAACTCGATACCGCAGGGATCGTTCGTATCCGACCACGGGATACGGAGAGCGGCCGCGCTCGGCAGGGACGAAAGGCGCGTTTCATCGGGCGGACGAGCACGCTATCAACTCTACCGGCACGCGCTGATTCCTGGATCGGCGTGAGCGAGATACCCCACCACGGCGTAGCGAGCGAGCCAGTTGGAGAGGCCCATACATGACACCCGAGCAAATCGCCGCGATGCGCGACCTCCTCCTCCGCTGGTAGGCGGGGGAGATCGGCGGGCTGACACTCTACGACGAAGCCGAGTACATGTGGGATGAGGGCTACCCCTGGCCCGAATACGACCGTGACGATCCCCGCGCGATCCCGATCGACGTGCTCTCACTGCTCGAAACGTTGATCGCACAAGGAGTCTTCCGTGAGGACATTCCGGCGCTGCTCGCGTTCCTGGACACGCCATTAGGGGAGGAGCAGGCCGGGTGGGACACGATGGATCGCTATTGGGAGGCGATCGACTGGGACTATCGCTTGCATAACAGCGATCGAGAATATACCCGGCTTGCTCCTGGCGCGCTGCTACAAGGAGAATGAGTCGGCGTCGAATACCGAGCGATCAGACGCCTTGCAGCGCACGATGTATCCGGCATCGGCGTTGGCACCGCCGATGCGAAAGTGAAGGCATAGTGAAGGCGTCCCGTGGTCGGCGTCGGCCCGGTGCGTCCCCTGATGGCTTCCATAAAGAAAGCGGGCGACGATGGCGGGTCACCACGATCACCACGATGAGACGCCGCGCGAGCACGAGCGCGAGCACGAACATGAGCATGGCAACGAAGGCGCAGGCCCGGCAGCCCTCGCCGAACATGGGCATGAACACGGCGAACACGGCCACGAGCATGGGGCGGGCGGGCAGAGCCACGGCTCCGGTGTGCTCGGCCGGGTGCGCGGCACCTTCGCGCACTCCCACAGCATCGAGGACACGATCGACGCCTCGATGGAATCGAACGAGCTCGGCATCTGGGCGCTGAAGTGGTCGCTGGTCGGCCTCGGGATCACCGCGCTCTTGCAGGCGATCATCGTCGTCATCTCCGGCTCGGTCTCCCTCCTGGCCGACACCATCCACAACTTCGGCGACGCGACCACCAGCCTGCCCCTCTGGGTCGCGTTCGCGCTCGCCAAGCGCGGGGCCAGCCGCCGCTTCACCTATGGTTACGGCAAGACGGAGGATGTGGCCGGGGTCATCATCGTCCTCGTCATTTTCATCTCCGCCTGCATCGCGGCGTACGAGGCGATCATGCGCTTCTTCCACCCGCAGGAGGTGCGTTACCTCGGCTGGGTCGCGGCGGCGGCGGTGATCGGTTTTATCGGCAACGAGGCGGTCGCGCAGTTCCGCATCCGTGTCGGCACGCAGATCGGCTCGGCGGCGCTGGTGGCGGACGGGCAGCACGCGCGGGTGGACGGCTTCACCAGCCTGGCGGTGCTGATCGGCGTGGTCGGCATCCTGGCGGGCTTCCCGATCCTCGACCCGATCATCGGCATCGCGATCACGATCGCCATCCTCTTCATCGTCAAGGACGCGGCGCGCGCGGTCTGGCGACGGCTGATCGACGGCATCGAGCCGGAGATCGTGACCCGGCTGGAGCGTATGCCGCTCGACGTGGCTGGCGTGCGCGGCGTGCATCGCGTCCGGGCGCGCTGAGTCGGCCACAAGATCGAGGCCGATCTGCACCTCGCGGTCGATCCCGAACTGACGGTGCGGGAGTCGCACGCGCTCGGCGAGCGGGTCGAGCAGGCGCTCCACGAGGAGATCCGGTCCCTCGGCGGGGTCGTCATCCACGTCTGCCCCGCCGATACCGCGCAGCCGACCACGAACGTGGCCGCGCCTGCCCTTGTGACTCAGGACACCGCGCGACCAACCGCGAGCGTGGGCGTGCCGACCCTCGCCCACGCCGCGCCGCACGAGCACTGACGCATAGTGGCGGGGAGCGCACCGGATGGGACTCAACTTCTCTGCCGTCCTTGGTCACGAGATCGACGCCGAGGATCTACGGACGTTGCCGCGCTTGCTCAGCGCCGCGCGTGCGCCGCAACTTGTCCACGCTATCGGAGAATTCGCGCATTACATCAACGAGTATCGCGCTACGCAGGGTGAACTGCGGACAATGGCCTATGATGTGACTGACACGACCTGGCATGTAGACCCTACCAGCATACCGCTCTATAGGGACGCCGTGGGCAACCTAACCCTGCAAGCCCCCCCACCGATCGAAGAAGAGATCGGGCCAGGACGCCATCGGGTCCGCTTCGCCCCGGTTGCCGCGCGGCGCACGGTGAGCATGGAAGAGTATTGGGCGGCTGGGAACTTGTTCGATGTGGCCGGACCCGCTGGCATCGGCCTCGACATCGGGCCACACGCCCTCCGGCTGACCTGCGGGCCGCGTTGGTGGCCTTTTCTTGCAGAGCCAGCGGTGCAACTGGCGACACGCCGCGTTTGCCACGAACTCGCGCGCGTAGTCGGCTCGCCACTGGCGATCTATCTGGCGGATGGTTACACACTCATGGATGCCATCATGGAAGGGGCGACCATCGAGCAGATCGTCACGCAGTTGAGCGCCAAACTTGGCCCTCCCGAGCCAGCCCTCACGGTGCTCGACGAGGAGACGACGGGGGATGAGATTCGCGATGCGTACTACCTCGATACCTTTGCCGATCTGTGAGCGGGAGGGACACGAACTGCGGGGGCTTGCGGTGCCGCGCGATGCAGGCAAAACGGTGGTCAGCCCGCCTTCCGGTCAGCGGAGACCCGGGAGCAGATAACGGCGATGGCCCCCGCGCCTCGGATGGGCGGGTCCCCCGGAGGCATTGCGCCCTTCATGGGTGGGAGCTACCGCCCTTTGGGCGGCGGGGTGGCGAGCCGGGTGCCCTTTGGGCGGACGAGCCGGGGGTGCGGGTCGCCGGGTGACGAGCCGAGGCGCGGGCCGCCCCGCCCCGTATAACCGCTTCCCGCTACAAGTTCTCCCGGATCTTCTCCGCCAGCGCGCGCGAGATGCCGTCCACCGCCGTCAGCTCCTCGATGCTCGCCTCACGGATCTTCTTCGGGGAGCCGAAGTGCTTCAACAGCGCGCGCTTGCGCGTCGGCCCGATACCGGGCAGATCGTCCAGCGACGATTTCAGCGCGCTCTTGCCGCGCTTCTGGCGGTGGAAGGTGATCGCGAAGCGGTGCGTCTCGTCGCGGACACGCTGCACCAGGAAGAGCGCCTGCGAGTCGCGCGGGAGGATCACCGGCACCGGGTTCTCCGGCAGATAAATCTCCTCGTTCTCCTTCGCCAGCCCCACCGTCGGCAGGTTCACATCGAGTTCGCGCAGCGTCTCCAGCGACGAGCTGAGTTGCCCCTTGCCGCCATCGATGATAATCAGGTCGGGGAGACGCGCCCAGGAGAGCGCCTTCTCGTCGGGCGCGGCGGCGTCATCCGCCGCCTCCGTCGCCCCTTCGACCGACCCGGCGGTCGCCGTGTCGAGCGGATCGAACGGCACCAGCGCATCCGCCACCCCCTGCGCCGCCTGCGCCGCCGCCAGACTTTCCTGCGCGCGCTTAAAGCGCCGTCGCAGCACCTCTTGCAGCGAGGCGAAGTCGTTGTTCCCCTCCACCGTCTTGATCGCGAACTTGCGATAGTCGCTCTTCTTCGGCTTCCCGCCCTCGAAGACGACCATCGCCGCGACCTGATTGGTCCCCTGGCTGTGCGAGATGTCGTAGCACTCGATCCGCTGCGGCAGGCCCGGCAGATCGAGCGCCGCCGCCAGCTCGGAGAGGGCCATCGTCGTCTTCTGCTCGTCGTTGAGCCACTTCAGGCGTTCTTGTTCCAGGTTTTCCGCCGCGCTCTTCGCCGCCAACTCCACCAGCCCGCGCTTATCGCCGCGCTGCGGGACGTGCAGCTTGAACGCCCCGCCCCGCCGCCCGCGCAGCAACTCCTCGATCGTCTCCGCATCCGGCAGGGCGTGCGGCAGGAGGAGTTGCGGCGGGATCGTCTGCTCCGGCGCGGCCCCGTAGTGCTGCGTCACGAACGACGCCAGGATGTCGGGGGCGGGATCGCTGATGTGCGCGTCGAGGAGATAGTGGTTCGCGCCGAGGAGCTTGCCGTCGCGCAGTTCGTTGACTTGCACGCAGGCGTCGCCGCCCGCGCCGCGTGCCAGCCCCAGGATGTCGGCGTCGGTCGCGCCGGGGGCGATCATCTTCTGCCGCGCCGTCACCCGCTCCAGATCGCGCACCTCGTCGCGGAGGCGGGCGGCGGTCTCGAAGTCGAGCCCTTCCGCCGCCGCCGCCATCTTGGCGCGGCGCGCGTCGATCAACTCCTCGCTCTTCCCGCCGAGGAAACGCCCGATGGTGTCCAGCACCGCGCCGTACTCCTGCGGGGTCGTCGCGCCGATGCACGGCCCGAGGCACTGACCGATATGATAGTACATGCAGGCGCGCGGCCAATCGCCGTGCAGCTGCTTGTCGCGGCAGGGCGCGTTCGGCTTGCGATAGGGGAAGGCGCGCTGGAGGATCTTGAGCGTCTGCGAGGCCGCGCCCGCATCGGAGAAGGGGCCGAAATAGCGCGCCCCACGCTTGCTGTCGTCGCGCACGTTGCGGGTGTAGATCACCGTCGGCCACTCGTCGTTGGTGATCTTGAGGAACGGGTAGGTCTTGTCGTCCTTGAGTTTGATGTTGTACTTCGGCAGGTGGCGCTTGATCAACGACGCTTCGAGGAGCAGCGCCTCGCGCTCGGTGTCGGTGACGACCACCTCGAAGTCGGCGATGTGCGAGACGAGTTCGCGCGTCTTCGGCAGCAGGCTGCGCGGCGAGCCGAAGTAGGAGCGGACGCGGTCGCGCAGCGTCTTGGCCTTGCCGACGTAGAGGATCGTCCCCTGCGCGTCCTTCATGATGTAGCAGCCGGGCGCGAGCGGCAGCGCCGCCAGCCGCCCTTCCAGATTCACCGGGGCGTGCGAAATCTGCTTCTTTTGGCTCGTCGCGGCCATCGTGCTCTGTCCTCACCCCCGCCGCGCCGCCAGCGGCACCGCCTCCCCTGCGACAAGGAAAGCGATGCGCGGCGCGCGGTGGGGCGTCACGCTGAGCGGTATCCGGGTCGGTGATCGCGCCGGGCGGCGCTGATCGATGTATCCTCCAAGTATACCGCGCCTGAAGCGGTGAACGGTGAACGACCACTCGATCACCATCTGCAGTACCATCGCAACCACAGCATACTACGAACAACTACATCGTCTTCACCGGGAGGAAAACATATCAAAAGTAACTTCTGTACGTCTAACTGACGATGCGGCAGAGAAACTGGATCGTCTTGCAGCCTCCCCCGATCGCCCAAAGGCTTGGTTGATCGAGCAGGCGATCGATAGCTATCTCGAAGAGCAATCCTGGCAGATCGCGGCGATCGAGGAAACCTTGGCGGAGTATGGATCCGGGACAGCGACGCCCATACCACACGAAGAGGTCGAGGCGCGTATGGAGGAACTGCTCCGCTTGGCGGAGCAGCGTTGACATGGGGATCACCTGGCTCCCGCGCGCCACGCGCGACCGCGAAAGCATTGTTGGCTATCTTCTTGACCATGATAGCGGTGCCGCCCGACACATGAATGAGACGATTCGGAGCCGTGTCGCTTTCCTAGCTGAACAGCCAGCCCTGGGGCGGGTGGGTCGTGTACCCAACACCAGAGAACTGATCGTCGGTGGTCCGCCATATATCGTCGCGTACACCGTCGATCGTCGCCGCGACGTAGTCATCATCCTCCGCGTCCTGCACGGCGCACGTCAATGGCCGTCCACCCTCCCATAAAGAAAATCACCTCGCACAATAGTGGCCCAGCGACGCTCCGCGCACCGCTACGGAGGACAACGGTAGCGTGTCGTTTCTATCGCACACTCATGCCAAACACTCCTTCTTCCGCGCGCGGATAACGCTCCACCTCGACCGCATAGTGCCCCTCGATGTAGGGGAATTGCGCCTCCAGATCGGGCGCGAGGGTCACGCCCAGGCCGGGGGCATCCGGCAGGGTCAGATAGCCGTCGGTGAGCGCGGGCGGGTCGGCGAGGATCGCCCACTGGAGCGGCCCTTGCAGCTGGCAGACTTCGAGGACGCGCGGATTCGGCAGCGCGGCGACGAGATGCCCGTTCGCCAGGGCCATCAGGCCGTTGTGCCAGCTGTGCGGGCAGCAATCGACGCCGTACCGCTCGGCCATCTCGGCGATCGCGAAGCACTCCGTGATGCCGCAGATTCCCGCGTCGGGCTGCACGATCCCGTACGCGCCCCGTTCGAGATAGGGCAGGAATTGTTGGAGGCTGGTGAACTGCTCCCCCCCGGTGATCGGCAGGTCCACCGCGCGATTCAGCCGCGCATAGCCGTCGATATCGGCCTGCGGGATCGGCTCCTCGAACCAGGTGAAGCCGAGCCGGTCGAGTTCGCGCGCGATCGTCAGCGCCTGCGCCTCGGTCAGCCGCTGGTTGCCATCGAGCATCAGTTCCATTCGCCCGCCGACCGCCCCGTCCAGCTCGCGGACGAGGCCGAGGAAGCGATCGGTCGTCACGCCATCCCAGGCCCACTCGGTGCCGATACGGAACTTGTAGGCGCTGAACCCCGCCGCGACGGTCGCCAACGCCTCCTCGATCAGCTGCTCCGGGCGCGCGCGCCAGTCGTAGCGGCAACCGCCGGAGGCGTAGACGCGCACCCGATCCACCGGGTCGGGCGTCAGCAACTCCGCGACCCGTTTCCCCGCGATCTTGCCGCGCAGATCCCAGAGCGCGCAGTCGATCCCGGCCACCGCGCAGGAGTAGGGTCGGAGGGTGCCGTGATCGGGGTGCGGGCCGATGGCGCGGTCGCGCGGGTCGCGCCCGAGCAGGGTCGGCGCGAGCCACGCCACCCACGACTCGATGGTGCGCGGCCAGCCGTAGGCACACGCCTCGCCGATCCCTGTCAGCCCCTCGTCCGTCTCGATGACGACGATCGCACAGTCGGCCTTGATCGTCCGGTAGCGCGCCGTCACCCACTGCCGCTCGCGCTCGTGCATCCGCGACAGGCACAGCGTACGCACGGCGGTGATCCGCATCGCAACCCCTCCCCCTCTTCGTCGCCCCAACCAGGACGGCACCCTGCAACAACGCCTTTATACTCTAGTTTCCGCTAACTCAGGCGGCCAGTTGGGGGGGAGGCGGCGCTGCGTCGGCGGGTGCTTCGCGGCGGCGTTGGCCGAAAAAGCCCTTGGGCAGATGGTCGGTGACGGCGGCTTTTGCG
>JAABUP010005653.1_pt1 | contig 18727 bp, 33 predicted proteins | sample 5559201 | NCBI WGS metagenome assembly JAABUP01 (sample SAMN10711887, study PRJNA513373) | rock metagenome | isolation source: Antarctica rocks | place: Antarctica
CTCCTCCTCCTCCTCCTCCTCCTGCTCTCTTCAATCCTCACTCCCCTCAAAAATCCATCTTCCTCACTGCTTCCTCGCCCTTCATCCACGCTCCCAAACAAACCCACGCACCCCCCCCCCCCCCCCTCCTCCCCATCGCCATCGAAACACGTCGCAGTCTCAGGCCAAGCTCGTCCATTTCACACGGTATGTCCCGGTCGAGATGAGCTGGCCCCAGACGAGTTGGTCGAAATCTCTCTTGAGGGCCGGAGAAGGGGGGGGGGGGGGGGGGGGGGGGGGAGAAAGATCAAGAGCACGCTTGGTCGCCTTGTCTTGAAGAGGAAGGTCTGAAGAGGCAAGCAGAGGGACCGGGATGACAGATGGATGGGTGTACATTGTCAAGAGCGGTTGCAGATTCATGGGCTTCGAGGGTGCACCAGGCATTCAGCGGCATATCACTTCCCGGCGAGTAGTCCCTAGATGGTGGCAAATCGGGCGAGGCGGGAGGATGGGAGAGCGTAGGAATGTCAAGGTGCTCTCGGATGGGCTTGGCGGCTCCTTTGAAGTGTACTGAGGCTCCATCCTCCACTACAAGTACGTCGATACGGACACATCCTGCCTGGTTGACGTAGTATTCCAGAGGCCCGCCCAGGATCTGCTCGCCGTAGACTTTGGAAAGTGATCTTCTCGCCCGCAAGTCGTATGCCGTTGACAGTGTGTGCTGGTGCAAGCTTGAAGCGGACCAAATCCATCTTGCAGCCATGGAGTATGCTCCCCCACACGTGGACTGCTTTCCCAGGGCGAGATTTGACCGATGGGTGCTTTAAATCGGACTCGGTCCCGTGTCTGCGGATGACCCTCTGGCGCGCCGTCTCCCCGACATGGAAACATGCCTCGTCCGTGAACATGACACGCCGCCAGTCCCGCTCCTTGTTCTCCTCTGCCCACAGCAGCCTCTTCTGCTTGTTCACCGCTGAAACCATTTTCCGGCGGCAGATCCTCGAGTGGAAGCCGTGTTTATGGGCCATCCGACGCACGGTTGACTCGGAGATGTGGATGACCTCGCCAAACAGGAACTGCATGTACTCTCCACTTGCATGCTCTGACGCGATCTGGATGAATACAGTCTCCATCTGCTTACGCAGCAAGCCAGGGGACACTTACCATGACCAAGCTGAGAAGCTTTTTACACCGCTGGCGCGAGCACTATCCAGGCCGCAAACTCAAACACCATCAACATGACTGTTCACGGTGGCATGGCCTATACCTCCCCTCTGACCAATGGTCTTGTCACTCACGATTTTGAATAGACGCCTCTTACGGCCGACAGGACTGGACTAATTACAATCCTGCGCAGGAGGACGCCTCCTCGCCGGCATCGTTTCTTACACTGGATCCGCACCGGTACTATGCCTTTGCCCCACAGAACAATGTACTCCGTGAATGACGTGATCCTTGACTCCATCTGCAACGTGTGGCAGATCCTCAAGCCGGTCGGTCTCAAGCGGTATCCCGTCCACCGTGTTCGGCGAATCGAGTCTTGAGACCGGTATGTACGCCGATGGATGGCAGCATCCTGAATCCTCACGACATCAGGCCACCCACCAAATTTTGACGAGTGCTTCTCAGTAATCAGGACACCCAGGCGAGGCGGACATGATTTTGAGTTCTATTCGAGGCGCAACTGGCTGCGTACTCACCGGATAAACCGGGTCAATCATCGATCGGGTGGTACTACTGGACCTGTAAGTCGATGAGGTTGACAGTCCGATCATGGTCTGAGTGGCGCCCTGAAGGGTAGACGGAATATGACATCGTCATGGTCATACCGATATGACGTCGCGCAGGGATGCATCCCTTCCGACGTTAGCAACCGCTCCATGCGGGCGTTCCCCGTTTTCGACAACGGCTGCATCGATGCGGTCTTCAACTAAACTGCGCCGAAGAAACCCTGGTATGTTTTACCTGTGGTGCTGTGTATGTTCTCATGGCATATAAGCGGTAGATGCAGTAGGTGCGGTATCTGCGCGTTCCGCAATGTGGCTGATCGTTCTTAGAGAAGGCGTACTGTAGTGAGCGAAGTCGTGCATGATAAGTCTCTGAGGTAGCAATAACCTCAGAGCAAGAACCTGATGCAGCAAAGCGACGAACATTAAAAGATATACTCAGCGGACTCGAATCCGGACGAGACGGACGAGCCTGAGGCGAATTCGGATATCCAGGTTTGTACAAAGGAGTGGCGGTCCATGTGAGGAAGCAATTCAAGTTTGAGGTCGAGATCGAGCGAAGTAACGTGATTGTCGCTAGTCGAGCCGCCTCTACCGGTGGTATCGCTCTCTTTGTCGTCCTTCTGGTTGCCGCCCTTGTCACTCAAACGTTGTCGTTTGAATTTGGATGAATGCCCAGCATCTGCATCATCCTTGGTCTTAACCTGGGCAGATTCGAGGAAGAATGGATCGGGGACCCGGTCGCGGAGGCAGTATAGCCAGTTACCAATCATTTCGTGGCGCTCCTCGAGCTCGTCTCGAATCGTCTGGAGGACGCGGATGAGGGTGAGGAGGGAGGTCGGGTCGAGGACGCCGCCTGTCCAAAGAGTGGTGACGGTCTGAGTGCAGCGAGCCGGGCAGGACGCATCGAGCGGGCGGAAGGCGGAGCATGCCCAGAAAAGGACGAGCGGAGCAAGGGGAGGCGAGGAAGGGCCAGGAGGGAAAGGGGTAGGCCGGACGGGTAGATGATGCCGAGGGGAAAGTGAGATATTGGGAGGAAGGCGAAGCACGGGCAAAACGGGAGGAGGCATACTAGTCAGTATGACTATGCCTCGGAGTGAACAGCCCACAGGACACACGAATCCCAACTCACATAGAATGGAACGTCGAGATCATCCACCCTTTCCCCGTCCCTCCCCTTCCCTGCCACCATGACCACCAGCTTCCACAATCCCCCCCCGCCCCCCGTCTGTAACCCATAGACTCTTCGCATGACATCAGTCGGCGCGCGATAGCTGCTCGGATCGGCTGTACGTGCGATACCGGCGAGGCGAAGGTGGATCAGGAGCGCGACGTAGCAGACGAGGGTGTTTTGGATCCGGGCCTCGCCAGCGCTACCAGAAGGCCCTTTGAGCTCGGCGAAGAAGAAGGAGTAGTAGTGGTGGGAGTTGAGGACTATTTAGGCGGGTATGTCAGCGTCACCTCGTTACAAGATCAAAACAAGCAAATGCAGACGCACTGTTACTGATCTCGTACAGAACCGCTACATCCCTGGAAAATATAAAATCCCTCGCATCGACATTCAGAGGCTGGGAGCTTGCATCGAGGGCGATGCGGATGGACGCGCGACCGAGACCAACGAGGAAGTCAGGTTTGACTTTGCGAAGATTGGGGTGGGAGATGGCCCGGAGTACTGTAGAGGCGGTGTCGCAGTCCAGGCTGGTGACGGCGAGGATGAAGGTCTCGTAAGCGAAGGCAGTGGCCGTAGGAGTGAATGATGGGACGAGGAGTGAGTGGGAGGAGGAAGCAGAGGATTTCAGCACGAACATTGGGGAGTGTCGGATTGAAGGTACAGGGCAGGATGGGTGGGAATGGAGGACGGAGGTACAAGCTCACTCGGACACAACCGCCATTGGTTCTATGAAAATAGCCTCGAATAACCCCATGGCAGGTCGGGTCCACGCGTTCTCCTCGGAGAGCTCCACATCGACGGTAATGAAAGCGTGGAGAGAGTGATGGATGGTGTTTAGGAAAGGGTTGACGGTAGCCTGGACAATGAGACAGATCAACCAACACCTGCAGCACCCTCTCGCGCCAAAGATCGAACCTGCCCGGGACTGACCATATCCTTCATCTCGAGCATGTCCGCCCATGCATCCATATAATCTGGCACCGTCATACATAGACCAGTGCCTAGCCCTTGGGCCTCCTTCGCCGTTCTGGTCTCGGTCAAGGTCGCCCATCTGATCCCCAGCCGTCTTATCTCGGACAACCAAGTCACCTGCACCGCATGATTTTTGAGCCCGGTGGATCTGTTCGACGATGTACTGGATCGAGTATCGGAAGGGACGATGAGAGAGCGAGGCATGGTATATGATCAATAGGGATGAAGAGACGAGGAGAGGGATGTGAGATGTGGACGAGGGGGAGGATGCGGTGGTCACAGCAAAATACTTCCGTTAACGGGATCAAATGTCAATAATGACAAACAGCGGCAATGCGGGTAATGACGTTGGACAGACCCGCACGTAAATTACCACACTTCATCCCCCTCTCTCAGTAACCATCTTCTTCCGCAATTGGCATATTAGAGCTGTGCTCTCAATACGACACATTTCCAACCGGCACCAAGACATGACAACATACTTTGATGAAGTCAATGAATCCCATTTCCACGACACGACCTTCGAGGACCACTTTCTCCTCTACGAAGATGGATCTTCTCCAATTGGTGAGCGCTATACTGCTATTTTCGTCAAGCTTTGCGGCGACGATTGTACGCGACACCGCTTTGAATCCCTGCGGTGCCGACGAATATCTTGGCGTCTACACGAATGGTACGGAAGCGACGGTCGTCTGTGCTACATCGAACTCTATCCACCGGCGTTGTACCGCGACGGACCTTCAGCCTGGTGGGACTACGATCGATTACGCGGGTTCATCGATCAGAGAAGGCAACACTACGTACCTTGTTGAGACGGAAGCGTTACCGGATGCTCAGACTTCGTGCGTCTTCGACGCCAAACCGAACCGGAACATCGCCAGCTGCGCCTCCGCGTCCAACATCGGCAAATTCAGCGCCCATAATTGTAAGAATCGCGGCGGCAAGCAACACCTTTGCAGATACAAGATACTCAACTGCGGTGCATGCTCTTGCACGTCGAGATACGTCACGCTGTGTGGAACAGTTTCGTACTGGACTACGCAGAATGCTGAGAACGGTTACTGCTTCACCTCGTAGCTTCGGAGCAGCGAGTGAGGACCCAACCAAGGTGACGAGGACAGGCGTCGGATTGGCGGGCGAGGTGAAAGAGCAAGAAGAGAAGAGCAAGGGAGGCCGTCAATCGATTAAGAACTAAAGTATGCGAAAGAGTCACTAGTCGATGAATTGCATAGAGCGTTCCGGGATTGTTCCGAATCGATAGAGCCTGATATTCCGGATGAAGAACGTCTTGCCGCAATCATCTTCGTCTGATAGCGACAAATCCATAATCGCTGCGTAATGAGCAGCTGATAAGCTGTATTCCCATCCTCATGTGGTGCCTGAGGAGACAAGAGATTGTGACGGGATACAAAACGTTGCGAATAAGGCCCTGTGAACAAAACGCATCCGCTCTGCCGACATCGGCTCTTTCTGCCTTTGAGGGCTCATGGGAATCGAGTGGAGAAATTACCCCTCTTATGCGCTCTTCCCGAGCCAATGAGCCCACCCGTTCCGGTCTTTGCGAGGTGAATATCTCCCCCTCCCGACGCGCTGACAATTCCGGTTGAAAGCGAACAGAAATATCTCCCTCAAATGCACACCTAAGGCGCTTCGCCGCAATCCAGTGGAACTGGACTATTACTACGAATAAGTGGCCCAATTCACGCCCCGTTGCCCGAGATCAAACGCCGAATTACTCGGTGACAGGAATCTCAAGAAGAGGGTTAGGGGGTTGAGGGCGTAGGGGGTCAGGGGGTAAGAGTTCGTTGCGTTCTGGTCATTAGGGTAGTTCTGGGGGTCTACGGAAGCTATGATATCCGAGGGAGGAAGAGGAGAGCGATATGGAGATATGGGAGTGGCTCTCAAGCGCTAGAAAAAAGTATACTCGGAAGTCGCCACTCAGCTCCTCCAGGCCGTTGCCCATGTCTCCTGGCCTTCCTGCCTCAAAACTCCTCGCCCTGGCCTTGAGCAAGGCGATATTCACTAGGGTCCTCATCCTCTGGAGCCAGATCTCACGCCACACTGAAAAGGCAGAAGGTAGTCTGGCGACAGGCATGGCAAAGGATTGGTATTGGAAGACCGTGAGACGTTCTGGAGCGAGTGGCAATGGATCCACATAGCATAATGGCCAAAGTGCATCTTACAAACACAAGTTAGGTAATAGGTCATTTCTTCACTCTTGAGGAATATGGCATTGCGTTGTTGGGGGAGGGCGGATGAGCATTCCATTGCAATCTGTGGTTTGTTCTACGTGATCACCGGTGTCCTTACCTGGTCCGCGTGGACCGTCTTAATGGCGATCCTATCCTGAATACTGACCGAAAGGAGCGGCCAGAACCGTCTGAAGAACCAACCCATCGTCCCGATCCAGAGCTTCCCAGGCGAGCTGGACGCAATGACAGCATCGACGAGCTGCTTGGCAGCCGTCGGGGCTGTCATCCCCGTCTTGCAACGGTCGACCAGATTATCTCGGGATAGTCGATGTAGTAGCCTGATGGCTCGGCGGAGGTGAGGTCGAAGGGCTTGTTGGCAGTCGTCATGGCGGTCACCACCAGTCCTGCGGCCGTCAGCCCTCGAGGTAAATGGTTGGAATCACTCACCCAGCTCAACGGTGATGACTCTCACATTGAGATTCACCATCTCGCGGCGGAGCACGTCCGATATGGCCTGGAATGCCGCCTTCATGATGTCAGCTGGCTCGGTGGAGGTAGTACATGCCTTGGAAGATCCGTACGCGCCTTTCCAAGGTAGAGTACAAGCCCCCACACTCCCGACATTCACGATTGTAGTCTTCATGGGCGTTGACGGACTCCTGTTCGCAGTGGTAACGAGAAGAGGAACGAAGGCCTGGATGACGGCCACTGGCCCGAAGACGTTGACCTCATACATGTCACGGAAACGGATGGGGTCGGTATCGAGCATGGGACAGGCATCGTCAACTCCCGCCTGAAGTGTTATGAACGATAGCCTCAGGAGACCTTTCGATCACTCACGTTATTGATCAGAAGGTCCAGACGACCATCAGTCAATCGCACCACCTCAGCCTTGGCAGCAAGGATCGACTTTCCGTCCGTCACGTCCAGTGTCAACAGCTGAGACGCGATGAGGCGATATCCACTGGCAAAAAAGGAGACGCTCACCCCACACCCAGCTTTCTCAAGTGAAGTCATGGTGGAGACGTTGCGAGCCGTAGCGAATACTCTGAAGCCATGTTTAGCTCGAGGGCGGTGTTTGCTCCTAGTCCGTCTGGCTCGGAGCAGCCAGTGATGAGAGCCTTCGGTCATCCGGTCTTCTTGTCATCCGGTCATCTTTTCTAGTGAGACAAGGCATTTATAGACGCAATCTAAGTCCCTGAGGTTTAAGTAGGTATGGTCGCTAGGCCTGAAATCGGTGGAATCGACGGAAGGGTGCCATCATGTGTGGGGTCTCGCGGTACAGCTTGACCAAATGAGAGACACCCAGGTGCGACCGACACGCCCAGGTAAAGGGATTGACAGACGGACAGCTCGGCCGGGTGCAAGGCGCATTTCGTGATTGGCCTTTCATGAGCTACGCGATGATGCCACAAGTCCCGCTCGCCCACTCCGCCAACCGCTTGATATCAGACCACCACTCATCCGTTCCCCTCCTCAGCTTCATATCCTCATCACCTCATCCATATCCGCATACACAATCTTGCGCCCAAGATCGCGATCATCGCCGCCGTCTCCTTCGAATAGTTTCGTCTCCCTTGTTGAGCCTGGGCGTTGGGAACAGCATGCTTCTCGACGAATTGCATACATCGGAGCGAGAATCGGGCGGCTCGTGTCCGGCCGAGAGGGGAGGGGACACCGCCTTGAAGTGTGTGGCCGAGGGATGCAGATCTGGCATCGAATAGCTCCTTGCTTTCCTCTTTGAAGATTTTGGTGAGTGTCTCGGTGTTATAGATATTAGATGATTTCTCGGATCTGTGCGGTCAGCGAAATACAGATCGAGAAGAGGACGACCCACTTGTTGGCCAATCGAGCCTCGCTTTTCCCCTTGATGTCCAGCTTATACCGCTGGGTAAAAAAATTCAACGTCCTCCTGTAGCAGTCGCAGCGAGATACCATTCTCAGGGGTTTACTAGCACCGCTCCCACCTGATTACTGGCTTTAGCTTCCGGGTCAGAAGCTACAGCCGAATTCGACTCAGTGCCAGCGCACCAAGCGTGGCGATATAGCCCACTCTGACCTCCTTGCGTGTCCACCACGAACACTCTATTCCGACTCCCTGACGCACTCTGCTTGATCGCATCGCACGCGTCTACCAGGGCATTCAAACTCGTGCCGCTTCCCAAGCTGAAGTCGGTGAGCGGTACGTTATTCGAGAGCGTGGCTGGAAGGTGGAGCATCGGTGTTTGCAAGCTCGGATAATTTGCTGGATTTTGCTCGAGAATGAGGACTGAGTGGAAAGGTTCAAAGCCACCGATGACGAGCAGACAGTCGATGTTATGCCGTTTGAATGCGGCGGCGACTTGACCAATGTCGACGCTTGGTAATGTCCGGTTCGTGCCCAGCTCTGACCCGCCAAGGGTGGTCCAGGTGTCGACTCGAAGCCAGGACAGGTCGGACATGTTATCGTCTAGCAAAACCTCGAAGCCGTTATAGATTGCTACAGGAGTATGTCCTCGATTGTGCCAGAACCGAACGGCTTAACTGGCAGCATTCATGCCGCCAGCAGGCGCGCCGATTCACATGTATCAGTCGTACTTCGCACATTGATCACTTCGAAGTACGCCGAATTCCTCGACAACGAATCGATCTTGAGCACGGTTTCGTCATCTGGTGGGGTACCACCCAGTTGATACCGATCAATGGTGCGGACTAAGTCGGTGCGTCCCTCCACAACAAGACACCCGGTCAGGCGGATTCGGTCAAACTTTGGCTCATAGTCGATCAGCTGGGTGGAACTCGATCAGTTCGGTGAAACTCGATCGGTCATTTCGGTGTAACTCGACCAGCTGGGTAGACTCAATCACTTTCATGGAACCACATCACTTCGGTGTACTCATCAGCTCGTTGCAAACATGCATACACTGTCTCTCAGTCCAGCTTCATCCGTTTCATACACCCTATTTCCCAGTTCTGGATTCACACATTTTCTCCCAATTCCAGATTCCCCCAAGTAAGAGCCTCCTCTCCTCGCCACCAACCTCGCCCGCCTCAACCTCCTGGTCACACCATCAAGACCTCCATGACTACCTACCCAATCAGCTTGATCATTGTGTCTAGTGCCTTCCTCCAGCCGGCATCCAACATTCCACTGGGCGAGCTCAAGAGTCCATCACGCGCGGTAGCCACCTCCTGGGTTGATTGGAATGGGAGCGAATCGTAGATGGAGGTTGAAGGGGTGGTCAAAGGGACAGCTTGTGAGGTGAGGACGGAGACGATCTGGCATGAGCCGAGCGGGGAGTCTTGCTGAATCTCCAGGAGATTATCGACCGTCATAAGCCCGCAGACCCGATTAGGCCAGCGCGGAAACGTGATGCGATCTTTCGTCCGGTCGAATCGCCACGTCCTCCTTGGCCGCTTCCTCCCGTTGGGCGACCTCGAGGTTTTCCGCTACCAGACGCGACACGCCCGGCTGGACGCCGAAGGCGCCGAGGACGTCGTGGACCTCGCGACCGATCTCGGGGGCGCAGGCGACATTGAGGCGGTCCGAGATGGCCGCGAGACGGTATCGGAAGATGTCTTGCTCGCTCTTGGCGGACAGGTAGCCTCTGTGATGGGTTAGGTCAGGACCATGAGCGCTGAAGGAGCGGATCGGAACGCACCCGATCCCCATGGAGATGGCGCCGGCGATCAGTTCCGCGAATCCACCCTGGTAAACGAGCTTCGATGAGCCGAGCGAGGACAGCCCAGCCGTCAAGGCGAAGGGGACCATGAGACCGTCGCTGAGACCGATGATCCTGCGACAAGGTGAACGTCCGCGTCAGCCTCGTAGTGGTAACAGAAAACAAGCTCACACATCGCGGACGAAGTCATGAGATACCAGGCGGCGCTCCGGCTCGATGTGCGCTTTGCAGCATTCCGAGCGCCTGACACCGGCGTCCCCGGTGGGGCTTACAGGCGAGGCGTCACATTTCTTCAGGTGGGCCTCGTCTGACTCGACTGGCAACAGCTTACAGCACTTGAAGTCGGGATTCGGTGGCGACATTGCCGGAGACGTATCCACGGGCCAGATCAAGCGCCTTGAGGGTGTCAATGTGTGGGCTCGGGGCGGGAGATGAACGAGCGGTCCAGACGAGGCAGGTGTCGGTGTCGAAGAAGCGATTGCGCAGATACAGCCGGGACTGGCAAATGGTATGACGACTGACATGTTTGATCTCAAAGGGCTGGGGTCACGCCGATGCATTGAGGATCGATGAGTCAAGAGGACAATTTTCCGATAGACGATCTTGCAAAGGCGTCTCGTCGATCACGGGGCTTTGACCCAATCAAAACACGGTCATTACGCAGACGGCTGGAATCCGAGGCTTGTGATTGGCTGATGGCTGGGGGGGGGATTCACGGGGCCGATGCCTGGGCGGTGTGCGTTTTGACTGCGCGCAAACTTCCGTTGTTGAACAAAGCATCACCTCCAAACCCTTTCTTTCTTCCCCCCTACCGAGCCCACCCTCTCACCGCTCTTTTTCACCATCTCGCCTCGGTTGCAAACTCAAAGTCGAATTAGCAATCAGGCGCGACTGAACTCAACAGCCGAGAATGACCCTCGCACTTCTTGAGCCGGATTCTTCAGGTTCGAGCTTTGATCCCAAGGATTCCAACGCCTACGACGATAACGTCATCGTCAATGTGACACATCGAGGTCATGGAATCTCGAGTCGCCGAGTCGTCGATTCGTCTACGCCCAACTTTCCCGATTTCCTCGGCCACGAGGGCAGGGTGAATCTAGAGGCTTCATGATCCTTTGGGGAGGATTCGGGGTTCAGAGGAGCCTTGATGCGGAGACGTTGTTGTGGGATGCTCAGGTGATTACGGATGGGAGATTGACGTTGAGTTTTCAAAGACAGCGGGAAAGCGGGTTCTTTTGTGAGGCCTGCTGCCTTACCCCTCGTCACCTTTCGCTAGCCTCGCGGGATCTGACCCTCATCGCCTGCTGGACCGCCGCCTTCGTAGAACGTCGCATGCCCCCCCCCCCCCCCCTCTCTCCTTCTCCGGCACAAGATATATATGATTCTCGATTGTTCTCTCCCCCATCCAAGATTTTCCCGTCCTCGAATCCTCTCTCGGCGGTCGCTTGGGCGCTTCCACACCTCATGTACGCCCAACTCCCACCTTATCACCACGTCACCCGAACCCGTCCAACGCACATCGATCGACTCCTCCCGGTCCTTCTCCAACCCCTTTCCTCACTCGTTCAATCCCCCTTCACTCGTCGATCCCCCTCCCGTCACTCGCTCCTCCATCGTCCTGTCCTTCGACTCGCTCCACGTTGATTATCCCGATGATCCCGCCGCGCCAATCGACTCACGCCCGTAGAACGCTCTCATCAGCCACCAGGACGATGACGCCATCAGATTCAATACGCAAGACGCCATGTCGCCCACCTGCAGCCCCTCTGCTTTCCTGGCGATCGGCCACCTCCTCGTCCGCCGGGCGGGCGTCACCTCGCCCATTCCAGTCCTTTGCATTCTGACCGCAAGCGTCTCAGTCCCCAAGCATGTATCCCATACATCCTCCTCGTCTTCTCAAGTTGGCGCAAGTGATGAGCTAGACGGTTGAACGGCACAGCCGCCGAGAGTGGGAGGTGAGTGAGGTGGGTTCACTTGGGCAAGCAGAGGTAGAGTCTGTGGAGGTAAGGTCGAGCGAAAGGTACATACTGGCGGGACGATGAGACGCCAAAGAACATCTGTAACGAGAGATCGACGCTATCCCATGAGTCATCGCGTCGTCAACCCATAGACCCGAATGCATTCACCAACACACCCGCCACCGCCCTCTTGCCCTTCCCGTCCCAATATGTGGATTCCTCCAACCCTCGTGCTTCTCTGCGGAGCCGGTACGCAAGGGATGATCAGTATTGCGGCATTTTAAAAAGCTCCTCGTGTCACCAAACTCTACACCGCCACAACAAGTTCGGCGTTCCATGATTCGGCGTTTCATGTCATTAATGCCGCGGAGAAAAAGGACGTTGTTTGCGCGGCACTCACCTTTGGCTTATCATGTCCGCAATCCTTTCCGATGATCGGTCTTACGTTTCCTCGCTCGGCACACTCACCAGCCACTCGGTACAAAGTGCCTGGATTGGTATTCTTGAGAGAAGGGGGATCAGGTGGGCCAGTTTGGCCGAGACTTTGAGAGTCAAGGAAGAGCGAGGTCTGGTGGGCGGTGGCGTGTCAGACGAATTTGCAGGATGGGCGCGAAGGCTCGTGTTGAAAACACGAGTCAGTCTTCGATCACATGACAAGAACGATGATGCCTGACGATGTCGGGGTCAAACTCAGCCGACGGATGTGCAGATCCCTCTCCTTTCCGCCCTCCATAAAGCCATCCACGCGTTCGCGGCGATTGACGAGGCGCTCGAAGAGGAAAACGGCTGGACGGTGCCAACCATGGCGCTCTTTGAAGCTGTCTTTGAGGGGTCAAAAGGACTTGTATCCAAGTGAGCTCATGAGCGGAACCATAATCTACTGCCGCTGATCCTTACTCCTCTTCCTCCTACTCCTCGTCACTCAGCCTCAACCGAGATATGGCAGATCAAGTACTCAGAGTATTGTCTCTTGCCGACCTCCGTAAAGTGAAACCCGACTTTCTCATTGGTCTCTGTCGGAAATCTATCCGCATCGCTCTCAACGCTCACTCCAAAGCGCTGGACCGTGATGTGAAACAGTATATAGCCACCCGATCCTGTCTTGTTCTATACGAGATCGCTAACAGTGCGTCTGCTTCCAATCCTTTTGTCCATTCGTGGCTGAGTCCACTGTACATCTCGTGTAGTTGAGGGCGCTCTGCACTACTATTCCTACTTTTTCGGCGAGCTCAAAGGTCCATCTGGCAGCGCCGGGGAAGCTCGCATCCAGAACTGCATCGCCTGTTACGTCTCCCTCTGCATGCACATGCACCTCGCCAGGCTAGCGCTCTCTGCCGACCCTGCGAGCTTTCGTCCCCCGACCGACGTGATGCGCAGAGTGTACGGCCTGCAGACCGGCGGCGGGGGTGGAGCGTGGAAGCTGGTGATGATGTGGGCGGAGAAGGGCAAAGGGGATGGTGATCAGGAGGTGGAACAGGACCCGGGAGGTCTGGGAGCTGAGCCGGCAGGGGAACCTTTGGAGGAAGATCTGCGACTGACGACGTGTGTGAGCCAGACTGCTTCTTGTCGTTTTTCTGTCGTGCTCATACACCGAACCCCCTTTCGCCCTCGTCCCCGATCCAACAGACCGTGATCACTCTTTGGCTCGGCAACGTCCTCGATCCTACCGATCTGCTCTCCCTCATCCCGATCCTCCGGTCGATACGCGATGAACTCGACGAGCGACACGACCTGATCGGCAACTGGTTATACTGCCTCCGTGACCGTGTTCTTGTTCCCAGCACCACTAGGATCAAGCAGAAGGCAAGGGCCGGGCCATCATTGGGCAAGCGAGAGCGCGGCGCTAATGAAGGTGGAGCCGAATCCAAAGGCGATCGCAAAGATAGTGCCACGGCCAACGAGAGGACGGGCGCCGGGGGAGGACACCGTTTGATGGTCAACTTGGACAGGACGTCCTCTGTCCGGACATGGGTTCGTGCGGTGTCCTCGAGCGGCTCCTGGTAAGACCGAGTCGGATGGCACATCGTCCAGCGAGGTAATGGGACTCGTTCTCGAGTGTGCGTCTATCTACCCTTTTCTCGCTGATCACATCGCTAATGCAGCTCTAGGATGATCAACTCATTGCGCCTCGGCCGCTTTCCCGCCTTATGGATAATCTGCATATTTCTATACCTGTATGCATACGCTTCATCGGTATCTTGGGGAACCGGGGGCTGGGAATCCGAACTCATGCGGCGGAATGTTTAAACACGACTATACTTCCTCGACGTCAAAGTTTCGGGAGGGAGTCGCGCGGAGACGGTGAGAAGAATGGAAGATATCTGCGCTGAGATCCGTGCGTCATGGGTTTGAGCTGGACTCGGATGCGCTCTGTCGATGCCAGGGCGTGTCCCAATGCTCCCTTGACCTGCTATGGCGAGGGGGATTGGTACGAAGATGTCAGGGAAAGGAGGTCAACTACCGGTCCAAGTCCTTCAGCTTATATGAGACTTTGAAAGGGGTTGAAACTGTACGATTACTGGAGGGAGATTTCCGGTGACGCGGTATCGCCGAGTCAAGATCTCGACAAAGAAGAGTGATAAAAACTGAGAAACTGGCTCCGAAAGTGACAAGTGAGCTTCGCGTCGAAAAGGGCCTAGTAATCCATGGAAATAGTATTGCGCTCCGGTGAAAGTAGTCAGCATCAAGGTGATGATGAATTGACCAGGTTTCAGACGTGTGTGGGGAGGTGCCTCAGCAGCTTTACTCCCCCCTTGAAGGTCTTGACGTCTTGTCAAGGCATTGGGTTTGCCCATTTTAGGACCGGGTTGATAAATGATCTTGAATTTTCCAAGGTGGGCCAGAAGTTCTGCCCATCGAGCCTGACGCCTGTTGAGTGCCATTGATATTGTAAAGTACTCAAGGTTCTTGTGGTTGGTATAGATGATGATGTCTTCTACACCTTCAAGGTATGCTCGCCAGTGCTTGAATGCTTCATCATTCAGACCAGAGTAAGGGGCGATAGGGACCTCCTGTAAGATAAGCTCGGGTGCCTTTCCGGTCACCTCTGCTGGCAATATTTATCTTGCGGTAATACAACACCGCGGCCACTTTGTGCTGGGTTGGACTGGGAGGCAACTCCGACTGATGAATCGGTCATTCTGCCTCAGCCAACATGACTGGAACTGAGTGAAGATTAGTAACCATTAGCCGCGTCCAGCTGGGTCCGAAGGGTGGTAGGAGATTGAGACAGATCACTGCCTCATGCTTGAGCTGTCTTATGTCCCACAGCATCTAGCAGGTGAGGCGTGGTAGGTTCAAGCTTGTTCAGCTTGAAGCGCATGACGCGTGTAGAATTGTAGTCCATCGATGCCATAATATTCGCTATTGTTGATCGTACTAAACTTGTTGGATTCACCATTAGTTTGTGAAGTCACGTCAAAACGCACAGACAGTTGCCAGCAAAGCAAATGGAGAGGAACAAACCAGTCAGATCTTCCGGTGACCGTCCAAGCCGTACGCTCGAACGAACAGGAGAACCCCGATTATCTTTGCTCTACCTCGGGCTTTGGGCTAGCCCTGCGGATGGCGCTTGCCGAGGAGGCACCTTCCTAATTCACTAAGGTCGGTGGCGTTATGTGCGATGCCGCTGCCCGTCCGAAACCGCGTGACATCTTGGATGATCACGGGGCCGGATCGCATCACCTGATCGTGACTCCTGCGGATAAAGGCGTCGGGATACTGTCAGGATCTGAGCTATCGGTCAAGAAGGTTCCAGAGGCCTCGGGACGAGTTTGGTCGTTCGGCTGAAAGTAGTCAATGAGAGGACAAGAGATTCATTCCTCGAGGAAGGGAGCTATTCGGTAGACTAGTTCTTATATACATCTAAAGTATCCGGAGTCGTACTTCGAGTCTGACAACTCGAGTACCTCATTTCTACTTAGCCTTCCCGAGTCTTCAAACGGGTGGATGAGTTCTCCTTGAGCCAGTCAGGGTGGGCTACAGCAAACTCCAGCTCATAGTAGCCTCGCTCGAGGGTCAAGCCGTTCTCAGTACAGTTTGCGACATTGGATCTGGTTCGAGTCAGCCTGTAGTAGCGGAGTGCCCATTCCTACCTCTGTACCCGGAAGAACAAAGGGACTCGGAAGAATTGGTCCGCGAGAAAGGGTAGGATCGTCCGTCAGTCGTTCTAGATCCTCATCCACCCACCAATATCTCCCAATAATGTTACGCCGGGAGAGTCGTAGGCTGCTCTCAGGGTAGCAGTGCGGATGCTATCAGGTACCCGCGCGGGATGGAGCAGAGCGGATGACGCGTTTTACAGAGTTGCATAAGACTGCGGCTAGAATAGTCGAGTTCATGCATCGTTTTCAGCCTGGGGGCGATGTAGACTGAATGCGAGGGGGAGGTCGAGGAAGAATCCACCGCGGTTTGCCATTGCGTCTTGAATGTAGGATGACGATGTCTTTGTTTGCAATCATTGCCGAGGTGGACCTGCACAATCGTGATTTCGTGAATGGGAAAGGTGTGTGATGGGTTTGGACGGAAGGGAAGGTGGGTGGTGAAAAGTGCCGGAATACGGTGAGAGCAGTGATTGGATGGATTGACAAGGGATGAGAATCAACTGTCACGTCAAGTCACATCACAGCGCGAGGGTAGATTTAAGTAATGCGGCAAGCGATCAGCCCAGTCGTCGTCCAACGTGACGAGGGAAAGACGGCAAGGCAAAGGAAGAGAGAATCGGAGGAACACTTACGTGATTCAGAAAGCAGCAAAGGACAGCCAAATTAGTCACGTGATACAGGTGGTTGGTCCCACTTGGCCTCGGCCCCCCATGATGACGTAAGGATGCTAGCGGAACCGTATTATGCTTTGTTTTGCCCAGGCATTTCGGTTAAATAAACCATATAAGAGCCGAGTCATCAACCATAACATCCGCCCAAACAAGAGCCGCATTTCCGCTGGGACGCGCTCCTATTGGATATGGTAGACGATGATGGTCCAATCACGAGGGGGGTAGATTGGTCTACCTTCCAGCCGGTTCCATCTACCCACCCAACACTACTCTCGCCGAGTCAACCAACTCACCCAATTCAGCCAAGCTCAGCGACATCCTCTACACCCTCGTCACTCCCACCGCGGAGAATGACCGAAACGTCGCGGGCCGACGACCTTCCGGTTTCGGATCGACCGACACGACCGACCAGTTTGGAGAATACATGCGACAGGAAGGTCCCGAGGGAAGGGTTCGATTCGTTTGTGACGGTGATATGCTGCTCAAACTCGATCGCGAGATGCGTCAATGTCTCGTCAACATCGACGCTGATGTCTCGGTGGATCTTCACCTGGAGATCTTGAGGGCGTTGGGGGAGCATGAACGTCTTGTCGAGGTTGAAAACATGGCGTACAAGGATTCTCATCTCGGCGCTTTCCGTCACTTCCTCCCCAGCCTATCCAACACACTCTGCCAAAGGGGCGAATTGTACGTCAATGAGGAGACAAAGGAGCGAGCGGCTGGAAGCCACTGGGGGGATGGCAAGAAGATAGGGCGGACCATACTCGATTTCATCAACTGGGTCGGTGGTGAGGCCCGAGTGGGTGGGGAGATCAAACGAGAAGAGGTCTGGCCTGGAACGGAGATATCGTTCCTCCACTCGGCAGGCAGTGAACGTGGAGGTTTCACCCTTGAAGTTCGTGACGGGAGGTTATTCTCTCCACCTTTGGATGGCCACGAGAACAATAAGAAGATCTGCAGTCAGGTGAGGCCAAACAACCTGTTTTGATCCGAGAGGTTTCGATCCCAGCTTATACTGACGCCTTGCCATAGATCTACACCGGTTTACGGGACGCCAGGATCGAATACACACTCTCGGTTAATTCCAAGCAAGAGGCGATCCTGTTCCGACTGGATGATCGATTGACCGTCTCGATGTCTGATGTCATCCTCCCGAACTTGGGCGCCGCAGTCAACCGTCTCATCACCGACGCATCGCCTCAACCCACCCTGTTCAGCACGCTCTACTCCCTCGGTTTGACCATCAGGACGGATCATCTCACCAACGAGATGTTTCACAGTCCAAACCCTCGAGCGGAGCGGCTTCCGACCCCGGCTCCCGCTCCTCGTATACCGACCTATCCTCGTCCATCAGCTCCAGGAGCCTATCCGGCGCGCGAACTTCGGGGTAGCCGACCTCGAGATGGCGGGAACCTTGAAGCGTTGCATCCAGCTTCCTCTGCGAATCGAAACCTGGACATGGATCTCAAACACGATTTTGCCGAAACAGAGGTAGGCTTTCTTCTCCTTCCCCCTCACCTTGAACAATCTTCATCTGCTCATGGACACGTTCAGTCACTCCCGCCAACTCGTCCGGCCTTGTCCACCTTGATGGGCGGCAGAATCGATCTCTCCCGCCTTTCCTTCCAGCATTACCTTGAACCCTCGAAACGACTGACCATCTCTGGGCCTGATCTACTGTTTGAGCCAAAAGATCTCGCCGGGGCGAACGCTTCTTCCCTCTTACTAGATTGCCGATCGGCCGAGGAGCTGAGTCATGGGAGGTGTGGAAGGTATTCCAAGCAAAGATCTGGGGAGTCGACAAAGATCAATTCGAGTACGATCCGGATCACACCACAGTCGTCATGGATGGAGCCAAGGGTGAGACTTCGCTAGCCAAGGGCGAGGGCGAGGACGAGGACGACATCATCAAGTGTTTGACCAGTGTCCGAGCCAAGCCTCGAAGTTCCATCTCCGCCATCTCGTCTGATCTCGGAAACACGCCCGGCAGGGACGTCGTGTTGAAGCTGGTCTTGATCGAATCAAACTCATTCGAGCAAGAGGACGAGGACGGGAGTCAACTAGGCTTCGACCCGGAACAAGCTGTTCTCAACGAAGCAGAGCTTTACTATGGACCGCTCGCTTCACTTCAAGGTGTCGTCGTCCCTCACTGTCATGGTCTCTTTTGTTGAATAACCAGGTTCATATGCAATGGTAAAAACGCATGACTACTAAGATGTATTCATATAAACGCGAACGCGCGAAACGCCTGTACCCTGAACCAGCCATCTTTAACACTCCCACTCAGTCGTG
>JAABUP010005654.1_pt1 | contig 18725 bp, 6 predicted proteins | sample 5559201 | NCBI WGS metagenome assembly JAABUP01 (sample SAMN10711887, study PRJNA513373) | rock metagenome | isolation source: Antarctica rocks | place: Antarctica
GTTGTAGTCAAGGTCTAAATTTCACTCTCTTTTCTCTGAATCTGAGTGAATCAGAAAGACACCGTTTTGAGTGCTGATTCACACTCATTGCTGCAATGAGCTGCTTTAGAGTGAGGCCGTTTGTACAATTGACTGATTCTTGAGAAGAAGGTGATGTTGCAACAGCTGATGTTGAGATAGCTGTATCTACTGATGTAGTTGATGTGGAATTGTCTCAATTCATCACAAAAGTGTAAAGAAGATTTGTACAAGCCTTCATGTTTCACATGTTCTCTTCTGTATGACTCTTCATACTGTGTAGTTCTGTTATAAGTATTTGCGCTCAAGAAGAAATCTTCTCAGCAACAGTCTTCACTTCATCTGTCATAGAGGTTTCTGTGCTCATTCTGCACTGATTTCAACAATTGTAGAGCAAGACCTCTATTGTAGGCCAGGTTTAAATGAGAATAGTATTTTAATGTCACAGGTTTGCAATGAGACTAATGCTCAATTGATAATTTCTAAATACAAAAAGAATACTATGAAGAGAAAAAGAAGAGCTTCATACAAAAGTGAAAAGATAATGTGCTTTAGTCTTAGGGTCTTAATAAGCAACTAGACCATAAGACCTTAGTATGGGTTCAACTCATGACAAATCAACTTGAAAAGATTAATTTGCCATATAAGACAATGCAAGAAAAGAAAAAGAAGTTGTACATATCTAAAGGTTAAGATCAATAACAACCACCTTTGTCAACAGCAGAGCTGATGCAATCTATCTCAGTTTAGCAATACATTAATTCTCATCAACACTGTTGTTATTCTCATTGTCTGAGATAACAATGAGTACATCATTATTGTGTATGAAGCAGTGAGCAGCATGATCACATCACTTGCAGTTGCTGCAACATTTACTGAAATGTTTTAACATACAATGACATTTCAGAAAGAGTGTCATATCACATTTTTAACAGTCAGTACAATCATCAGAAATCAACATGCTTTGACTTTAAATCAGAATTATGTTGATGTATAACAGCTGATGAGTTCTTATCTGATTCAGTGTGATATAGTTTCATACAAACAGAATGTTGTCATCAGACAGAGCAAGAATGATCATTGTTTGAGAAAAGTGAATGTACAAAGCAAGCTGCTGTTGATCAATCTCAAGAACAGAATTGACATCAGTGTTCACACAGATAAGAGCAGTAATATAAGCATTGTATAAGATAAGAACTCTATAAGTTGTCAGCTCTGAGACACATACTTGTATGACATTTACATGATGATAGTTATTGATGTTGTTGTTGCTGCTGAGCTTGTTACACAAGAGCCAGTGCTGAAATGTGTCAATCAAGAAAGATTTCACATATGAGAGATGAAGGTGAAGAAGTTGAAGAAGAAAGAAAAAGAAATTTGAGAAGAAAGATGAAGAGATTTATAACTCACTTCACTGAGAGATAAGCTGAAGTGAATTGTCATCTGAATTGTATAAAAAAGAAAATCACATGTTAATAAGCAATAAGAACTTTATCTGTGAATCTTATCTGTATAAAGTGAGCAAACACATGTCAACAGATAATGACAACTGTACAACAATCTTTTCAGACACTTAGAGCACAACCTTAAAGAAAAAGAAAGAGATAATGTCATAAGTTAAACTCATATTAAGATCTTATGATCTAGTTGCTTATTAAGACTTTAAGACTAAAGCACATTATCTTCTCACTTCTGTATGAAGCTTTTCTTTTCTCTTTATAGTATTCTTCTTGTATTTAAACATTATTGATTGAGCATCAGTCTCATTGCAAACTTGTGACAGTCTTTTATAAAAGCTGAATACATGACAGAAACTCAAACTACTAAGAAAGCTATTTAATTATGTTGTTTTTTCTGTAAAACTGATTTTTATATCATGAATTCTGTTATTATTAAGGCTGACAATAAAAAAGCAATTGAGCTGTTTAGAAATTCTGAGTTTCATGTTTGTATAAAGTACATTAATATTCAGTATCACTTTGTTTACAAGACTATTAAACAACATCTCATTAATCTTAAATATATTTCTATAACTGATTAAGTTGTTAACAGTCTCACTAAATCTCTACTCACTGTTAAATTTCACTGTTTTCTTATTCAATTAGGTTAACTTATTAAGTAGTTAGTTAAAAGAATAATATCAAAGTGTATAGAATGAATTTACTATAAATTCAGATCTTTTAAATTTGAGAGAAAGTGTTAAAAATTGTGCAGTTCTGTGTCAGATCATTTTAAATTTCATTTTGAGGTTATGTGACCTTAACACACATAAAAACTTAACTAGATATTATTTTAACAATTTAAGTAATACAAGAATGTTCATTCTAACCCTATTATGTTTAACATAAATATATTATAAATTTAGTTAATATAACTTTTATAAAATAGCTTTATATTTAAACTGACTTTATAAATTAAGTTAACTCAGTTAAGTTAAATTTAAGATCTGAATGTAAGTTAAATTACTAAATATCTAAACTTTGTTAAGTTAATTTAAACTGAATTAAAGTTTAAAGATATAACTTAGTGAGTTAAGTTAAACAGTTAAGACAATTTTTTGTAGATATATGTGACTGTATACTGCATTATTCACCTTAATATGCATGTATAGAGAGTTATGCAAGTATATAAGCTGTTAATACAGTTAGTTATGCAGGTGTCACTGTGATTAAACGCTTAACTGAATTACACCACAGAAACCGATCCAAACCGGTAGTGAGTTGAATGACTTCTGAGAAACCCACCTCAAACTGAAAACCCATATGGTCTGGGTTCTATGTGTCTCGCCCCGATCCAAACCGACCTGACGGCCAGCCTATCTGCACCAATCATCTTGGAAAGTCCTCCGTTGACATTGAGTATTGGTATGCTGAAATACAAAACTGCGGCGGATTTAGAGGGTAGTTTCCCCGGCGTACAGAAGCTGATCTGCGTGCCCGTGCGGACTCTACTAGCAACGTCCCCTGACAGCCTTATTTTGCGGAAAAGTCTCCATGACCGCCGACAATCACGGCGGCGCAGAAGCTGCACAGAAGCCGCTCGACCCACTGGTGCTCGTGTGCGCGTAGGCGTCTATATCCGCGTAGGCATCTATATCCGCAGAGGCGTTCAGTACCGCCATCAGCGCAGCCTCAAGCAGCGCGTTCTTCCTCTCCAATGCACGCATTCTCGACCCTATTCTTGCCTCCGGCTTCGTGAACCCACGAGACCACCTCTCTTTATTTAGTGGTTTAACGGGCGTCGTGGTCCACGTATTGGAGACAGTTCTCTTGGTCCTCGTTGATTTGTGGCGGTGAGAGCCTTCATCATCCGATGATGGTAACGATGGACTCGTCGATCTTGGTGGGATGTGGGCTCCAGTTGCGGTAGTGACGTTGAACTGTGTGGTCTTGCGTTGGTGCAGTTGTGATCCAGCGCCCGTCCTGGACTTTCCACTTGTCGGCTCCTGCTCCATGACCAGCATAGTCGGCGACATGTTGTTCGACCTTCTCGAAAACACGCTTCTTGAGCATGCGATGCTCCCGCTGCCGTCGATCCGTGATTGCTGTGAGCTCTCCCCGTTTGGCGGATTCTGAGAGTTATATGACTCCTTGATCGAACCTTTAGCATTCGGACTGTCCTCGCTCTTCTCCCGAGCTTGCCGTGTTGGCTGAATTGATCCTTCGTCCCGCTTCTTGTTCTCAGGCCGGGTTTGGGTCTGTTCTAGATCTCGCATCTTCACGACCCGTCTCGTATCATTCCTCCTTCTCCGCTGCTTTGCAAAAGCTTCCGGAGCCACGCAAGGCTGGTTCGAGGCATCGCTCCAGACAGGACTGCCGGACTGGGCAACTAGGGTTGAGGTGGGAAGCCGGCATCGGGATGGCTTGATGGAACGGTCATTGTCAACCAAGGTGGGCATATCTTGATGAGCAAAAGAGTCGGTATTGGACTGCACGTGGACGTGTGGATCCTGGGACGAGGCAGGATGGGCGTGTAATCTAGATCTACCCGGGTTTGCTCCGGTACATGTGGGGCCCTTCCTTGACCTGCTCGCAGACGTAAACACATCAGCATTGACATCATTACTTTCGGGCAACAATGGCAACGCTCTCGTTGGGGCAGGTCCCGGTTTGGGTGGTCTGCGCAAAGGGGCATTGCAGTATCCTGCCGTATCCTGAGCATAATGGACCTCGGGATTCCCTGCGTCCATCACAACTCCAGAAGCAGTGTCTGTTCGTGCCTCGTTCTGGAAAGACTCAATGGCAGATTGCATCGAAGATCGCTCGGACAAGCCATCACGCGAGGCATATGCTGAAGGTCTCAGCGATAAAGTACGCTCGACAGCGTTCTTCGAGGGTCTTTTGATTGAAGCATCTGGTCTGGTGAGAGCATTGATCGGGACAGGTCCGGCATTCACGATACTTGAAGATCGCATAGTGATGGCCGTGCTTGCAGTCCGGGAAGGCAGGCCATGAACACGCAAAACATTGGATTTGGAACTCAGCATAGGGGTAACGGTGCTACCTTGACGCACACCTTGTCGTCTACGCTTCTCAGATCCTGACGCGGTATTTGCAGATGGAATAATGGCGAACTCGATCCGCCTGGGTTTCGACGCGTGATCCGGGACTTTGCTTGCGTGACCGGTGTTGGTCAGGATAATAGTGCTGGGAGCTATGCCGGCCTTATTTGACGACTTCGTCAACACCTCTTTGCTGATCAGATGCGGATAAGCTTCCAGTATGCCCAGACCATCTTCTTCCAATGCCTTAAGCGTTGTGCTCCGCGCTTGTCTATTGGTAGAAGCAGCGACATCATCGACATCAATCATAGGTTCGGTCTTCTCAAAAGATTCACCAGTGTTCTTCACGCAGATCTCCTTTTGAAACCCTGGAAGCTCATTCACTCGATAAAGCATCGGATCACCAATAGCGTGGTTGAGATTAGACGGTATAGCGATCTGAAAATACTTCTTGCCCTCTATGGTCCTTCTCTCTACAATGCCCTGTGTCCAGGACTGCACTTTTTATGAGATTAGGTCCTTCTGTCGTAACTTCTTTGAGGTGAGGTATCCCGGCCGAAAAAATTCGTTGGCAGACTTCTTTACCCAAGGGAGCGTAGACCTGGAAGTTGTGGCAAGCTCGGACGTCGCGTTGTTCGCCTCGGGCGGCTGCAGTGATGAATGACACGGTTGATCGTGTAATCTAGAGGCCAAGGATGCAGGGCCGGGTCTCTGCCGCACTGATAGATCCGTCTTAGGCCGGCCTACGTTGGGTGTCTGGTACGGGGCGGAAGGACCTGGCGTGTAGCTACACCCCATCTCCTTCAAACACTTCCGCGAACTCAGCTGTCCTCAGGTGGCGGACAGTCCCACGGTCCAAACAAGGGATGTATGATTGACGAACAGCAGGTGGTGTGGGCGCTTTCCGTAAGGGCCGGCAACGCGGGCGGGTAGCTTGCAACCGGTGTAGTCGACGACGGGTGGTAGCAGATTCAACAGTGATTCAGCAGATCTATGGCTGCTCCTCCGTGTTCTTGCATTCCATCAGAAGAGTGACGAAAATCAAAGACGGTCAAAGTAAAAGAAACAAAAAGCAGTCTTATAAGACCCACCCAGAGGCTGGTGTTTCACATGCTGAGTGAACGACGCAAGGGCAGTGCAGGATGTGTAAATGACGTAGCATGGTAGCTTACAACGAGAAATCCCAATGCCGGTGTCGAGGACATTGATTAGCATAATCCACATCATGAGTGTAACTTCAAGGGTATGCTTTTGATGGGCTGATATTGTAATGAAGGGATGATAATCGAAGAGAAATGAGATGCTTTGGCTTGTGCAAGGGGAAGCAAGGCGAGCCCCACCGTTCAGAATTGACCTAGAACGGAGACCAACGTCCGTGCTCAGCCATGTCGCACTACCCAAGGATAAGGTCGTAATTACATGTAAATAGAGTAGTGTAATTCACTGTTGGACTTCCACAATCATGTCACTTCTTCCAGATGCAATCTTCTGCAAACTCTTGGGCAGTAGACAGACAAAGGCGTGATCCAGGGCATAAGGGCTTGGGATTGTGGTGGCGTTTTCGCCGACCTATGGTGAATCATCCAAGCACCGGCTTGGGGGATGGTATCAAAATCAAAATCAATGAAGACGGAGATGGAGTCCGTCATACAGAACGTGGACTACAACTTACGATACAAAGAACTAATTGAATCACACAATCTGGGAGATTATTCAGGAGTGCGTTCCTAGAAAACTGTCAAGGTGGATAGGACATGGGTGTGAGTGCACCGGATTGGGAAACAAGATATGACAGACATGCCATATCCTGGGAGAGGCCACACGTCTAAAGAAAAAGGCACGTGCAATGGCCGCAGTCTACGAACTACAGCATCGTATCCGAAACGCTCGTGGAAGAACTACCATGTGGCGCATCACGCTTTTACATACTTCACCCCGCCCATAGCCCATATGCATAAACAATGCTCCTCATCGCCATCGGATGCAGATTAGTTAACGCCGGTGACTACGGAGCTGGACGCCGTGTCGCATCTCATGCGCCAGGCTTGATTGAAGGCCTCAGGACAACGCCGATATGGCGCTAAATAACTCGGGACCGCCGAAAAGCACATTAACAAGGCAGCCGCCCAGAATGGATCAAGGTCTTGGCTTTTTGCTTTTCGGTCGAATGAAGGGGTCTACGTCCTTCTTCTTCGGCGGTGGCCGTATCGTAGTGGGACGAGGTTTTTCTGGTAACGACAACTGCGGTCTATGGCTAGCTGGCGGCAGAGGATTCAGCGGACCGTCAGCTCCGTTTGAATATCCATAACCCATCAGTCTTGAGCTTGTCGTTGGCGCTTTGTTTGGGGCGAGGGTATCCTTAGAGAGACCTGTAGTGTTATCTCTGACAGCGTACAACGGTTGCTTTGATGGCGCAATGGCTTGTTCATACGGATCAGCCGAGCTGCCGTTGAACCAGGGTTTGTGCGAAGACGTTTGTGCGTTGCCCGACTCTCCCACAGAAACTATCACCCTGGGTCCTTTAGGTGCACCCGCTGGGGGCGAAGGCTCGCGTTTACGCTTCGCAATAGAAGCCTGCCAAGAATGTGGATTGACCTTGTTACTGTGTCTTTCGAGCGGCGGTGTCTTGCGGGTCGTCAGAATAGTGGGCACCTTGGCATCGTGCTCGCCGAGCTGTTTCTTCCTCTGCTTCTCGGACAAGTGTTGCAGTGAGGATCTGTGGTTGATCTCTGCCCTCTTCACCTCTTCACGTTCTCGCTTTGACAGTGGCGTGCTGGTTGTACAAGTCTTGGCCGTATGGCCGATACCACCACACTCGAAGCATCGATCAGCAGCGCAATGAATTTTCTGGTGGTTTGGATCACCGCAACGATAGCACAACAAGGAGCTTGCTGCCTTTGCCTTCTCATGGTCACATTCCCAGGTTTGATGGGCGAAACTTCCGCACATTTTGCAAAACTTATTGGGATCGAGACCATTTCTCCCACCTGAAGGATGAGCCGCCCTTGCGCTGTAATCGTGCAGCATGTTATCCATGGGAAGGTCTCGAGTGGACGAGACGCTGGATCCAACATCTTCCATCGATCTGTCGGTCGGTGACTGCTTGGCCGATGAGTGTGTCGAGATGCTCGAAGTTAGGCCACTGACGGTCGGCACGTCCACCATGTCAATGTCCCTCCGTATGTCTGGTAAACTCATGCGTGGACGTTGTGCAGCTGTCGCCAATGTAGAGACCCGAAGCTTCGTGTCGAGCTGCAGCAGAGGTTTTCGAAGCATCGTCAGAAGATCTCCACCTGTGTAGCGATCCCTGCTCTTGGCGTCTCGAATCAACCTGGCCCAGTATTCGCCTCTTAGTAAGGACTGAGAGTTTCCCAGAACCCATAACGAGGACTTTGCTCGAGTGAGACCGACGTTCATTCTTCGGATGTCCGCTAAGAAACCAATGCCTTTCGTGGACGATGCTCTAACGCACGAAAAGATGATGATCTCGCTTTCACGGCCTTGAAAGGCATCTGTGGTATTGAACTCGATCATAGAAAAGATAGTTTCGCCATACTTCTGCGCGAAACGTGCTCGCAGTTCCCGAAGCTGGCTCTTGTATGGTGTGATAATGCCTACTTTCCCCTTGAAGTCGAAATCTCTACATTCGTTGAGCAGACGGTCGAACAATTGGAGAGCAACCTCAAGCTCTGCAACGTTGATGAGTGAATGCCCTTTAGGCGCACTTTGATGTGTCCCTTGAACATCGAAGAATCGGTACGGCCCGAGGATTTCGCACTCGTGCCACGGTTGTCTCCTAAGCTGAGCCATGTTTGCTCCATCTAAGAGTTTTCCATCGTAAAATGTCGTGCTTGGAAATAGACTAATCTCTGGATGCATGCGATATTGAGTGTCTAAAAGATGGACATCGTCAGGATGATTGTTTTGCATGCGAACAAACAAGCTCTGCTCGTATTGAAAACGAGCCGCCTCCCTAGACAGGACCGTCGGTGGTAGCTGTTTCGGATCACCGACCATGATGCATTTCGAGCATCCATACTTCAAAGGTATCAGAGCACTCAGCTCGATCGACTGTGCCGCTTCGTCAATAATAACCGTCTCGAATTCAATACTGAGGTTCTGGAACATCTCGTGACCACTCCCACTGAGTGTTGCGCAGATGACATGGGCATCATTAAGTATCTCCTGCTGAACGCGTCGGCGACTGATCTCGGCATCTCTGGCTGCAGTATTGCCACTATCACGAGCCGCATCAATCTTTGCGCTGAGCTGATTTTTCTTGCGCTTTAGTAAATCAAAGTCACGCTCCTGCTCAAGAGCAACGGGTTGCTCTCTAGCCTTACTTTCGTCCAGCCTGGCACGGACCGTGTTGAGTTCTGCAGATGTCGCCTTGTGCTCCATCATTACCTTATGAATTTCTTCTCCTTGGTTCGTCTTTCCCCCATTTGAAGGGTTGAGTTTTGCGCTGACCAGCTCGTCAAGGGTAACATCAATTACGCTGGTGTTGATCGCATCGCTGCGACCTAATCTGACGATGGAGAGCTTGTGATATTCGCCTCTCAAGGTCTTAACGCCCTGCTTCAACCTCATCACCAGCTCATCGACAGCTGCATTACTTGGCGTACAGACGAGAAGCTTCTTTGATGTTGACGGGCGTACAGAAGGCCGCTCTGGCCCAAAGTTAGCTTGAGGATTGGTAATTGCAAAACCTTTGTCACGGAACGTGTCAGTCAAAATGGCACCAACAATGGCCACAATGGTCTTCGTTTTGCCTGAGCCAGGAGGGCTTTTCCAGATTAGTCAGCCACTTTCTGTTATTGACAGATTGCCAAACTTACCCTTGAATCAGCGTAAAGGCATCATTGTCTATTGCTGATCTCACGGCTTTTGCCTGCGCATAATTGACTTTATAATTGCTGATGATTGAATCCAGTTGTTTCTCAGAGTATCTGAGTAACGGTGATGGCTTGGCTTTGACAATCTCGTCGCACAGGTCGTAATATTTCAACCCAACTAGGGCACCGTATTCACGTTCCAGAGGAGTGATCGATGATAGCTTAACCCCGTAGAGGCTGGCATTTGGAACCATTGCGGAGATCAGATCATTCCCAACATTGACCCGGTACGAGATTTCAATGATGTTCTTCTTGCGGGTGATGTTACAGACCCGTGCGAGACAATGAGGCTGATGAGAATCCACGGCGGGAGACTGCGCCTTGGACATGAGTATGATGTCTGCATCGCCTATTCCGAGTTCCTTGCCGTCAGCCATCGCCATGGTGGTACTGACTTCGATGAACGAGTCTACTGTAAGACGGTTGGCGACCTTAATCTCGAAAGATTTAAAGTTATCTTCTTCCTTAGCTTTCAAGAACCCTTGCCAGGCTTCGAGGATCAAAAGAGGCTCGAAGGTGCTTTGATACTCTACAGGGTTCTTGAAAAGGCTTGACACCAAAGAATAGTCATGTCGCTCTGAGCTCGGTGGGAAGTCTCCTTCGTAGAAGAAGTCCCAACTGAGAATTGTCTTATGAAGAGATGAAAGATCAGGTGCTAGTCTCGCACGCATGTCTTTAGCAGACCTGATCTGCCTACTCTTCTTCACGGGTCCCTGCTGCTGGGCTTGCCGCAACGATTGTGCTTTGCTTTCTTGGTAGGCTTTGAACGCATCGGATGACCTTGGTGCCTTGCTCACTCCGCCAAAGAGCTCACGATCGAGATCGTCTTCGGAAGCGTAATCTGACTCTGAAGAGATCATCATGCTTGATCCTTTAGGAGCATGGTCCTTTCCCTTCACGCCGATGCCGTTAACACCAGAACCCTCCCCAGCAGTCTGCTCAGCAACGCCCCGTGGCGGAGCTGTTTTCTTCTTCAAACGCGCAAGCTCCTGAGCATCTCGCTGTCTCTTTGCTTCCTTTTCTTTCTCGCGCTTTTCTCGAAACGATCTACGTTCTGCCTCGGATCCTGGCATTTGGGAAGCGTTGGAATCTTTAGAGACCTTTGCAGCATTGGGAGTGGGCTTGAGCGGACCTGTCCGGACCGACGGTGCACGTGTTGATTTAGAGAGAGGGTGATCTTTGTAGATCTCTGCTGCGCGAGTAAGGGAGAGGAAGTCATCATCAGCGATATCCGAATCTGCAAATTCATCCTCATCTAGTACTTCGATTATCTCCCGTGGCGTCTTTGCTCTCGATCCCCAAGCCTCCATATCAATGACCCCAAGTCTCTTCTTCGTGGTTGATGTGTCTGATGGCGAGGAACGCGTATCTCCGGTCGGCTTTGTCCAGGCAGTGATTGTACACTGCTTCCTGCCACTCTGGACTTGTTCCTGTGCACTGTCCACCGGGAAATCGTTCCGGCCTTCATTCTCTTGTAAGGCTCTGCCAAGCTCCGCCTTTTCCTGAGGGGTGAGGATAGTGCGGATGGAACCATTGGCAGCGACCACTCCTTTGATGAACCTATGTGCATCTTCGCCAATGGTCATTTTCCACTCGCCTAGGCGCCGAAGTATCATTATGATGAGCTTTACCAACGTGCTGGCGAGATACACATCGCGAAGCCTGAGCCACTTGACCATGGCGTTCATGGTCTTGGTGGGATGCGCCAGCAGTACTTTCCCAGCCTCTCGGGTGTCTGGCTCCGTGAGTTCTGGTTCCTGCTTAATTTTACCGGCAGAGTCCATGGCGCCGGAAAAGATGCTGTATTGCTCGAAAAGCCTCTCGGCGAACTGCATGGTGTCACGGCAGAACTCCATCATGGTTTCCTTGTCGTTTCCCCTATTATTCCAATCTTCCGTCATCTCAAAGATGACGGTTAAGGCTTGCCATTGGTTCTGCCACCATTTCTCAATGAGTGCTATTTCGGCAGGACCAGATAACGTCCGTGTTCTGAGAATCCCATCCTGCGTATTACAAAGGATATCAAGAACGTCCGTACAGGTCTTTAGCATGCGTGGAGTAGAGGCGAAAGTCCTCTTGTGCGAGATTCGACGCACTGACCATGACAATCCACGCAAGGTTGTATTAAAGAATGATTTCAACAAGTGTGCCATAGCCTCCTTTCTTCCTGACTCTGCACTGATATTCTTGATGAGGTTGATGGCAGCCTGATATGTGTTCCTATCGGCCGAGAAAAGGGATGCGATGAGCGCGTCTGCAGTTTCATAACGTGTGAATAACCTATCAATATCATCAGGTGCGAAATCTCCGAGTCTTTCCAGCACTTGAGTGACCGCGTGAGTTAGGTGACTGTAGGTGACATTAAACTGATTCCGCTCCCTGAGATACTCATGTTCGCCCTTGGTGCTGAACTTCTCCAAGCCTACCAGATCATTGATTCCCAGCAGTGTGGCCCTAGCGAGAGCCACATTTTCAGGATCGAGGTTGCAGACTATCGCGTGCCAAATGGCTGGAGAATAGGAGCTGACTCCATGCGGCAGCGACTTCCGTTGTTCCAGTGACTCGTGATCCGCTCTCAGAGATTTACATTCAAGCGCCAATGAGTTTCGAACAATGTGCGTGCACGCTTCTGAAAGTTGTTGATTGAATGCACTATCAGCGGGCATCCTGATTATATGCATGATACCCTTGATGTGGTTGCCGACGACCTCCAGAGTGTCAGACAGTACCACTCGCCCTACAGACCCGATTGCAGATTTGTCTTCGACAAAACTTTGTAAGGTAAACTTTAGCACATTCAGGCCTTGACGATAGCATCCAATCCTGACGTTTTCAGCGAACTGGTCCGCCTGCAGTCGCTCAACAAGCTGGAAGACCAATGACCGGCAAGCCGGGGGGCGATGGGCTGTCTTCAGAGAATACATGAAGGGTTCGATCCAGGAGAGCATGTCATCGAGACCCGTAGTTCCGACGTTGCCTCTGGCTTCCGACTCGTTCAGGAACAGGTCATACTGGGGGTTGTTGAAGATCTGTTCTACGACGGTGGTCGGTGACACTGCACCCATCGCATCCCAGAAATCCTTGGCTGATTTCTTGAGTAAGATCTTTATAGTTTGGAGAAGAGACCTAAAGCCGTCTGTACCGAGTTGTATATGCTCGAAAGCCAGTCGGCAGACGTCAATGTCCATAGCCCGTAAGGAATGAGTGATCAGGTCTTTATCTAATTTGTCAACGATGATCTTCACTCCATCCCATAGCCTTCGAACGTGGCTGACGTCTACTACTGGGGTTGCCCCAAGCTTTAGGTTGTATAACAACGGGTCTCGTATTGCCCATTCGAAGTCCTCAACCGTAGGACCCTTTGTGAGTTTGGACCAGCTGTGCATGGCCCAGAGTCGTCGGGAATCGTCAGGGTCGAACAGAAAGAGTGAAGCAGCAGGTACGTAATCTGATGAACGGAACTTCTTCCTGCTTTGAACAAGCTTGAAAGGCTCGTCGAAATAGTCGCGTAGCAGGCTTTCGTTCCTGAGAAATGTTTCGCAACTAAGTGCCTCAAAAAGAGCGTACATTGCAGAAGAACCCAAGGCGTAAACTTCACGCTGCTCTGGTGGTAGACTTCTCAAGGTCTTCATACCCCTACGCAGCCCATCCTTGACGCGGTTGACATCTCTGTCGTCAAGGATCTTGAAAAAGGTAACGACCTCTTGTTCCTCGTAGTCGCTTTTCAGATCAGCATACTGTCTCGAAGATCATCTCTCATAACGCAGCGTACTTGTTCAATCTCTGCATCAACTCCCTCCTGCCTTTGTAGTATTCCCGGATGCAGATATCGCATTTCCCCAGTTCCTTGTCCAGCCGTGTCTTCAGATACTCTTGGTGTTGCGCCACGTCCTCACCATCGTATGCTAATATCAAAAGACAATCCAGAACCAGTTCTCGCCGCCGGTCTGCCTCATCAATCCTCTTCTGCTTCTCCACGTCGGGCTTGTGGTCTTCCCCAGAAGGGACGTTCTGGATCGTGAAATCCCCAAAGGTCTCCAGGTCGTCATCACTCTGTCTGGGGCACAGCCAGTGCAGACCTTCCGGCAGGTGCTCTAGTCTCCTATAAGAGTGCGAAGAGCATCAACAAAGATGAACACTGCACAGGACAGGAATATATAATGTAGGCGCCTTACTGTAGCTTGACAAGTAATTCTGCCATTACTGCTCAGATGGTTCCGATTCGCCTTGACATGACGCAGATTTCCCCCCCAAAGCCGGCGTACCTCAACGTTCCGGTGGCTTCCAGCCTGCTAGCTTTCATATTTGGGGTTCGTACCGCTTGCTATTACAAATATGGAGCTCCCAAAGAGTCAAGTCTCGAGTAAGGCTTTACTAATGTATATTGCTTTTGCGAAACAGAAGCTGTATACTGTTCGGGTCCGGGCAACGCCAATACCAACTAAGGTAGAGCGCAAAGTGAGTGTGAGAGGTGAGGTTGGGACAATAATAGTATGATTGAGAGTCGATGCAGAAGCACAACTAATGTGTGACGCGAGTAGATTACGGTAGCCTGCGGTTCACGATGAGCGTATTATGTATTATAAGGTAGACAGCGGACTTAGTCATCTAAGGTATCTATATAGTACGGAAATAAGCCAATCAATTCACTTAATGAAAAACACACACCACATGACTGAACCACACTAAAATCTCTTCTGTTCAGCTTCTGCAGCTTTATATGTAGTTATTTAATAACTAAAGACATTGTTTTTTTTAGAAGTTTGCTGAATCAGACTATTTTAACATCTGTGAATTCTGCAGAATATAATTTTAAGTTTGTTTCTTTATTTTATAATCTTACTGATGTCTTTTTTCTTAATAGACAAGATTTACACAGTCATAACAATAACTTTTTACTGAATTTAACTTTGATATTTGTAATAATGTTTAATCTATAAAGTATTCTTATACAGCTGTTTAGTTTTATCTTAAACTTTATAATTTAAATTCTTATAAATCTTCATTAACTATATCTTTTAACAGTTAGCTTTTTAAACAGTAACATACAGTTTAAACTTATTCACTGTTAATTTAATCTGTATTTAATCTGAGTTTTATTTTAACTTAGCTTAAAGTTTAGTTTAAAGTCTAGCTTTAAATATTTACTATATAGATAGTAACTGGTTTTACAGTCTTTATGTACTTTTTTATCTTAATACTTATAAGATTACTTAGCTAATTTATATATTTTAAAAGAGCTCTATTCAGTTTATAAAAATATACAGTTATATAATCTTAACTTAATAACTGTTAAATATAAATAATGTAAAGCTTTACATTTATTTAATAAGTATTTAACAGTAATGAGTAAAGATTCTGTTTTTTTATTCTGTTATATAAAAGAAAATAAGCTACTTTAGTTACTGTATTCTTTATTATTATTGTTATACAGTTTCTTTTAAAACAATATAGTAAAGATATAATATTTTAAAAGAATATACAGTTTTATAATAACACACTTATAATTACATTCTGTATATATACATTTAATAAGAAACTAATAAATTAATAAGATATTTATAGCTTTTAAATTTATATTAAACTCTTTTATTTACAGAGTTCATTACATAAAGTATAAAGTCAGTTATATTTTTTTATACAGCTGTATTTCTTTAATTTTACTTATGTATCTATAAGTTACTTTACTCAGCATTTATAGCTGTGTAAGAATCTTTTTTACTATTTGACTAATATACTATAAAACTGTCAGAATTCTTTTATTAAGTACTATAAGATTATACAGAAATGTTTAATGTTATATTAGTCTTTACTAAACTCTATATGAATTATAATTAGTTTATAAATGTATCTTATTATAAAGTTAAGTTTTAATTAATATTATTATAATTTACTTATTAGTAATAAGATTGTTATTCTTCTTTTAGATAAGTATAATAAGTTTAACTTTTAGAATATTATTATTATAAAGTATTATTAAAACAGTGTAAATCTGCACTTTTATTATATTAAGTACAGTAATACTGTATACATATTATTTTACTATGTGCTATTCTTTTTAACTGAACAGGTTAGTTAAGTATAAAGTTTATATCTTTATAATAATTATAATAACTGTATATAAAATTATTACAGTTATTATTATATTATAAGCTCTCAGACCTAATTGAGATGAGAAGAATACTAAAATAAATATATGACATTGTGAAACACAACACTACACAGACTATTTAATAATATAATGACAGTATGAATTTCTATTAATGATAAAACTAATCTTTAATAAATTAAGTGAGCAAAGTGTCAGCACCTCATATATGTGTGTGCTCACTTAATGATGCTTAGTTACTTGTGTCAAAACTGTTTTATAAACATGTTTTAACTCTGACTTTAACAATTGTCTTCTCTCTATACACTGATTCTTCAGCACTGAATGTGTACTTTTTTATCACAGTGTAGCTGTTACAAATATGCATAGTACACATAACTGCAGCTAGCTTTACATATTTGTGTTATATATGCAGAGTTGATCTTACACATTTAGTGAATAAGTTAATCTTATACACTCAGTGAGTAAGTTAATCTTATACACTCAGTGAGTAAGTTAATCTTATACACTCAGTGAGTAAGTTAATCTTATACACTCAGTGAGTAAGTTGATCTTATACACTTACATAACTTAAATACTTTACTTTTTTCACTTCTTCTTTTTCTTCTTTTTCTTTCACAACTTAAGCATCATCACTGTTACATATACATCACATTTCTGTTATCTTTTTAATGTTTTACTGACATATAATAGCATTTACACAGTCACTTAGACACTTATAATCTCACAATGTTATTTAAGATTAATACAGTCACAATTCTGCATTTTATGTTTAATACATCTTTAAAAATCAGCATTTATCTCTGATAGAAATTGCAGTCACTCATGTAAACATCAGTTTAATGATGATCTTATATCAGTGAATGATCTTACTGCAGACTTTATCTTTATTTCTTCTTCTGTTTTTAAATACACTTACATTATCACTAGCTCTGCTTTATTCTTTCATTCTTTTACTTCTTCTTCTGCTTAACTTAATGATACTTTAGTCTTTATACATTCTCAAGCTTTATTTTCTATTTCTATTATTAAGCACAGTGTCAGTCTTACATCTGTTCTTAAGTGTAGTTTCTGTCTTTATTGCAGTAAGAAGATCACTGAGAATTTAAAGCATATTTGTGAGATGATGAAGAACTGACATTATAATCATTACACTATTATTAAAAAGTCTTATGATCTCATAAGTTAAACATTGATGCAGTGTCATTTTTATGCTGATATTATTTCTAGATATTAGTCAAATTTATAAAAAAGATTAATGCATTACTTAATCTGACTGCTGCAGCTTAAGATGAAGATAAGATTGCTGTTGCAGTACTGTCTGTATATTAAAAGAAATACATTAAGAAGATAATTGCTGTTTTATAAGTTACTGTTAAATATGAGTTAAAAAAGAAGCTCATTAATGTTGTAAAGATTGAGTTACTGATATTGAATGAGTTGTGTCAAATTAAAGAAACAATGAAGAGAATGTTAAATATTATGTAATATACAGTATATATCATTATTCTCATATTATTATACTATCACAGTACTAACTTTTAACAGTCTGATCTTGTACTGTTGAATTCTCAGAAATTGACAGCTAAAAAGAAAGTAGATGAGAAAGTTAAGAATAATAAAAAAGTTAAGAATAATGATGAGATTGAGAATTAATTTTTCTTTTTATAATTTGTACTTTTAGTTCAGTCAATATAATCACAATACAAACTTCTCTTTTACACTTACTTAATGCTTTAATTATTCTTCACAATCTTATTATAACTGTAACTGACTTTTACTTTACTTTATCACTGATGTTTTTATATTATACTGCTGACATAACTCTTACACACTGCTCATATCTTCTTCAGAAATTCACTGGTTATATTCTGACAGATAATCTTTTCAGCTAATCTTATATCACAATTTTTCTTTTTTTATTTATCTTTTTAATATCTTCTTTATCTTATATTCTTTTTTCTGTTCTATAAGTTTTAAAGAGAATAGTTTTAACACTGTATCATTGTTTTAATGTTAATTATATGATTTTAAAGAAAAGACATGAAAAACATTATGAATTTAATAAGTGATAAATAAAGACAGTCAGTATGTCTGCTGTTTAATTATGTTATGTATGCAAAATAACTTAGTAAACTTATGTAAGAGTTTCTTATGCAGACATTTTTGACTTAAATTCTTTATTGTCAGAATTTGAGCCAAGACGCTAGTTTACTTAATGTCATTTACATAGATAACGCACACAGCATTTGGTTTAATAACAACAACATCAATACTTTCAACAGGTTATGAGCCTGAATTGCATCTGAACCACACTCAAATCTGCTTGTTTGTTGTTCCGTTCTAGGCTACAAGAAGTTCTATGCATACTCACAGTTCTTACCTTACTGTTGTCAATATTGTGAGTTTTAGCCCTATCATGTACAATGACTAATGTCATCATCTTCACAATTTCTAGACTCACAGAGCATAACTTTGTGAAGTGGCTTGTTGATATACAGGCTCACTTATGTCAAAGCAAGCTATAAAAGTACACTCAGAAGAATGTTGATGTGATGACTGAAGAAGAGTCAAAAAAGATGAATAAATGAAAGAAAGCAGCAAACCTCATGACATCAACACTGTCTGCTAAAATCAAAAGGAAATTGACAGAGAAGAACTTCAACAATGAGTACAAAATGCTCACAAAACTGAGCCACCTTCTGCAGCCTGATGAAGACACTCAGTTCATGTGTCTCATCTGCAAGTACTACACTCTTTGATTTGATGACAATGAGTTTCTTTCTGACTTTCTCACATATGTGAAAATTCTTGAAGAATGCATTGATTCAATCAATGTTCAAATGAACAATGATAAACAAACCCTTTTTTGCCTGTCAATGAGTCTGTCAGTCAGGTATCACTCTCTCATACAAATATGAAGTGCAACTGATGACATGACAGCAGCAAAAGCAACAAAAATGCTACTAGAAGAGAAGCAAAGGTTGAAGAATAATGACAAATTGAATGAAGAAGTAGTCATGCTGGCTATACAGAGTGAAAAAAAGGGGGTAAAATGCAGTCACTGTGAAAAGACAGAACATGCAGTGAAGGCATGCTGAAAAAAGCACTCAGAGCAAGCACCATGAGTGCAGAATAAGAAGAAGAATGAGCACTCAGAGACCCTGAATTTCTAGGGTATGAGGCCTATAAGAACGTCATT
>JAABUP010005655.1_pt1 | contig 18724 bp, 23 predicted proteins | sample 5559201 | NCBI WGS metagenome assembly JAABUP01 (sample SAMN10711887, study PRJNA513373) | rock metagenome | isolation source: Antarctica rocks | place: Antarctica
GTGCTGAACCTGGTGACTATGCTTGACATGCTGCACACCACATAATCACGTGTCTGCAAGTCATTATGCACGGCTTGAATTCAGCTTCCTACCCTTCTGTGTGGCTTGAAGAATTGCTGTTGACTTTTTGTGCAGACTCAGCCTACCTGCATTTTGACCTTGCTCTTGAGAAAAGTCCATGCAGCTTCTCAGCCTCGTTTGTGGCTTGAGGGGTTGCTGTTGATGACGTTGAGACATACCAGGCTTGGGTGCATAGTGTCTGAGCATATTCAGTGCAGTGAAATGTAAGGGAAATGGACTTACTGCAACAGCGGCCAGCAGCAGGTGTGACAACCGTTGCTGAATATTTTGGGATCTATAGGACGGTCAATTGTGTCTGACCCATCACAATGAGAATTGCAAATTTGCCTGCTCATGATCAAGGTCAATTATCGAGCTTCATGTCACTTTACATGCTCACAATCAGACCCATCAGCACTGCACAGCATCGGAGCACAGTCATTGAATGCAGCCTCTTAGCCTCTTCTGTGATTTGAGGGTTGCTGTTGATCTTACAACATATCCAGGAGGCATTATCACACAGCAGTAGAGCCGGATTGACGCAACCTCTTGGCATTGTATGTAGGTTGAGGCACACCTAGCTTGCCTAAAAGTTCTCAAAGCTTCTGAAGAAGATCAATGCATCCAGGCTGTCAGCATGTGACAAGGCTCAGTATATGCAGCTCGCAGGGTTTGCTATGCAACGTCATGACTTGCTGTACACAGCATGTACGCAGCTATATGTTCACAGAGCATGTGCATCCTTTGATTGAAAAGTAGGATACAGTCTAGCCTTGTGAGTTGCTGGTTGGTCAGCCAGCTCCTGTTTGTTGTTGCCCAGTTCTGTGTTGTTGTCTGAATTGCTGACATGCTCATGTGTGATGCGCAGTGGACCCACGATAGAAGATAGACTTTCACAATTGGAGGAATAGGCTGTGAAGAGGCACAAGACAGGCTTTACAGAGACACCACTTCAGCTTGCTGATGGTGAGATGTTGCACTGGGCAGCTGTCTACATCTGAGTTGCATGCTCTACGCATTTCAAGTTTTTGTTAGTTCATTGTGTGAACATGTCACTGCAAGATTCTGCGCAAACTCTATTGCAAGATTGTAGCCTGCACCTCAGGATAGCATGTGCCAAATGTCAAAGTGAGCCATGCCAGTACTTTGATGTCCATAGCACAGCAAGTCATGTGTTGTGCAGAGGCTATAATGTGGATCAGGAGATCCTCGGCAAGTGTGTCTGCCAAACCTTCCACAGTGATGAGTTGCTGCAGCCAAGACAGCCCTTTTTAGCTGCACTTCAGTCCCTGTCTCTGCTTCATCAAGGCCAGTCCCAGGATGCAAGGCCTATTCTTGCAATGCAACAGGCTCGCAAGAAGGGTGAAGCAGATTTGGAAAGGGTGTACTACCCTTACATGTTGCAGATTTTTCAGGTGCGGGCTGTGTACCTTACATCATTGCTTGTGCAGTGTGTTTGCCAGAATCCAACCACAAATGCGATTTGTCTGCCCAACAGTATCAAGCACTGTGCATGTCCTTTGTTGCCCTATTGAGAGAGTATCGTGCAGACTTCAGCTGTTCTGACTGTGTATTCAGGCCGCTGCCATAGGTCAGACTGAAATTGCATTTCTGTTGGAAGACCATGCTGCTTTGGACACAGTACGAGCAGATCTGCGATGCTTTGTCAACGGTGTTGAAGGCCTGGAGAAGCAAAGGCTAGAAATGTATCGTCCAACCCTCTGGTTGACGCTGCTGGGATTCATAGCAATAAGGATGCCTTTGGCAAGGTAAGTCAAACGGTCTCAAGACACATGTCACATGTCTTGTTGAATCACACCAGCTTTGCTGCTGTAAAATGGTGCATGGCCTCAAAAGCTGGTCGGGCCAGTTGCCAAAAAACTCTCATGCACAGGCCAGAGTCAGTGTCATCCCTGTTGGCATATGTTTGATTGAATAATAACTGCACAATGTGCTATGCAGATACACAAGGTCATCAGGAGCAAGTTCTTGAAATCTTGGAGCGACCAAGTCTTCCTCTGTCCATTTGTTGTTCGGATTGAGTGTTGCTGGATTGCCAAATTTGACTATCAATGGGATGCTGATCAAGGGATACACCACCTGAGGTCATGTTCAGTCTGTCCGTCAATACCAGGCAAAGACCGACAACCTGCAGGAGTGTTGTGCAAGGACCTAGATGACATGCTGAAATACCACACAGCTTCAGAAGCTGTCAGCTTGACTGACTTGCTTTTGATGTCAGGCAGCACATCGCCACCACCTGGTTTCCACATGCTGGTGCAATATGTGGCCACCTTGTGTCATTTACATTCAGTGCCCCTAGCCCAACCTCAACTCCGGCGTTATGACCAGCAGATACTGGACATCTCACAAGCGTATCCTTGCGCATGGGCACAAGTCGCTGGTGGTGCAGCTTGGAGAGGAGAATGCTGTCTAATGTACAATTTAGTCAAGGCAGAAGTTTGTTACGTGTCTGCAGCCGGACATATATGCACAAGAAAGCTCTTCATCTTCTTTTACAAGTGCTTGTGTGCCGCTGCACCATCAATGGTAGCCCCATAGTGTTGTCACAACAATGTATGTCATGCAGATTGCACAATTCTGGCTGGTTGAGAATGAACTCATGAGTCACAGAAAAGTGGACGCAACAGTGCCGTTTGTTATCAAGGGCAACCTGGACGCCTATGGGACAGTGGAGGGAGCTGGTTCTCGGCTTTGTTTCCTGAAGTTGCAGCTTGGCAGCAGGTTGCTTACATGTCCACAAAACATGCTGCCTCACTTTTGGCATTGCGCATTTCAGGTAAAATGGTTGACCCTTGTGCGATTCTGTGCTGAAGTGCTGTGAGTTGGCTGTAGTTCTGTTAGACTGGTGTTTGTCACTTGTCAGCTCTAGTTTGCTGAGGCAGACTGGTTTCAGCATTTGGAGTGCTATCATATTGCACATCTCATGACCATATCCGTTTGCTTTGTGCATGTACTGGGCTATGTATGACGGGCTTGCAATGCCAATCTATGGACCTTGCACGCAGTCACTGGCTTGCATGCAGCTGGAGTGCTACATAGGGACATCAAGCCATAACATGCTGCTAGTCAATTCTGAAGTCTTCTTGAATGACTTTGATGTCAGTTGCTTGAGCATCAGCTCAGATACAACCTTGCGACTGAGAGTTGGGACGGAAGATTTTCGGCCTCCACTTTGGCGAGCAGGGGAGCCATACCAAGCAATGGATGATCTTGCATCGTTGTTGTGGTCTTTTCCATGGCTTTTGCATACGCGCACAGGGCCTGCTATTGTGGATCCAATACTTGGCTGAGATCCCCAATGCACCGGAGACCATGACAGAGACCAGTCAGCGTGTCCTGAGTGTATATCAGAAAGAAGCCTCCTAGGTGGTAGGTACTGATTAGTGATGCAGACAGCAGATGTTGCACATGTACAAACTAAGCGTACACACTCAATTTTCTGTGGGATTAGACGCATACATTCACGATCGAGGCCCTATGTGAGCCGTATGCACCTGCAGATGTTGCTTGAGCACACTGTTTGTACAGTATGCAAGATTTTTGCTAGACTGAGTGTCATTCACTCTCAAACATGACTTGTAGGCTTGGGGGCCTTGTGCCCAAACAGGTTCCTTGAGTCTGTCCATGGGTTGAGAGACATAACGCTCTCCGTGTGACACTGTAGTGTTGCTTGCTTTGTATGCCTCTTACCACTTTGAAGCTGAAGTTGGGTTTATCAAAAATAGGCTTCTGAGTAGGCTGTGGGCATGTCTTCCAACTTTTGAAAGCTTCAAATTTTATGTTACTGTTGAGATTAGCCATTTCACTGGTTGGTGCAGTGTCACCACTGTCGGTTCCATGCACTCGTCTGCGTACACTTCTGTAGGTAGTGCCTGTTTGCGCTTATGTGGCATCACCTTGGTTCTGGCTCATGCAAACATCTGTATGCAGTTCACATCCAGTGACGCAGAAACACAGACCATTAGCAGAAGTGACCTCACCCACCACACCACCTGGAGCAGAGGCAGCAGTGGTTAGCAGCACCTGCAAGTCTGTCAGAACTTCTCATAGAAGGATCACAAAGTGTTCCTACTTGAGAGCACAGCAGCTTGTGCACATGTGTGCAGGTGCACAAGCGACAAGTTCAGATCCTAAGCGGGACAGAGTTTTGGAGGTGTTGGAAGCTAAGTCTGTGGAATGCCCGCTTCAGCCAGGGCAAATCCATAGCACTTGGCTCTGCTATGCTGCCAGCTTGGCTTATTTTCAACCAATCCTGGGGTGCTGCCTGGTAGATGGCCAACAGAGTACTGCAACTACAAATTCAGCAATTTCAGCGGCCATCAAAGCCTGATGAAGCGAGGGAAGCCCTGCTGCTGCAAGCCCATTTTTAGCAGCAGCTTGAACAGCTTGGCGTGGCTTTTGGGCCAAAGGCCTTCCAGCTGCTGGAGGTTACTTCGTTGGCAAGATAGGCTTGGCTTTAGTTGTGACACAGGTTCCAGTACACTGGAATTTTGTGGTAGAACAGTTGCAGTGATTGTGCCCTATGGTGAGCTCAGTTGGGAGTTGCAGCTTTGCTCATTGGTGGACTGAAAAACACCAAAAGGCTTTATTGATGTTTTCAATGAAGCATTCAAAGGATGGATCTGTAGCAAAACCTGGAACTCGTGGGCTCTCTCTACCATCCAAACCACCCCCCTCTTGTAGTTTCTCTGGACGTGATAAACTTTGCCATCTATCAACCTTATGCAAATGCAAACCAATACCTGCACGCCTCCAGCGTCTGGTCAGATGCAGTACCAGATGCAATGCGAATTATTACTCGGCAAGGTACAGTCATAACTGTAAGGATCTCAGGGTCCAATATCAACGCCTTGAGAGCATTCATGAGCATGAAGAGCTACGGTGTAACAAAGCTTACACTTGTATATGTATATTACGCCCTGTCTCAGACAGCTGCTGCAGCACTGTTGTGAGCTCACTTACATCGGCCATGGGTCCACGCTCCGCGCGTCAAGGCTCACGTCTGGGGACGCGAGCAAGCTCACTTACATCATGACGTATGAAAGCCACACTGCGAGACAGCACTGCTGGGGAGATCTCTGACTAAGACTCAGTAGCACTATACAGTAGCTGTCTATCAAGCTTTGATGCGCGTGCATGCAGTAGTAAGTGCTTTAGAACAGTTGGATATCTTTGTTTGACATTTTCAGTCTACTGGTCCAATGGTCATGGTTGGCCCCAAAGACCTTTAAAATCTATATGAATGAATGAATGACTCAACCCGAGCCGCACGTGACCACGGCACCGTCATCACCGACCGTAACAAAACCTCGACCGTATTCTAGACCCCCTCTAGACCGTGCTCTCTCTCTCTCCAGGTATGTGCGTTCAGGCAGAGCTTGCAAGCGCAAGCTTGCTCCCGTTTGAGATGCTCTCAGCCGCTCCAACCCCGCAGCTGTTGTAGCAATTGCCGACCCGTAAAGACTTTGACCAGCAGCTAAGTTTTCATCCGATAATCTTGTACACTTACCCACAAACGGAAAAGCAGTTGAAACGCTAGCCGCCATACATGCTCCATGCACGCCTGAGACGGCCTCTTGGTCGTGCGTATGCGGACTTGAGCAAGGCGTGGGTACCTTGTAGACGTTCTCTCCTGAATAGTCAGAGCTCAGGCTGCCCTGATCACAACAAGCTGCTAAACGAGAGAAGACAGAGTCATTCAACAGCCGCCAGCAGGCAATGCCAGCAAGTCCCAGTGGAGCAGGAGCCTCCTGTCTCCGCCTATGTCCACCTTCCCTTCTGCAAGCGCAGATGCTACTACTGCGACTTTCCTGTGTCAGTTGTTGGCTCCAAGCCAGAGCGGCCTGGCATACAACAGGGCATGCAAGATTACATTACCCTGCTGTGCCGGGAGATTGAAGCTATGGTCAAAGTCCCAGGACCTCCATTGAGGACAGTATTTTTTGGTGGTGGCACACCCACTCTTGTTCCTCCACAGCTGCTGAAGCAGATTCTCGTCGCCCTCAACAACAAGTACGGCATTGCAAAAGATGCTGAAATCAGCATGGAGTCAGATCCAGGCACCTTTGACGTGCTTAGACTTCAGGAGTACATGTCACTAGGTGTCAGCAGATTCAGCATGGGAGTACAATGTTTTCAGCAGGAGTTGCTAGAGCTCTGCGGCAGGTCCCACACGCTTGAGGATGTGTACAAAGCTATCAATGACATACATCAAGCTGGGGTTCAAAATTGGAGTCTTGACCTCATTTCTGGTCTTCCTCAGCTCAATAGCAAACGCTGGCAGCACTCCTTGCAAGAGGCTGTTGGTGCAGGCCCTACTCATATCTCTGTTTATGATCTCCAGGCAAGTGACTTTTACATGATAGCCTGTGTGCTTACCTGTACACAATGCATGTATTTTTATACTTGTACGACAGTTCTGTGACTGTGTCTCACTGCCATGTGCACATATTTGTACAAATATTGTTTGTGTCTCATTTGGACTGCCCCCAGACCAGTGTCAAGCCTAAGCTCAGAGGTACATGGGAAAGGCATGCATGTGCCTGCATCAGCAGTGTGCTTGCTGCAGGTAGAAGCAAAGACACCGTTTGCTCGATGGTACGAACCTGGAAGCCATCCAATGCCAACAGATGAAGCCACTGCTGACATGTACCGAGCGGCATCCCAGTTTTTGCAACAGTCTGGCTATGAACATTATGAAATCAGCAACTATGCCAAACCTGGCTTCAGGTGTGCTGCTTGGCGCCGTGTCAACTGAGACTGCTATGGAGCCCTGGCTGTGAAATGCTTCTTTCCCATTGTACATACTGTGTATGAATTTGTTGATATTATTGCATGTGTGCTTGCCTGCCTTTGTGGCATATGCTGTATCACTCAGACACTTTGGCGCAATCTAGCTGCTTTCTCACCCCTTTCAACTTGTTGCTGCAGGTCTCAGCATAACTTGGGCTATTGGAGGAACGCCCCTTTCTATGCCTTCGGGGTCGGAGCAGCTTCATACCTGTTTCAGCGGCGGTTTTCAAGACCCCGCACTATGAAGGCATATCAGCAATGGGTAACCGGTTTTGCAGACTGCGGCAGCAGCAATGAGCTTTATGCTGGAAACATTCCTGGGATTGGCAGCATGCAAGCAGAAGCAGTAGAGGAACAATTGTTAGATTATGTCATGCTGAGGTTGCGTCTAGCAGATGGCATACCCATGGCCGAGTTGCAGCATAAGTTTGGGCACATTGCTGCTCAAACAGTGAGTGCCACCTTGGCCTCTGGTTCTGCTTATGCTAATAAGTATGCGTGTGAAAGTTACAGTCAGGGTCAGAAACATGTACGCCTCACAGACCCTGAAGGCTTCCTGATGTCTAATGATTGCATCGCGACGCTCTTTGCTGAATTGTCTACTGATGCAGCCTATGATCCAATGTTACAGACAGCTGTATTGTTATAGACTAGATGCAAAGCCTCAGCAGCATGTTTGTCAAACTCACGAATTCTTTCACTTCAAGTCACTCTGGGTGATGTAGGTATACCACTGACACAACCTCCAATCTCAGCTCTACATGCGTTGTCCTTGCACTCGTGGCCGGCCGTCAGGACTGTCAGTCTTGCCCTACCAGTCTGCTACAAATCTTTCTCAGCAGCTTCCAAGTCAGAGATTCTATTTACCATGACTGTAAAAATAGGCTCCGAGATGCATATGAATCGTGCAGCCCAACACAACCTTGCTTGACGACATTCTGCGATACAATATCTCTATGATCCAGGCAGTTTACCAGGCTCCACACCTTTGGCCATCACGGGTCTGTAGCGGCGAAGCAGAACTTCACTCAGCTGCAGGCAAGTATACAGGCACACGCCCGCTCGTGGCCAGCATTAGCTGCTGAAAAGTCTGGGAAGTTGGCGGAATTGTTGTAGTGAGGCTGTTACAGGTCAAAAAGTGCAGAAGTGCCTACAAAGCTAGCAAATGAAACACATGCTTATGGCTCAAATCCTGTAGTCATTTAAGCAAAACACATCCAAGGAAAGGCGCATCGCAGCATGGGCAAAGCCCAACAGAATGGAGCATACCTGTTGGTGGCTCAAGTGTTCTATGCATTCAAGCAAAACAACAATGTGAGTGAAGAGGGCACATCGCAGCATAGGCAAAGTTCAGTGGTCATGACTCATGCTGAATGCGTCTCCAGTCACTCAAGTTTAAAATGGCAGAGGAAGAGACTCTCGGAGTATGCTGCAATGCAGCCGTGAACCATATATGCTGGTGGCTTGAGTCTTGTACTCACACTACCAAAACAACAAATGTCAAGACTGTGACAGTGCAGGAATAGCCTCCTGACACGCTAGCAAAATGCCTTTTACCTGAGCTCTGCTTGCAATAGCCATGAATCATGCTTGCCAGTGAATCAATTCCTCTAATCTTTCAAGCAAGCCACGAGAGAAAAAATACTACAGCATGGGCGGAGCCGAATAGTCATGAATCATATTTGCTGCTGGCTCGGGTCCTCTAGTCATTCAAGACAAACAACAATGCAAACACGGGGAGTACCACAGCATATAGAATTAGCCATGGCCATACTTTGCTGGTGGCTTGAGCTCTCTAATTTTTTAAGCAAGGAGAGATATAGCAGTGCAGCCGTGAGGCAAATCTGCTGGTGGCTCGGGTCGTCTGATTATTCAGACAAGGGAAGAGGCTGCAGGCAGGGATCTGTGCTTCTGGATCTGCTTCTGGATGAGTCATCATGCTGTCCCTGTACTATACATCCAGATCATCGTCACTGCTTGCCGGTTCTTACTGCGCAATGTTGATCAGACTTACAGAGACGGGGCTCTGGGCATCCACACAAGCAGTCAAGCCTGCATGCCGTCACCCAGCTCTTACAAGCTTGTCCGTTCACCTGCGTCAAAGACTTGCACGTCACCAGCACCGCGTTCATCAACTTCAGAGGTTTAGCGCAAGACCAGTGGGCAGCAAGCTTCAAGTCGCAGCGTCTGCGCCTGGCGGGCATAATACACCAGGTGCTGCCACCAACGCACCTAGTCCGCAGGTCAACAAAAAAAGTGAGTAGCACTTTGTCAGCTGCGTTCAACAACTGCTGACGCCTACCAATTTGTCTTTGACCCGGCAGATACAATTTTCTGCTGGGTAGGCCGATTTATGGCTGACTGATCAGTGAACTGTGCAGACTACAGTGCAGCTTCTGCTGCCAGTGTGTCCAACACAACAGGAACAGGCGTTTTCATTCTCTTACTTCTCAACCTGATCATCTTTGTCTTGGACCACACATTGCACTTGCCGCAAATACAGAGACTATACCTGGATCACCTAGCACCACGGTGGTGGCAGTTCCTCACAAGCAGTTTCTGCCATGCATCATGGGCACATCTTTCAAGTAACACTTTTCTGCTGTATGTCTTTGGCAAGATTGTCGAGGAAGAAGAGGGTATATGGGGAGTCTGGTTCACATACATCATCACAGCTGTTGGTGAGACTTGAACAGCTACTCGTCTTGTGGTTGCCTGCATGCCATACCCATACATGACTGTTTTTTGCTGCATCAGTAGGCTGCTTGGTGCTGCATGCTTTACAAGGGCAAGATGCCACACAGTTGCACCATGGTTGACATTTTGTGCCCGTGCAGGTGCAAGTGTAGCATCATACTTGTTGCAACCCAAGGCAACCATCTCCCTTGGGGCATCTGGAGCCGTCTTTGGTCTATTTGCTGTCAGTGTACTTGTCAAGCTCAGCTTCAATCTTAAAAAGCTGATTGAATGCGGCATCCTCGGGCAATTTGTCATCAAGCAATTGCTACAGGTCAGCACCATGATTAATTGCCTGACCATCCTACCATACATCAGCAAGGGCGCATGTGCAAGCTGAGACTCCTTCTCCTGTATTTAAGCCTTCACATTTCAGCGCTCCCTCTCTGAATGCGCAGGAAACAGTGTCACTGAAAGGCGGTGGTACTGTTATAGCTGGGCACCATGTGGGCCATATTGCACACTTAGCAGGGGCACTGGCTGGCGTGTTGCTGGTTTACTGCTTGTCTAGGCTACCTGCTGTGTCTAAGCATTGAGCAGAATTGCTGACATAAAATCTGCTGATGCTTGGCGAGGCCAGGATGACATATGACAAATGCAGGGGACCACATTCCCGCCTTATGACTCAAACCTTAAATTGCCACATGCATTCAGACAGAAACAAAACTGCTCATCACCTTCTCTGGCTAACGTATTTGCACAATAAGCATTCAGCTCTGCAGAGTTTGATTGTATGTTTGACACTGTCAGGCTCGTTTTGCTGAATTTCCTGGCTGTTGGTTCAGCATTGTAGTAGCTGCATCCACTGTTACCAGCTGCAAACAAAGCGATATGCATGCAGCCGTATGAACTGCATTACATCGGCACTTTGTGGGTTGGATGTCCAGCTGCACAGAAAACGACGTAGTTGTTGCCAGCGTTCATGCCTGATGCATTCAAACTGCTGGACAGGTTAGCAACAGTAGTCTTCATCGCCTCTGCTGCCAGTCAACTGCTATTTCTTTTTCAAATGCGTGCATTGGAAGGTCCAGTCTAACAGCAATGTTAAGACAGGATCAGCTGTAGTGATGGTGATTGTATGGCAGTGTCAAGATGCCATCAGGAAAAACTGTAAAGGATCAACTACATAGCCTCCCTGCTTATAGCCCTCACTCATTACCTATATTACTACTCAACCCTGAGGTGCCTTCTGCAGTGTTGGCTCAACACCTTTTGCTGCTGAGGCAGATCACCCTACCAACCTGCCGTTGATCTTTCAGTTGAAGCTGCGCGTGTCAAATGATCACAAACAGATGCAGCAAAAGCATCTTGAGTGTACTGCAAGGCCATTTACTGCTGTCAAAATTTTGCCTGATGGCCCAGCATCTACAAAGTGCGTAAATCCCTAAAGCAGCTAGCTTAATCAGCAGCAGCAGCTGCTGCTGTTACAGCCTTGAAGCTGTCTCTTTGAAACTGCTTTTGCAAGAGCCGGATGACTGGATATGATATAGTTGCAAGAGGGGTGGCAGGACGGGAAACAGTGTAGATATCATACCTGCATGCCAAGCTGTTGCTCATACAGCGTTGTGATATGGCAAAACAAATGACAGCGTGTGCATCGTCTTACCACACAGAATCATCTTCCTTGTGCCATTCTACAGCAAAACGCTCCTCTCCTGCTAAAGCATGTCCTTGGAGTGTGCTATGCGCATACCTCAGGTGCTGGCCTGCACATGTGGAGCTGTGCCTGATATGAAACCCTGCTGAGATAGCATTCTGGGAGCTCAACTTAAGGATATGGCACATCCTGATTGCAGCTGAGTGCAACACTTGCAATGTTGGGACATGCTGCAACAGGCTGACCCACCTGTCCATCTGGACCTTCCACCTATGCTACAGCTGCCATTGTCTACATACACAACCTTCAGAGGCAACTTCATCCAGGCAAACACAAGGTGCGGCAGCACACAGACCAGACCTCCTTTGACAGGAGGGTCTGCATGCACCGTTGACCAACCCAGATCCATATGCTTCCAAGCACATATTGCCCTTACAGCTCTGTCATAGGCTACCCTTCCCTTGCCTACCTGACAGGCAAGTTTTTGTTTGTTCGATGAGCATTCTGACAACCGGCAGTGTCTGACTTACTTCTGCAGCAAGAGACTAGTCTGCGTGCTTTCCGAGTAGCCAAAAGTTAGAACCGCTGAGGTGAGCTAGCATACAGAGGAATGTTTGGCCTTGTGTTGGACCCACTCTACCTGCTTCCGCTCGTGATCTACTTGCCATCTTGGCAGGGCAAAGTTGAAGCCCGCCTTATGCCCCGGGAATGCAGAAGCTGGCAAAGGGGGAGCAGACTGTGTGGCCTCAATCCATCGGTGATTGAATCCAAGCCTAGCATATGCGTACCAAAGACTCAGATACGCACACCACATTGCTGTTACAACCTAAGGCCATGAGAAGCCAAACCTGTTGCCGTGAGCCTCTGCACGCTCGATGTCACTCAGAGAAGGCTTTGACAAACTGAGTGATGAAAGCCCGACAAACTGAGAGAGTCCGGGGGCCCAATTGTGCACATGTACAAAGCCAAAGCAGGCCATGCCCGGTAGCATAGTTCAAACCAAGCTGTAGCGCTTGTGCATGGCAGATGATTGGATCATTGATCAAGCGAATTCTGAAGTAATATTGCCCCAATTGGTGCGATTTGGTCGGAAAGCGCTATATCAGTTGCAAATTGGGCCATGTCGTGATGACTAATGGCCAACTGAGCTGTTTTATGGAAAGGCTTCAAGCACGATGATCGACTATTCGTAGGACAGGGCTGTGCCTGCGCGTACGTAAAGTCTTGTCAATCCTATATCGTCTCATGTTGTTCCCAGGACGCGTGCTAACGTAGACTAGGGGACTTGATGTTACCAAGCAGGCTTGGAGCAGCTTGCTGCTATTTATTAGTGTCCACACTGTGCATAGCTCTGTTTGCGTCTGGATCCTGGATTCCGAACGACTCAGCTGCAGCTGCTGCCGAGTATCAGAATCGAGGGCCCTCTGCTACAGCATACGAGCTCACACTTGGGGACCTGCTTCCCGAGAATCTTCTGGCTCAGGATCAGTCGTTGAATTTCGTCAACAAGTACTTCAGGTGTGCTGTTCATACACACAGGCAGCTTGCGATTCATAAAAGTCAGCTTGGTCTCATTCACAACCGCTCTTGCAGACTAGTCGGCCCTGCTCTGTGGCCTGCGACACCAAAGTTGGTGCAAAGCCTGCACCAAGTAGCAAAGAAAGTGTGTGGCACCACTCGGTATGTGTGTCAAGTCGAGCTTGGAGTCAACCAACGGCACCCAGGTAAGCCGCTGTGTTAGTCTGCTTGGCCGTGTCCAGCTGCAGATTGCCGTATTTCTGTGCTGGTATGATGTTGCGCAGGCGAGCAGCATCAATGTCACTGTGGCATATTTGCAGGGCCTTGTCACAAAGAGTGTCTTCTGCAAGTTTACCCACTCATAGATGATGGGGATGCTTGTCGAGCTTGCGGTCGTGCCAGTTCTCACATCTGGCAGGATCAAAACCTGGCTGGTCTCAACCTGAATGTGACTGTAAACTATACTAGGGAGTCAATGCTCATTGGCACCACCATGACCACTTTTGCTAGGGACATTACCACCATGTTGCAATCTCAGAATGTCCAGGTAGGCATGAATGTCAGCCAAGCCTTCATGATGAAGCCAAGCCAATTTGGTATGATCAATCACTTTTGTCACAGGCGCATGCATATGCACTCCTCTACGAGCCCCAGCCAACTGCTGCAGTGATAGTGCCGTTCTACCCGTTAGCGCCTTTGGCTTCAAAGGCTGAAGGTTGGGAGATATCATTTATGGTAAGCCATTCCTATGGGCCAAGACTGCAGCCACATTGCTTGCATCAATAGCAAGGGCTTACAATAAGCGTCCTTGATGCATGGTTTGCCGGCAGCACATGCTTCTTGACTGGATTCTCCCTTGCCAGCCTAAGCCAGACATGCAGTGCATCAATGTGTGTTGTGGTGTTGACAGGCATCAGGCAACAGTGTCCTGCCTTTTGGACTAGAGAACGAGAATAGAATGCTGGGCGGCTTGAATGCGTTGGAGCTGACATCACAGTACACTAGTTACTGGCGTGTCAAAAGCATCACCGAAGACCTCAAAAAGGGTTCTGCCACAGTAGTGTTGATCTGTATACGGCAGCCTGATAGGCATGGCAAGATGGGTGCTGCGGTATGCTTATGGTGCTTGTTACGTCGCAGCAACGTCTTAGCGGATGCTTTTGTAGGTGCTTCAAAGAAACTATTCTGTGCTGGGCATTTCATGAGTATGGCCAGAGTATAGATCATTGACTGTGCGCTGATTGCTGAACATGCTGACCTGGACCAAGGCACTTTATTGTTGGCCTCAAAAATGTTGTTATGTGCTTGTTTGCTATGTTCTGTGTTGCCTGTTTGCAGGCTGCTGAGGTTGCCATTCAGCAGCTCGAGCAGAAACTGATAAATGATGGAAGCAATTGGCGACTGCAGTATTTGCGAGCAAAGCGAGCTCCCGAGGAAAGCTTTGCAGAGAAATTCAAGCAACTAGCAAGGTGTGGTCGCAATATTGCATCACAGGCACATTTGAGCTGACGCAGTCATGCATGCTGTCATGCCATCTGGCTAACTGGGACATGTTTTCAGAAAACGCATTGAGAGGTGTTTCTAAGACTGCATTGACTTTGACATGTGTTCGAGGGACTACATTGACTTTTTCAGTTGTAAAATGCGTAGTGAAGTTGTCTTCAGCAGGGCCTTGATGCTATAGGGTTGACCCACACAGGACAAGATCACAGTATATGTATTCATGGATTGTCCCAGCAGCAATCACGCTGCTCATTGTTGCTGTGGGTGGATTGTTGCTCTTGGGAACTCCTGGCATGGTCATTATGCCTTGGCGTACCACCACCTATGGAAGTGACCCAAGCTCAATTGGCAATTTCGGCTCAGGTGAGCCAATGAGGATGTATTGGGGATGGCATTGACGATACAGAGTTTCCTTTGCTCTGTGTGCATGCAGCTCGAGCAACGCAGCACAGTATTGCAAGTCACATGCTCATGCTTACATTGATTCGTGTTTCACCGAGAGGTACATGTACACGTCCTCCCTGCAGCCACTTTGTGAGTGTGCTTGAGAATTTGGATCCTCTGTTTCTTGTCTGGATTGGCTGGATTCGAGATCGGTTTCTGTCAGTTGTGTGTGCATAGCTTCATCAATCTGGTGTTACGTTGGTTCGTAACCTCAGCTATGCTGCTATCTTCTTCCAACTGGACCTCAGTGTGCCAAAACACACATAGGTGGCAAAGAGACCATGATGGTCTTGACAGCATCAGGTTCGCGCAAGGCCAAGGCAGTGCCTTTAATAATGGGCGACCTTGATCATTGCCCCAGCTGTCTGCACTTTGACAGTCAGGCCAGATGTCCATCAAAGGTCGTGAGTGAAAGTGCTTCATCATCAGCATAGTTCTTGTCGACCTCAGCGTCGTCTGTGAGCAAGAAGTTCAGAACTGTGCAAGCGCCTAATCCGGCATAGACCTCCCGTGCTGCCTGTATGGCTTAGCCAGAAACGTGGGTGGTGCAGTTGCGAGGGTTGGTGGAGAGCCTGGGCAGTGCGTCCATGAGCGCTGCTGATGGGGGTCTGGTGCGCAGCGTGTTGGCGTGCGGCTTCTACCCCTTGGTGGGCCGCCTGCTGCCTGTAAAGGGCAACCAGGGGGGCCCCCGCAGCAAGGCCACCATCATTACTGCCAAGGATGAGAAGGTGAACGTCTTACCACATGCTGTGCTGTGCAGTGCTGCATTGCTCTATGCTGTGCTGTGCCATGCTGTGCTGTGCCATGCTGCACCACACCATGCTACACTATGTCTTGCTTTGCCATCCTTGATGCTGGGCTTGCTTACGATCTGCTGTCCGCACACCGATTGCAAGCCTGACACACCTTGTTTTGAGAGCTATCAAACAGACTGACACCTTGTCTTGGCCAACAACGACTGCTCTGGGTGGCCAACTTCACCTGCTGCACAGACAATGGCAATTCACTATGCCACGTCAACAGGCTTCAACTTGATTGGTATGGCTTGTATGCAGGTGCGCATTCATCCCAGCTCCATCAACAGCCAGCTGTCAGTACCAGACTCATCCTCAGCTGACTCCCAGGATTGCCCGATCATCCTGTTTGAGGAGATCACGCGAGGGGAGGCTCAGCTGTATGTGCGTCAGTGCACACTGGCCAGTCCTCATGCCCTGCTGCTGGTGGCTGCTCACCTGGCTCTTTCTCAGGAGCACACACAACATGATGATCCAACAGGTCTGCCATTCATGCAGCTGCCTGAACATTGTGTCCTGGCTGTCTGTTTGCAGCCGATTGTGTGTGTGTACTGGCACTTGCTGCATTGCATTGCCCGCTTCTGTTGACAGAGACAGAGGGGGCTGAGTCAGCAATGGAGTGAATGCTGACATACACTGCTGCACAGCACAGCAAAGCAGCAAGCATGGAATGACTGATCGTGTTTGCTGCTGCAGAAGGTCAGCATGTGAGGTATGATGATGATGGTGAGGTGGCAGCAGCAGCAGCAGCAGCAGGTGGTGATGATGCCATAGTGACTGTAGACGGCTGGCTGCAACTGCGGCTGCCGCTGCATCATGTGGCGCACATTTGCTGCTTGCGCCACCGCCTTACTCAGGCCTTTGCTGCCAAGGTAAGCCTGTGCCTCTGCAAGGCAAGTTGTTGTTGAAAGGCAAGGTACTGTTCTTGAAAGGCAAAGTGTTGGTGAAAGGGGAGATGTGTGTACTCAGGGACGGCAGCTTGTATGATGCGACACTGGGCACATGAACTCTCTGGCGTGCACTTCATTACTAGGCTTGTTGCGCTGTGTGTTGCATTTCTATGGCTTCCTGTGTAGCATGACATGCAGTATGCTGTCAACACCATGAGTCCAGATTAACATCCTTAGCATGAGTCACATGTTTCTATGTAGCCTGCATTCCGTGACAGTGTCCATTGTGTGCATGCAGGTGCAGGCCAGTGGGCCCTTGATTGATGTTCATCAGTCTGCCTTGGAGGTCATCAGTCAGGTCTTTTCTACGGAAGCTGCTGCAGGATCTGGTGGCAGTGGTGATCTGGGCACATCACACATGGACTCCACCCCCTATCAAGGCTCAAACCAGAGAGGCAGAGGCCGAGGATCTGGTGGTAAAGCCAATCACACCCCTACCCTTGCCCCATCCATCCCTGCCCTTGCCTGCTTGCCAGCTGTTTCCTTTGTTGCAGAGACGATGCCTGAGGGGCTGTCTGCAATTTGCCTGAATGCTGCAATGATGCACGCAATGTGGACCTGCTATGCAGAGATGACTTCTAGTAGTCTGCAAGATGCATCACACTACAGGGCAGTTGCTTGACAATGACACTGTGCATCTGCATCGACGCATGACTGTGCACATTTGCTTCAGGCTGGCAGGCATGTACCATTCATCACCAGAACCTCTTTGCTCTGTAGGAAGTGGCCGCTTTGGGTCAAATTCGGGCATAGGCTACAATTCAGCAGGCAATGGTAGGCAGCAGCCTTATGGTCGAGGGCAGCTGTATGAGCCACCTCAGCATGCACACAGACAGACAGGAGGGTATGGGGGCCGGGGGCGGATACAGCAGCCAAGCCAGCCACAACAGAACTACAGGCATGGCTACGACGGGCATGCACCTCAGCAGCATAGTGGAGAACAGCATCAGGGTCACTTTGGGGGCCAGGGTAGGGGTCCCCCGAGAGGGCGGTATGCTGGCAGGGGCAGAGGCAGAGGCTTTTAGCCAGCCATAGATTGCTGTATATTCTGCGTTTACTGTGTTGACACTTTTGAAGGGTTGGTCAACTCCTGGCAGTATTGTAGATAGGGCAACCTTGTGTGATCTTGCAGCTGACTAAGTGAAGCAAGACCCAATGCTCGTATGTGCACATACTTGTTTGATAATAAGTGAACAGTTCAAGTGCGCAACTGTTTGTCTCATCAGCTGGTGAGTTCATCCCCTGCTGACCCCGCTTTTGTACACGTACAGTGTTGTGTTTGTATCACTTGCTTCAACTGACGGATCTGTGCTTGTGCATTTCAAAGTTTGCCAGTGGCATATGGAGTCACTATGTGCAATAATCTGACAGACTGCAGATAGCTGTGTTGTTGCCTAGCATTCAACCCTGGTTCTTCTGCAACTGCTGCAACAACCATAAAGTTCTCAAGTGAATTTCTGTAAATTTGCTCCAGCAACTGGTCATTGTAATATCGTACTGTCATAGCTGTGTTGGACTACATTTTGCACCAAATGCAAGCCTATCATCACTGCAACAGCACTGCAACTTTGTACACCAATTCAGATGCAGCTTGGACACTGGCAAAGACCTGTTAAGGGTAGAGCTGTCGCCAAGGCAGAGACGAGCATCTGTGCAAGAGCTGAACACAAGCTCTTGAAGCTGGTCAGTCTGATCCATTACTGTATCAGAGGTACATCTTTGGCACAGCAGAACCGTATCTCAAACAGTTGATACCCTTCAGCTGCATGCTTGCCACTAGTAAATGACGCTCGCGCTCTTGCCTGACAGGTTCGACACTGAACGTGGCTGTGGAAATCCGGGACATCAGGTGTAGCCAGCGAGAGAAGGCCCACGGTGATTACAAACGGTTCAAACCGCGTGCTGCTGTACCGGACCTCATGCCGACCCGGCCAGGCCGTGACGTCCAAGTTGCCACACGCCTGTAAACGCTAGATCACAACCAGCAAGATCGAGCAAAGTTCAAAGGCACACAAACACGTCCAGCCGAGCAAGAGCACATTTCATGACAATCACGACAGATGTTTGAATGTGCAGCAGCGATGAAGCTCGGTGAGCGTGCAAATGATAAATCGAGCTGTAGACTCATCAGGATGGTCAGTCCCATACTTCGTTTCCCGCCTGGAAATCCATTGTCCTCATAACCATGTAGCGCAACGACCTAAACACATGTATCTAAAGTACTCAATCAATGTTACATTTAGGTTCTCACAGTGCGACAAACCACTTTGAAAGCGTCTGTTCGCAGCACTTTGCGAAATTACAGT
>JAABUP010005656.1_pt1 | contig 18721 bp, 27 predicted proteins | sample 5559201 | NCBI WGS metagenome assembly JAABUP01 (sample SAMN10711887, study PRJNA513373) | rock metagenome | isolation source: Antarctica rocks | place: Antarctica
ACACACACACACACACACACACACACACACACACACACACACACACACACACACACACACACACACACACACACACACACACACACACACACACACACACACACAGTTGATGACAAACTCTGACACAATAAGGGTAAACCCTGGAATCTGGATGTGGTCAGTGGTCAGTCACACAAATATATACACACATATATATATGTGGTACAATGACGGTCATGCATGGTTGACAACCTGGGTTGTGGCAGGCTGCGCAATGCGTTGACATGCATCTCGGAGGCTGTGTTTACATTCATACCATTGAAGTTTATGGTTGTGTCTACAATGCGCTTAGCATCGCTTGCAGTCTGCAGTGCACTTGCTGACCTTATTTGTTGGAGCTGTTAGCTGTTGTGGGAAGATATAAACTTAGTTTCAATTGTTCTGAGATTGGCCAATGACCATGTTCCATGACCATGTCTTCAAACCAGGCATCGAGCGCTAAACAGGCTCCTTACTAGTAGCAATTGTTGCACACACTGTCACCAGTGCAAGCCAATTAAGCTGCTGTGGCTTGCACAGGTGAGAACAAGCAAAGTTGACAGCCGACTTTAGGCATGCAACAAACTGTCATGGTATCAACATTCCCTATGTTTGGACCGGTGCTGGGAACAAGGCTTCTACAAAGTCTGCAGCATTGAAAGGCTGCAGGTCCTCCACTGTTTCACCAACTCCTACAAACTTGACAGGCAGCCCAAGCTCATCAACAACACTAACAACTGCGCCCCCGCGAGCTGTACCATCAAGCTTAGTCAGCACAATGCCTGTCAGCTTCACTGTTTCATTAAACTGTCGTGCTTGATTGAGCATGTTCAACCCTGCAGCAGGCCGCATTTGTTTCATGTTGAGTACATGTCACCAAATTAAATCCTTCAAACCCCTGCTGATGCCGTCCAGTTGCAAGTGGGGTCTTGACAGTAGCAAAGCAAACACAGTTGTGGTGAGGCACAGGTTGCTAACTCTCAGCTCACATACCATCCGCCACAAGTGTACAAGAGGCGTTGCACCTTCTGGCAGCAAGTTGCATACTGTACCACAGCAAGCATGACGCAAGTCACCTGTGGTGCCATCTAGTACAAGTAAAGTCTCATGAGGCGCATTGGCTAGACGTTTGCCAATAGCTCTCTTGCACTTGGCCAGTTCCTCCATGAGGCTGGCATTGGTGTGCAAGCGCCCACTGGTATCACACACTACAACCTCGTATCCCTCCTTGATTGCCTGCCAGTACGCAAAATTGGTGCATCTGATATCAAGCATGAATTGACGTGTACGTGAGCTTGCATCTGGCTCTGTGAGCTGTGATGCGGGTGTTGACTCACGCAGCTACAGCAGCAGCTTCTGGTCCCTTCAGACTAAAGTGGAGGCCATACAAGGTCATGCAAGGCTTCAAGACAGGTCACACTTGCAAGGTGCACGTCCAACAAAGGCAGGCAGCGCGCATAATTTGATATCATTGTGAAGTTATAATGCTCGTCAGTGAAGGCTCACTCTGCCTACGGCCTCATACAGGACATTGTCAGGTCGGGCGTTCCCACGTGTGGCTGTATGTACAGCCACCCCACTCCGATCAGCCCATAACTGTAACTGCTCAGCAGCTGCTGCTCGGAATGTGTCACCTGCTGCAAGCAGAACCTGCAGGTTCCAGATGGGGTTGCAGCCAAGACTTTTCGTCATTTGCTGGTGACATCAGCAGTTCAACACATGCATTAAATGCCTTGCGACTGTAGGGTAGCTGCCAAATTGAGCGTGCTTTAATTCACCAGTCATAGCAGCCTTGGGGCAGCACATGATCATATTTGCAGTCCAGAGCAGCACAGCAGGGCAAGCAGCCAATGCACAAGACACATACTAGAGCATGCACACCTTGATGCCCTCGGAGTCAAACTTGTGGGCTAATTTGCCAATGGTTGTTGTCTTGCCTCCTCCATTCACACCCACAACCAAGATTACTCCAGGCTGCTCGGCACCAAGCTGAAGATCTGTGTTGCCACCTCTGGTGTTTAGCAAGTCTAGTATGGACTGTTTTAGTTCACCACGGATCTGTTCACCAGTCTTCAATTTGCCCTGTTTCACCTTGCTCCGGATGACGTCAACTACTTTGAGAGCGGTTTTGGGACCAAAATCAGCAGTCTGCAGAACACCATCAATGCAACAGAATGCTCGTAACATTGCAAACAACGCAGTGCATGAATGAAATTGCAGCTCACAATGAGTGCTTCCTCGAGCTCTTCAAGAGTGTCATCAGCATCTTCTAGTGACCAGTAAGTGAAGAGCTCCTCTACAACCTGCAGAACCATAAATGATGGAGATCAGTGCATGTTGTGGCAAGCAGCACGGACAAGTGGCAACAAGTATGCAGTGAGTGATATAGCCATGGACCTACCCCAAGGCGTTCTCTTGTCTTGGAAGCCCCGTTGAAGACTCGGTCCAAGTCACCCTGTGCCTTTTCCCTGAGGACGCGGCCAAGCTTCTGTATCAGGCCTGGGCCTGCAGCGCAAACCTGCACAGCAGTGCATATTCTGCCAGTTCAGCTCTGGTTTGGCTAAAGTCCTTCAACAACCTTCCTGCAAACTGTACCTGCTGAGACCTTTGAGGCCGATGGAACTGGTGTAACGTAATCTATGGGGTGCGGGCAAAGGGGATATCACACAGTGACTGTGCATGTGCTGATGGCCGACGGCAGAGGAATTTGTACACCTCCCGAATGCCATGTTGTGATCAAAGCCACAAAAAGATGTTGACTGTCGCTTCGCGAGCAGCTCAGTCCATTGCGTCTCGGTCAGCTGCTAGAAGCAAGTTGCTGTCGACCAATCTCAGCCGGCTGGGCACTCACTCACGCTGCAAGTCTCGGTTTCAGGCAATATCGGGAGATGAAACGACGTTATGAGCTATCTCGAGCTGGAATGGTTTGTGACCGTCATATAATATCTGACTCAATATGTCGCCATGACAGCGATCTTCATATGCTCGTGCAGATTACTCAACAATTATGGCCTCATGAGCTTGTTTGACTGCACAATGTCATGCCTTACAAGTACAGTGCACTAGCGTTGCCTGCTTTCTGTAAACTCTATTGCTGTCAATAAAATACCTCTGTGCATAACGATGTAGTACTACTGCTGGTGCGTGCCAGCGTGCTCTGCTCCATTTTGACCCCAAAAATGTTCTATCAATGTGAAAATAACCTGACCCAGAGAGACAATCTGATATACCTGTTCATACACGAGAACCAGTTGTCCACGAGCTAAGATCCATGAGCTAAGATGTGATCAGACAGCAGTTGTCGAAAACTTTCTCAGAAAAGACATGAACGAGTCAGCTTTGGTGCCATGTTCTTGACAGGCTGATCTCATGAGGACTGCTGACTCTCTTCATCTATGTTCAGCACAGTAGCGTCCTGGGTACCAGGTCTAGATGTTGCGTGCCTCAGGTAGCACCAAGTTGCATATGGTTTTCATGACATTCTGCACATCATCCACCTCTGCAGCAGAAGAACTCAAAATCAGCAGCTTGTGGCAGTGTACTACATTTGCAGTTCTGCGCAGTAAAAGAACCAGTCACGCACCTGTGTGATACACGCTGATTGCACTTGAAGCGTCAGGTGCAGGCTGCAGCAATGCGGACCTGCAGAACTGCAACAACATAGACACAGGTGCTGCAGTCTAGACCTGCAGTCCGATCTACACAGCTTATATCAGCATGCCACATTTGACAAGGCACAACCTGATTTGTGCTTACCTGTTCGTCAACATCTCACACTAAATGTCAGCTTGCAGACAAGCTTAGTCTGAAGCAACATGCGCCATCAACATACCAGCAAGCAGGTTTGTCTCTGAATTGCAAGGCCCACTCAAGATTGTGATTGATGGGCTGCAAGCCATTTGGCTGCATGGCTGCTCTTTGCAGGATCTCTATCAAAGCTGCCTGCCCCACATTTTCGACAGGAAGTGATGGACCCTGGCAAGGTTGCTGCAGTTTGTTCACCACAGTGTCCTGCACAATGAAAGAGCTTGATGCAGTGTCAGGTGTGCAATGCAAACATGCAGGCAGAGAAGTCCAGCAGCCGTGCCTCCATTGACCACTGTAGCCCACCTTATGTTGAAGCAATGTCACTAGGCAATGGCAGGCTTCTTTCCCGAGCTTGGCCTGAAATTGGTAGCAAAGGAGCTTCAGCATCACTTTCTGCAATACTTGATCACCTTGAGACAGTGATCAAACTGATCACCTGTATAGGTACTCCTCACCTTAGCTGATGACTGTCGAGAGCCAGCAATCAAAGACACGCGTAGATCAGCTTGTTCCTCCTCTGCATTTGCCTGCAACACCATTTTTTAAAATGTCGATACAGTTGTCGAGGACCGTCAAACCTTCGATTGAACGAAGAATGCCTGCCTTCAGCTCTGCGTCGAGACTTGCAGCCTCTGCGAAAAGCGTCACAGATGTACAGAAGTCCTGTACGCCAGAGGCGTCCGATGCAGGTCCCGGCAAGAGTCCCAACTCCTCGCCCATGAACAGAACACGCTGTAGGCCAGTTGTGGCCGTCTGCTTTGGGAGCGTGGTGATGACGGACTTCCAAGGATTGTCGTTGTGCATTACAATGTGCACAGCCGAACGCTCTCTAATTTGGCACTCTACCACAGGACTGGGATGCAGTTGTTACACAGAAGCTATGGTTTGGCAGCCAGTCAGCAACAGGACGAACAATTGCAGCATTTTTGCTGACTGGGTTTCACTCAATTACAAGTTTGAACCAACAGCAACCAAGCTCAAAGTCACAGACGTAGCCTTTTTGCTCGTTTCTGAACAGGATGTGAAGCAGCAGCCTCTGAAGTCTTTTGGAATGTTGCTTTGCTGCCTGCAGCTCTTGGCTTTGGCTCAACAGCCCTTTGGTGTTGTTGCCTGAGACCTCTGAGAAACACAAGCTGCTGCTCTGTAGACTGCTGTTCATGATAAGACCATTCACCATCCAGACCTGTCAGGACACGCAGGTCATCAGCACCAAGCGTCATGATGACTTCCTGACACAACTATGGTAGAGGTGCTTTTCACAGGATCTAAGGAGCTTGCCTGTGAATGACTGCAACTGCTCAGGCTTGCACACCCTTTTCTCCACAATGAAGCGTACCATTGCGCCTCTGCATGCAGTGTAGAGCCTTCTCACAATGGACAGCAGCAGGCACAGCAGTAGACATTAACTACTATATTGTACTGATATGGCGGGATGAGTCTTAATGCAAGGGCCATACAAAAGCTAAGAAAGCAGAAAAAGCGGGCTTTTGCTGTGGGTTACCTTGCCGCCTTGGCATGAATTGAAGGTCCAGGAAAACACACTGTGTAAACCGGGTAGTGCAGCCTAGCTAACTCAATGGCTTTGAAGTATTCCTGCTGGGCAGCATAAAATTACGACTTTTTGACATGCAAAACATCCATGGCACTTTTTGACTTGCCTGTGAGGCACAGTTGATGATGAACTTTGGAGCCTGTAAAGCTTGACTGAGCTCGCTACAAAGGATATCAAAAAGTGAACAGACAGGCTATATACTGGCATGTGAATTGCTGAAATGCATACTGGCAGCTTGCATCTTCTTGCCTGTTTAGGCTGTCGGTCAGAAGGTTACCCCAGAAGCTATACATGGTTGAGCCTTTGCTTGTGCTGATTTTGTTGCTCATCTCAAGTCTATAAGGCTTGATGGAATCAAGCGGTCTGAGAATGCCATACAAAGCATCCAAAATGCGCACATGTTGCTGGGCGAACTGCAGGTCTGCTTGCTGTAAGGAAGCGATGTCAAGCGCTTTGTAAGCAGGACCATCAAATGCAAAGCCTGCAGCTTTGCTAGCTTGCTGGGGCCAAGACTGATAGCGTGTATGGTTCAAACTGCATGTTTTGACACCTGGGTAAGCTGAAGAGTGTTTTCACTGCTGACGCTTGTATGGAGCTTGCCTAGCAAGTGAAACGCTGACGCCAAGAGCCTTCTGAAGAGCTGCTTTGTCATATGACTGCATGGTCTGGACCAGCGCTTCAGTGCAGCCCTCAAAACACGGAGCCGTGCACTCGCGCGAGACGTCGTGGGCAAACTCGTTCATTGTCTTAGCAGGACTCAACAGCACTAGCATACTTGACAGGCGAGGTCAGGTTGTCCTGCACAAAATGTCTTGAAGAAATGTTCTTCAAGTTGTTTTAGGTATCACAAAGTCGGTCTGACAAGCTTGACATACAATAACTGTCAGCAGTTGTCTTTGTCGACGATATCACACAAATTTGGTCTGACAAGCTTGAGATGTCCCTGTCCCTGGGACTGACTTTTTGGCCATGTTTGCCAAATTTGCCACAGCGCTGTACGTTCTGTGGCAGCCACAGTGTGGCTAGTTCAAACCAAACAGCGCACCAGAATACGAACGCCTGACAGGGTTTGATGCATCCGCAAAGTGGCTTGTTCAGTCGGTGAAGAAAACGAGACATCGGGTTGTTAGCATGGAGCCGCGCTGCTCACGGTGTGGAGAACAGGCTGTAGAGTATGACGGACAGAGCGTCTGTCAGGGCTGCGGCTTTGTGATTTCTGAAGGAAACTTTGTGGCTGAGACCGGTGCGGAAGGACAGCAGCTGGGACAGCACGTGAATGCAAATGGCAGAGTTTCAGGTGAGCTGGCTCCTGCAGCTTGCATCTTGGTTTGCCTTTTGCGGCTGTACACATGCCGAGACCTGTACAAGCGATGTTCCACTGAGTGCAGGAGGCTCAGGGAGGAATGGCTACCACTTGGGCCTGGTCAACGGACTTTTGCCACAGCAGTTTCCAGTGAGTTGTTTGACTTGCGTCTACAGTACACATTGGGAAATTTCACAGACACTTGAGTCATTGTGCAAGCAGTGCGAATGAACGCATGCATGTGTGCAGATCAAAGCCTATGGAGAGATGACTGTTATGGTCAACAGAGTAGGGTGTTCAAACCAGATCAAGCAGGACGCTCTGCACTACATGGAGTCTGTGTATTCAGCACTTGGAGGCCAAGGACGCATGTCACTGGAAAGAATGGCAGCTGCTTGTCTGTATCTGGCGGTGAGGCTGTGCAAGGTGCCAGTCTCTTTGGAAGATATCAGCACACCTGCTGGCAAATACGTCACTGGAGCAGATTGCAGAAAAGTGTCAGCGGCGCTGGACAAGAACATGCCACCTGTGAACTATGACGTCCACATACAGCGCAACCTTCCTCGCCTGCAGCCTCTATACAACAGCAGGAAGCTGGTACGACTCTTGCTGCATATGTGTTATGCCTTTCATCACACTGGTGCTACGTTTCTGCTTCCTATAGCATGCCTTTCATCACAATGGTGCTATGCTTCTGCTTTTTGGAGCAGTACAACCTGACTGTTGTCACCCCTTGCAGGCAATTGTGCTTGAATCGTACGACAAGCTGCAGGAGTGGTCGTACTTCTCAGAAACTTTGACTGTGGGGGATTCATCAGCATCCAAGGCAGCTATGCTTTATCTTTCTGCAAAGGCACATCAGGTATACCTGAGCTGATGCAACTTTCACTCATTCTGCAGGTACAACCTGTTAGATTGCTTTGATCATAGGCCTGAACTATTGTGCAGGTCAAGGTGACAGCCAAGACTGTTGCGCCAATCTTTGATGGTGTCAAGGAAAAGACACTCTCTGAGAATGCAAGAAAAATCAAGATTGCTCTGGCAAAAGGTGCTCAAGCACTGCCCTGGCTGAAAGATGTGGTGACTGTCAAGAACATTGTGCAAAATCTGGACGGTGCATTGGCTACATCACCTCCACGCAGGGAGACTGCACCTCGGTGCTTGCCAATGTTAGAAAACCACAGCATACAGCCACGCATGGTCAATAATAGCATGGTGGCAAGTGCTGGCTCTGAAAGCAGTGATACACCAGCATCATCAGCATGCAGTGAGCAGACAGAATGTGGCAGCAGGCCGCAGGTCATTGCTAGAAAGCGGCCAAGGACAGACAACAAGCAAATTGAGGTTGTTGATGCTGAATGTCAGAATGATCCTGAGGTGTGGGCCCCATTGGCAAAACATGCAAGGTTTTCTCCAGAAGATGTGGACAGTGCATCTGTGGATGCAGCAATTCCAGATCATGAATTGGGAAATTACTTGTTTGGCAAAGAGGGAATGGCTCTTAGGGGTCAGACCTGGCAGCAACATCAGGCATCTCATCTCTAAGATCATGGCATCCCATACTGTTTCACCTCTCCAGTAGCCTGCCAGTTGTAGACAGACACTTACAACATTGCTTAGATAGCTTGTCTCTTGCCATGCAAGGGCAATATTGTGTGCCATTGCTGCATATGAAGTATTACTTTTGTGTTGCTGGACAGGGTGAGTCAGCTGAAGTTTGCTTAGACACCTTATTAGGTTGTAGTGCCAGGTGCGCTGTTAGCATGATTGTAGTGCCAGGTGCACTGTGAGCAATGAATCCATTTCAAAATACGCTCAAAACTTTGATTTAACTTGTATGACTATGTAGCACTTTACCAGGCTCTGCAGATTAGTGTATGGGATTGTGTATCTGAGATCTGATCTATCAAGTGAACTAGTGTTATGTATTATTAGGACAAACGTGACAACGTCAATGCGTGACACTTCTCAGCATTGCTACGTCATGCTTCTATTTTATTCTGCTGCTCAGCACTTTTCTCTGCTGCTCATCCTGTGAAGCTTGTGCTTGGCTGTGTACACAAGGCCATGTAGGGCATTCCAGGCAGTTACAACTGCGGAACAAGTAGAAGTCAGCATGTACATTTACAGATGGACATCATTGTACTAAGGCTATGGCGTGAAAGGCACGCTGTCAGGAGCTTTTAGGTCTTTATGGTACACTTGCAAAGTGAGCTTATTGGAGCTGCATAGGATGTGAGCAGCAACAAAAGCTGGACAGCGGCACATAAACTTGGACTGTTTTGCTGTACAACATGTAATCAGCATATTCAAAAGCCTGGACTGCTTTACGCAGCCATCTCTGCCTCCAATGCCTCCAGTTCCAGCTCCTCTGGTGTCTTCTGCTTTGGCCTGGCAGCAGGGCGAGCAGACTGGGCAGGTACCGCAGGGTACCGCTCCCCTGCAGCAGCAGCAGGCTGGGCTCTGGCTGGGACCCTTGTAGCCGGCACTGGAGCAGGCTCCAACAACTGACTGTCTAAGTCCTCAGCTTCCAGTTCCTGCACAAAGCCGCAGCTTGTAAATACTGCACAGAACTAGTGAAACACTCACAGCTTGCCGTGTGTGGCAGAAAAAATGACGCACGCATCTGAAACTTTCTTATTTGCTACACCCTTCAAGCCATGAAGGATGTGCAAGGGTTGCAGTCATAGTCTTGCAAAGCATGATGGCTTTCATGGGGAGGGTACAGTATCGGCCATGTTGTGATATGCAGAAAGGCAAAAATCTTACCGCCAACTCAGCAGCAAGCTCATCTTCATCTAGATCTGCAGCAGTGCCTATTGGCTGTGACAGCACATCATTCATCTGTTGCATTTGATCCTGGGCTTCACTGATCTCATCCATGGTTTTGTCAACATCATCTATGTTCAACTCCTGCGCCAAACAACCGAAGGCTCGCTAAAGCACACACCACATCTAGGGGCTGCTGCAGCAAGCTAATTGATGTGCAAATGACAAAACAATGCAATGATTGCCAGGAAAACGCTGACAGAGAAGCAAAAAGACCACTTGTAAGGGCATGGGCAACAAACTGTCAGTATGACACTACAACAAAAGGGCACAGGCTGCACCAGCTTCAAAAGGGGCTTGCCTGCATGGTTGCCTTGTTGGCTCGCACACCCTGCTGCAGGGCAAGGACAGTCTCTGCAGTAGTTCGCTGATTTTCAAGCATCATCTGCTGTTCATTGACGCGAGAGATGCTATTGTCAATCTGCTCGATCTGCTTCTCATATGCCTTCTTGCGCTTCAGAGACATCAGTGCAGCTGCAGTCAACTATGTATTAGGGTAGTTACATGACATGAGCTTTTGAGACAACTACTTGTCACAACATATAGCTGTTTGTCAAAAGCTGTAACCAACTGACCTCTTTGATTCTTGGCCCGCTGATACTCCTTTGTCTTCTCCAGAGCCTCGTTGACCTTCTTCTCCAAGAGGTTACGGCGCTTGTTCAGCAACTCTTCAGTCTGGCATGGTGTACAATTGCCTCAGCAATACTTGTCAGTGCAGTATGAGCTTCAGATGAGGAGGAAGAGTGGGGTACCTCTCCGAGCTTTTGAATAGCATCTACAGTCTTCTGAGTCGATGTTGCAGTCACTTGTCTGGTTCCTGTATGTGAGGTGCCCCCTCCTCCCCCACCTCCACCACCTCCTCCATGGCCTCCACCTTGACCAAACAGCTTCTTGAACATAGCTTAAGAGCTTCAAATTGGGTTCGACCACTGGCAAAATCCTGCGATGGAACCAATACGTCAGGTTGCATGACTTACAGGAGACACGATAGCGGCAAATCACGTGCTTAGTCACAACAATAAGCCTGGTGCATGCTATTGTTGCAACACCTTGGAGAACTACATTACGAATGTGCGCTGCAACGATAGGCAAATGTGCAAGTCGATAAGCTACTCTTGTGTTGCCACAGCAGGATAACAGCCCCTATGACAAAGACGGACCTTCGTTAGGACACCTGCTGATGGACTGGAGCCAGGAAGCCTCTAACAACACAAGTACCCAGACTTGGGCTTGTTTCACAATCTAGGCGCAAGCCACGTCCCCTGTTGTGGGGCCCAACACCTTGCAGTCTAACACGGCAATGCAGAGATGTAAATGCACAACGATCACTATGTAGCTGGACAAGGCAGTTTCGTGTACGGCGTTGAACACGGTAACTCGCCGATACCAACGTAACAACAGATGGTATGCATGGGCATGTATGCATTGCTATGAGCTAAACCCCAGCAGCAGATAGGTGGCGTATGCCTGTGTGCTACTGATCAGGTTGTGAAAGCTGTGGAGTGAAGCATGTGCGAGCATGAATACATGTCCGAACCTGAATCATGATCAGAACCATGGTATGGCTGATTGGCCCATGTGCAGCTGCAGCGCCCTCACACTGAGATGGTCACATACCTCTTAGCCCAGCACATTGCTGCTGTGCCAAACAGCCGTCATAAAGCAGATGTCTGCCCATTGTCTGCTCCCACTGGATGGTACATTCAACTTTTGCATAGCCATGACTAAGAAGGTCACAGTTGGCATCAGGCAAGTGCAGCTGTGAGTGACAGACAATGGTACTTTGACCGAGCGCGGAAGACGGTCATTACAGGACTTGAGCCAAGAAAGAGTTCATAGCGCAGTTTGCCGAGCAATCAGCGTTTTCGTGCTAGCTTGACGACAAACGACCGTACCGACTGTATCAATAGGTCAAGCTCCAGTCAGGGCTAGGCGCTGCACCTAGGTCGCGGCGGCCTTGTCGACAAGATGGGTAAAAGCGAAAGACCAGAGCATACAGCCCCACCAGATGTATACTACAATGCGGAAGAGGCCCGGAAGTACACAACAAACAGTCGAATCATGCAGATTCAGGTACAACAGTCTATAGTCAGCACACTTGCTTGACACGTACCTATTAGGTTCTTTTCGTCTTGCCACTGTCAGATCGCTCGGGGCACAAGCGACAGTGGTCAAGGAATCGAGACCATGTACTACCTGTTTTCCAGGAAACTTTGACTGAGCGTGCGCTAGAGCTACTGGCTCTGCCTCAGGATGGTGTGCCAAAGCTGCTACTTGACTTGGGTTGCGGATCAGGTCTCAGTGGGGAAAGCCTCACCAATCAGGGCCACACTTGGGTGGTATGTGCATCTATAGACTACAATTAATGCCACGATGTGACTTGAGCAAGGCTCCTTCATTGCAGTTTACAGCTATTGTTGCTTGTCCAGCAATGCATTGGCTCTGTATCCATTGTCCTGAATGGTCACCACACAGCAGTCAGTACTGATGGATGTTTATTGCTAGGCAGGAGCTGCTCAGCTATGAAGAGAGCTTATGTGGTTGGCTGTTACTTTGGCTGCCATACTGTGCAAGTTAGTCTCAAGCGTCGCTGTGCAAGAACCAAATCAGTGTAGCCGACAGTAAAGATTTCAGCAGAAAAGCACAGTCCAAAAACATCCAATGCATTCACAGTTGAGGCAGGCTCTTATGACTGTCAGTCGCTGTAGGGGTTAGACATCAGCGAGGCAATGCTGGATGTTGCAAAGGAAAGAGACGTGGAAGGTGACCTTTGCTTGCATGACCTGGGTCATGGCCTGCCATTGCGACCTGGCAGCTTTGATGGCGCCATCAGCATCTCAGCTGTGCAATGGCTGTGTAATGCGGTAAGGTGTCTTGTTGCATTCTGCAGGCAGAATGGGATGGGCATTAACATTACTGTTTACATGTGTTGCTTACTTGAGCTGTGAAGGTGTGTCATTATCTGCATGTGAGCTGTGGGATACATTGTAATGACCCAAAACATTGGCAAATGTTGTTTGCAGGATCAGACAGGTCATGAACCCCGCAAAAGGATGCGTCGGCTATTTGAAAGCTTGTATGCATGTCTGGTACGTGGAGGACGCGCAGTTCTGCAAATATACCCAGAAAATGCTCAACAGGTATATTATGCCATCTGTGCAGCATAACATATCCTGTGCAACATGTGCTGATGGATCTGTGACATTCAGCAACACTGCAAAGAAGCTGCCATGTTGCAGGCAGAGATGCTCACAAGCACAGCAATGAAAGCTGGCTTTTCTGGTGGTCTTGTGGTTGATTTCCCTCACAGCACAAGAGCCAAGAAATACTTCCTTGTGCTCATGGTTGGATCATCCAGCTATCAGCCCCAAGCCAAAGGCATCAATGGTGAGGACTCTGACGAAGACCAAGAGGTGCAGGTTGCCAGCAGACAGCGAGGCAACAAGAGGCGAAAGACAGCCAATGGCAATATTCAGGTAACTAAAGGCCTGGTTTGCCTCATGTCTTGGCCATGCTGTAGATTGTTCATTGTTGATTCAGAATGCCAATTTGTAGATGGCTGAATAAAGGCTGCCTTGACTGCAGGGCTCCCATCGCCACCCAGAAGCCAAGGGTAAAGACTGGGTACACAAAAAGAAGAACCAAATGCGCAAGAAAGGTTACACCAATGTTCCTTCTGATAGCAAATACACAGGCAGAAAGCGCAAAGATCACTGGTAGCTGAAGTGGCTTCATTGCTGACAGCCATGCTTCAAAGCAGCCATTTCATGTTTTCCATATAAGTCAATACTCTTGTACTATCAGGATAAAGCTAGTTAGGGATACACAGTCTGCTGGCAGGCAGGCAGCACTGATGCCTACATTTACAAATTCATTCGTTGAAGAACTACTAATCTACATGGCTGTCGACTTGAAATGTTGGTCATCAGTAGTTGTGTAAAGATGACCCTCGCTTACCAAAAACTCCGCAGCCTGTCTGATTGCTGGAACGGAGTGTCTGCCATTCAGCTGCGCAATCACCTACAAATGCACTCAGGTCTCATCGCAGCATCCCCCATGTTTCTGAAAGCTCAACCAGCATTGCTGCCAAAGATGCAGCCATCAACATAACTCCTTGACAGCCCAAGGTGCCAGCCATGCTATTGTAGATGCTACAGGTGAGGTGTTACACCCAGAATGCATTGAAGGCACGCTTGCAGTCTCACCTCATCAATACCAGCCCCACTTTCCCGTGCATGAGTATTAGGGTGGTTGAAGATTGCCCAGCAGTCCTTCTGAACAGGGGTCATGCCTGCAGTAATACCATCACCAGAAGGTGCTGCACTAGCAGGACCTGCGTTGCCAGCGATGTTCACCTTGCTTCCACCTTGAGCCTGTGATGACACAGAAGTCATGTATCAGAACCATGAACACCTTGAGACAACGATGTGTTCATGCCACTCAGCCTGCAGCAGTATAAAGTGTGCCGAGATGTGGTGCCCAACAGACTCAAATTCTTGAAATGATATTGACTGGTTTGTGCCATCATTGCAGGCATCATGCTTTACATACGTGTTAGATGGGAAGATATTCTGACATCTACAAATGCCAACATGTGTATTAACAATGTCAGACTGCAGAGGGAGCCAAAACGTGATTGAGGTGCTTACCATGCTGCCAGGTTGTGGCTGTCCTCGTGCCAGGTGGACGTGCTGGAAGATGCACTGCAGAAAATGGAAAGACACCTGCATTGCATGAATGGTATGAGCCTGTGAGCTGAATACTCGTCATTTCTGCGATATATGTGCAGGTTGACCTCTTGACAGTAAATGGCAGAGTATAGGCAGAATTGCGGGCGCACAAGCTTCTGACTGACCTCGTTGAAGTCATGAATGACCTTCAGACTGAACACCACCATGCTCTTCTTGTTTTCAAAACTTCTCAGGTGCCCATGCACCCGCACATATACGCCAACTTGCCAATCTGCCCTCCTTTGTGCCATCTGCAAGTTGTATCATCAGCTTGCCTGGCTCATGTTCACACATGATGGCCTGAGTGTTGCAGCTGAGACGTGACGCTGACCATTGCAATGCACATGGGGGACTCAGCAGTGTGCATAGCACAAGAGACAAGATGATCAATGTTTCATGTATGATAATGGAACAAGGAGGAATTATTCTGACCTGCTCCTGCTCATCGTCTCCACTGGTCCAGAAGGACAGCTCAATCTTGCCAGTCCCATCGTCAATGGTGAATGAGAGGTGTGTGGGTGCCTCATGTGCAGAGATGATCTTGCCGACCAGTGTAATCTGCAGTACATCAGTAAAGCTGCTGCAAACATCATTGCAGCAGAGCAAAGCACAGGCTCGAGATGGGTGCGTACGTTGTGCAACTCCTCGTTGTCTACTCTATACTGGTCATCAGATGCATTGAGGGTTCCCTGCACCAAAGGCACTTTTGCTTGTGTTTCCACAGCCCAGCCAGAGTAAGATTTTACTGCTGCAACACAATCACATCACATTTTACCTCATAGATTTGCTTGACTGTAAGTGCTCTCAAAGTCTGCACGCTTCCTTTTGACCTCTGCAGTACAAAGCTGAGGTCGGTCCAGATCAGCAGTAAGATCAGTGTGGGACACCAAAAAATGTCGCACTCACCGCTTGTGCAGGTGAGCTGCCAACATCAGCAGCGTTGGCTGGGCTGCAGCACACAAACGATAATTTCAGCGTCAGATGAAACGGTTGCGCTGCAAGTTTTGGACTGCAAAGCCTGACCTGGGCATGAACCCGCCCCCAGCAAATTGGCTTGCGCCCGCATCGTACCCGCCATACATGCTGATATTTGATTGATTGTAAACCTCGAACGCAGCAAGGCCGTGGAACACTCGCAAAGGGTGGGAACAGCTTGCACAGGCAGTGTGCGCTTTGCATGCTGCGACAGGGTTCAGTAAGCGAAGCTAGGGTTGTGCCAGGGACCATTTTCTTCTCCTAGTGATATGAATCCAGGGACCATTTGCCAGGCCGATTCTTGGCTCACGGTTAAAGAATCCCACCCTGGACATAAGCTGATGTGCAAGTGGATAGGGCTCAAATGAGCGGCTGTACATGAGAAGTATGATCTGTCACTGTATTCATGAACAGATCTGAAACTGCCATCAACCTCAGACAGGCCCTCACATAGTGTTGTGACACAACATCTGTAATTACACAACGATTGTATCAGCATCAGTAGCCATGGAAACAGACTACAACTGTGCAGAAGAAGGTCTGATACTTAGCACTGGGCACCATAAGGTGTGCAAGGGCTTAAAGCACACAGAAGGGCTGAGCACAGTGCTCTGGCTATGATGGACATGCTTGGCTTGACACTGAAACACTTAGCTTGACACTGACACTTTACACTGGATAACAAACACATGGAGTGGTCTGAAGCATGCCAGCTGTCTCAGTTTTGGCCTTTATGGGTGGGCACTTCATCATATGGTATGATGTCCTTGCCCTGCTGAAACTGGAAGATCATTTCAGGCCTTCTTTTCAAAGTGTCAGTGATGTCAAGGTCTGGACCCATAATTTGCCTGGGATGCTGCATCGTCTTCTGGAATGCAGCAACATCTAGGACTACAGGGTTGTCTTGAACCAACCTGCATAAGTGCCCATGTAAGATGTCCAAGGCCTGGAGGTGTATAGTCTGCAGGCATTCCAGAATGAGCAATTGCTATGCGCAGGTTGACACACTCTGTTGCCTGTGGCTCTGTTGATAAGCTTGTGAACTTACTTATCTACATTGACAGTTGGCAGGATAGACCTGAGCTCTTCAGCTGCAGCAGCAACTTTTTGGAGATCAGCTTTCAACACCAGTGATATCTGGTTAGATACCATCCTGGATGTGTCTGCCTCAGGAAAAATGGTCTTGAGTTGCAAAAGTTTTTCTGCTAGTTGAGATGGGTCAGCTGAAAGCTGGGCCAACAAATCAGGACCCATGACAGCCATTTTCTGGAAAAGATTTGGCAACAGGCGTTGCAGCTCTCCCAGTTTCTTTGTCATGGCTTCTTCTGTGATGTTCAGCTTCTCAGCAGTCACACGCTGCACCAAAGACAAGTGCGCTGTCACTCAGCAGTTTGCACAGCCCTGAGAAGGCTACTCAAGCTGTCAGCCTTGCTGCCCATATCACAGCATACCGTCAGCAGTCTTTGCTTGATGTCATCGTTCCACTCCAGAGAACGTTCGTTAGTTTGCCATGAGATTCCCCAGGGAGGCTGTCTCCCACCAGAGGCAGCTGTGTTAAGAGAGCCTTTCGTGTCTGGGGAAAAAGCTTCCTCAATTGTTGACTTTCGCCTCCCGTCCGATCCGAAGTACTCGTTTGGACGAGACGAGGATCCCTGAGAGTTCGATGTAGCTGATGAAAATGGCACATGCCTTGTTGCAGGACGTGCAGCTCGAAGCAAGTCAGCTGCCTTGGTGCTCTGGGCCTCAGGGCAGGCGGTCAATCGGTACGTTGTGCTAAGCATACCAGCGCCTCAGCATTTGTTATCCTTTTTCAGGACAGCATCGTTCAATGTAGCCTTCCGGATCAATAGCACACACAGCTCCACACTACTCTCTGGAATCTCAAATGCAGCTTGACTCATTGCATGCTTCAAAATTGCATTGTGGTGCAATCACAAGGTTCAAAGCTTGTCTCACAAGCTGAGGCAGAGCGTGCTAACTCCAAAGCGCAGCTGAATGCAGTATTGGCTTTGACCATTGCCTGCTGAGAGCTTCAGACTGAGTCTTTGCCGAGCTTTGCACATGATATTCCGCAACCAAACAAAATTCAGCATACAATCTTATCAGACATGAAATCTTTCCAGATGGAAGCGATGGCAAACAAGCTTTTTGCAACAAAAGCGCAACATATACTGACCATGGCACACAGTCATGCAGAAGATGTGCTGCATCTCTTGACTTTGACACACCTCTGCAGGTCTAACAAATTGCTATACTACACCAATGCATATTGCAAACAAAAATGTGCAGCGTCATGCTATCTGAGCGTCAAAGACCGCGTTATCATGTCACCTTCGACTTGCTGACTGTTTCAAAGTGCAGGCACTACTGTTGTTCTTGAAGCGCTAAATAACACTGCTTCAGCTTTGAAAGAAAAGACAAGACATCTGCTTTACTTGTACCCAATGCAGCTGCGACTGTCAAATAGTCACACGGATATGCGTCACAGTGTGCGCCAAATCCTGTGAAACCAATGCCTGCAACATTCTGCTTTGCCCCACGAGCTACTACCCTCGTGCCTGACACACAGCGTTTGAAAAGCATTGACCCAAGAAAGCTGACGTGCTTTGTCTGCGCATCTGTCTGACCTGCTTTGTCTGCTATCGAGTGCAAGTTGCTGAGAGTGAACCCTAGTGAGATTGAATTATCGGGCAGTTGCAGAACTCGCTCTTGAAGCTCAGCAGCAACAAGCTCAAGCTGCTCCCTGGTGTAAACATACAGGTTTTCCCTTTCTTGCAGCACTTTTTGCCAGCCATTTTGCCCCCAATGAAGCAGTGTGATCAGCAAGTCTAACAAGGGTGACATAGATGCTCTGCCTGGGTATGTCCTATTGATGGCTTCAATCAGTGAAGGTGTGCGAGGCCCAGCTGCAATGACTGCGCCCCCAACAGGCACCATGAAGTTCTTGTCAGTGCTCTGAACCACTGCATCCACACGACCCTTGCGCCATGCTGAGGTGATGAGCTTACACAGAGCAGCTGATTGGACCCCATAAGCATTGTTGATGATGTGCCCAACACCGATGCTGCTGCACAGCTTGGCTATGTCCACAATCTTGTCTGCCCCTCTTGGTGCAAAACAGCTACTTGTTGTCAGAACACAGACAATGGTGTCTGCTCCAAGCTTCTCCACCTGAGTCTTGACTGCCTCCAGATCTGTTGTGAGCTGATCACCAACAAGCAGGTTCTCTATCACAACAGGCTGCAGGCCGGCTGACGCAATGGCTTTGAGGCAGGTCTTCTGGTCAATACGAGGCCAGAGGACGTATTTAGCTGTCTGAGGGCGTGCTGCCTTCATAGCAAGCAGTGTGAGCGTGATGGCCATTCCTGTGGCGACAGGCAGCACTGTGATGGCTTTCACATCCAGCATGCCTGCCAGCTGTAATGCATGCTGGGTCAGAATGTTGGTCAGCTTGACAAGCATCGAGGAGCCCGCTGCCTGCAGGGGGGACATTGATGTTCCAAGGGC
>JAABUP010005657.1_pt1 | contig 18720 bp, 17 predicted proteins | sample 5559201 | NCBI WGS metagenome assembly JAABUP01 (sample SAMN10711887, study PRJNA513373) | rock metagenome | isolation source: Antarctica rocks | place: Antarctica
TGGAGGGTCTACTCTCCATATCAAATTCAGGAGGGATTACCGGTCCACCCTGACCACACCTAATACTAATGGTTGGTACCGATGGAGCAAAGGCCCCATAGTCATGTTGCAGTGCCAATCCCAGAGTATCAAAACCTTGCATTGTGTCTAGAGCTGTGCAAAAGTCCAAAAACCTTGAAGGAGACGCCTGACACACTGCAGAGCAGAAGCATTGCATTTCTGCAAAACAGGAAACTACAAGTCAGCAGACACCATGAACGCTTTTGATCAGGCGTGGTATGAGTGGCTGGAGTGCACAACGGCTGATGGCACAGGCATCCATAGCACACCTGATACCGAAGTGTATCAATTTTGGGCCAATGGCAAGACCAACACCAGGCAAGACAGAAAGCAATTGGACACAGAATGGCAGCTGCCAGAGCATCATGAAGCTGCGCAAATTTCAGCTTTGTCTTATGTTCATGCCTAAACAAGTGGCTCACCTGCAATCAGTGATGACAGCAGCCAAAAGCGCTAGTGTAGCCATACATATCGAGAACTCAGAAATCTCCGCCCAGCTGGACAAGCATGGTCAACTCATCACCAACGCAGATAGAAATGATATGTATTGCGCATGCATGATGGCCCCACACCGTTTGGCAGGGTTGTTGGGTCATGTCATTGGACAGTGAGACAGGCAGACCTTGACAGTATGCATACGCCAGGTTTTGATGTGCCTGAACTTGAGTTATGGGCTCTAAAAAGGAGCAAATGCACTGACATACCTGTGAATCTTACACAAACAAACCTTACTACCTTTGCTGCATCAAATATGGCTGCCCTTGCGCCTTCCGCAACAAGACAGAAAGTTCTGAACAATATGCAAAGTCAATCAAGGTCAGGCATGTTACAAAAGCAGCAGGAATTTGAGTGTCTGGAGTACAAAGTGCTGAATGCATGCAGCTGCATGAGAGCTCACAATTGAGCAAGCGCTCTTGGCAGAGATGGAAGCCTCGCATGCATCACAGCAAAGGAGAGCAACTTGCTATGCTGGCACAATGGAGATTGCAGCAGATCTAGCAGCAAGGAGCAGCCTATGCCCTGTACGATCAACACCAGTGCATGAGATATATGACATGACAGACTGTCCTTCTGTCAATTCTGTCAAGACAATCTCAAGTGGAGTGGCAAGACAAGCTCACACCTTGCAGGCATATGACTCAGTGAGAGGTATGGAATGAATGGCATCATATGACTGCAGGCCAAGCCGGCGTGAAGAGCCATCTGCGGTGGGACAACACAGAAAGGCTGTCTCTGTATGGCAAAGGATATGCCAGAAATAGAAGATCCCAAAACGTTTATTTTAATTCAGAACATCATCCCTACACTGGAACTCTAAACTCAGAAACGCCTGGGGACAGTATAAACGCATTTCTATATTGGGAAGATGTTTTAGTAAAAAAGGGGTCTGCCTGAAGCAATCGACTCTCTCATCAGTGAGCAAGACATTCCAGAAGAAGTGGCAATGCAGCTGGTTAGATACTTGGCTGAGCAGCGGGGCTCACAAAGCCTGCACCAATTGGCAATTTCAATACTTTCTACTTGCAGAAGCAATGCAAACCTGGTGAGGAAGCCATAGCCTCCAAGCTGGTCACCAAGCAAAATGTGAGCGCAACCGGTAGGTTTTGACGAAGCTTACTGGGAGGCTGCCTGCAGTGCTCAGATAATGCTCCTGCCTTTTGCATAGGTTGTGTCTCTCACAACACTGTCTGTCTGAGCTGAAAGAGAAACCTGTGACTATAGATTTTGTTCAACAACGGTTCTCCGTACAAATCCACGCGATGCCAAGGGTAGCAACAAGTCTGACGCCAACGCGCTGGAGTCTTTTGGAGTCCATATGCAATATCAGTAGCACAACGCAGCGCTCTGCTCAGCACCACGACACAGTTTGTGATGAGAGACGGCAGATCCTCAGCACGAGGCGCCAAGGTTGCCAAAGTCACGGCATACATTAGCAAGAGCAAGTTTGTCGACCGGCTGTTGAAAGCGTAAGCTCTTGCACCCCGCAGCAGCTTTCCTTGCACGTGATGCGCGTTCACACGCACGAGCAATGACGCCAAGTCTGTGATGGTTTGCGCAAGCTGCACCCGCAGTGCGCACGTGGGCCTTCCAAAAGTCATGTGCAGCCTCAGGCGCACGGTGCAGGGTTTCTTTCGTCCCCAGTCGCAAGCCTTGACGCGCAGAGCGTGGACCCACGGCCGAGCTGTGAAGCCTGTCTGTGCCGTGCTGAGTGTATATGATGTCAGCTGAGTCCGGATGCTAGATCTGAGCTGAGCGCTGCCGGTCACGAGTCATTAGACACAAGCAGATGTCCGTGGTGTGGTGATTCGTTATATCTGAAAAAGAAAGCACAGTGCAGGGTTCGACTCCCCACCCAGATCCCGTGCGGGCAGAGGGCATCCCCCCGTCCGGCCGAAAGCCGGAAGGGAGTTGAAGGGGGCGTAGCCCCCTTGAAAAAATGGCGCCCACGCGGGCAACCCACGCAAAATGGCCTAGCCGGAGTAGAGCACGCGGGCCACACTAGCGTCTTGATGCAATGATTAGGGTGAGGGAGTTGAGTCCAGATTACCAAGATTTCAACTATCAGGCTGCCATTGACATGCTTGCAAGCATTTGACAATGTGGGTTCTGGCCTGTTAGCCAGGCTTGCCTCAGAGGTCAGTGATCTGAAGTGTGATTTCATAGCAATCATTGTTGAAACAGATGTGCACGATTTCTCAGAGAATGGATATGAAGTTGCTGGTCTAGAACAGCCAATAGACATCAGTGATGATGATGAGGCAGTAGCTGAAATTGTTGATCAGTGTAGCAGGGTGCATAGGTGATGACTAGCTACGGCGTCATTCCTGATTAGGATCCTGCCGGGATGGACATGCTTGTAAGATCAGAGCAGAAAGGCCACTTTTGGAAGTTAACGACTGTTGCTCTGGTCTTGCGTGCCCTTCAGCACCAAGCCAATAGCTTGTAAATATCGCCCTGTTACATTTGGTCACGGAGCCGAGTTCCGACTCGGTGACATCGCTTCCGCACTTCGAACGCTCTTGGATCGTGAGATCTTAAGATGAGCGAGCAAGACCAGGCTCGTCAGCAGCAGGCTGATCTGGAGATGGTCGATCTTGACAATACTAAATCAGGTCCAGATGGCAACACCGGTGGCGTGGCCGGTGGTGCTGGTCCCGGCCAGACTGGGCCGGTTGACAAAGGCAAAGCCAAGATGCCGGCTGTGGACGGGGGTCAGGCCTCCGGGAGTGGTTTGCCTCCTCCCGTGAACACCAGTGCTAGCGAATATGTCACGAGGGCAGACCTTGAGTTGTGGGGTGGGAACCTCACCACTGCACTGACCAACGCTGTGAGCGTTGCCAAGGTCGGACACTCTGTCAAGTGGGCACGCCGATCCCGCGACACGTCCTGCTGGTATCGTTGCGGGTCAGCATGACAATAGCACACGCGGGCACCTGCTTGAATGGCTCAAGCGCGCTAAGATTGAGAGGCCGACTGCCTTTGACGGCGAGTCTAAGGATGCCTCTGAGAACAGTAGACGTTTGCGTAGTTTCCTGCGTGAAGTGCAACGTTTTCTGCAAGTAATTGGCCTTGAGGAAAGTTGCCGGGGAATCGCAGCGGCTCATTTCCTCAAAGGATCTGCTTTGCTTGTATGGGAACTTGAACTGGACGACATAGTCAACGAGGGCGGCTTGTCTGCTGTGACTTGGTCAAAGTTTGAATCCTGTATGACTGAGCAGTACTCTTCTCTAATGCCTGAGCGTGAAGCACGCACGAAGTACGATACGTTAGTCCACAAAGACTCTGTGGCTACCTTTGTGCGAGATTTCAGGCAGTGTATGAGAGAGCTGAGTGGTACCAACTTCCATAATGCAGGCAGTGCTATGCTTGATTTCCTCAAGAAGCTGAAAGCACCTGTACGCAAGTATGTGCAAGATAGTGCACCAGATGGATGGTACCAGAACACAACTCAGCTGTATAAGAAAGCTTTGAACTGGGAGTACAATAAGCAAGCTGCAGTTGTGGTCGATCAGGACCAGCAGCAAAGTACCTCTCAGGGCACTGAGCTAGCAGGTCGTTTTGACAAACGAAGACGTTCTGCTGCAGGCAAGAGGACCGAAAGGTATACGTATGACCAGCCCCAGAAATTTTGGACCAATGCTCCTCCGGCCAAAAAGGGCAAGAAAGGAGGTGGCAAAGGTGACAACAAGGCTCCTGGCAGTGGTGTATCCCAAGGTCCAAGTAACACTGAGTTCCAGGCACGCAAGGAGGCTGGGAAATGCGGTGCTTGCGGTATGCCTGGACATACTTACAAAAATGAGGCTGGGGAAAAGACTTGCCCCAACCTGCGCAACCCAGCACCACATGCCACCATCACTAAGGCAATCCCAAAAGCCAAACAGGGCTAGAGGGAGAGCTTCTAGTCTTGAAAGATGCGCTGCAGTCCTCTAGTGTGCAGATTTATGCCATGACTCAAACTGAAGTGCGTGACAATAGTGATAGGATGTTTGTTCAAGAGGAGTTTGCTGCAATCCAGCATCTGACTGGCAAACAATTCACTTATGACGCTTGTTGTGATGACCGTGGTGTAGATTCTCATTGTGCAGCCTACAGCTCTCCTGCAAATTCATTTCTGACAAGCAATGTCGCAAATCAGCATGTTTGGCTGAATGCGCCATTTGCAAAGATTGAGCTTTTCATTAAGCATTACCTCAAGTGCAAGTCTGCAGCTCCTTATGCAACCTCAGCTTGTATTGTTGTTCCAAGCTGGGAGGGAAAGTGGCGCAAACTTTTGGGTACAATGAAGCTGCTCAGAACTTACGAAAAAGGTGCCATGCTCTTCTCTGCTCCGGTTGGCAGCAGCTGCTACAAGCGGCTGGGTCCGACACCTTGGGCAATTGAGGTATGGTATGATGCTCCTGCACAGGTATGCCTCAATTCTGTGTCTGCAGACGACCAGTCACAGCTCATGACATTTCAGGGTCATTTGGCTGGTCACTCTGTTAGCACATTGTTTGATGGTGGTGCTACACACAACTTTGAGAGTGCTGTATTTGCTGTTGCAAAAGGCCTGAAAATACACTCTTGCACTGGGCAAGTGTTGGCAGCTGGCACAGCAAGTATAGCAATTTAGGGTTATGTGAGTGAGCGAATACAGATTCAAAATCTGTCTGAAATTGTCAAGATGTATGTGATTGACCTGCCTGGACAAGCCATGCAAGCTGTGTTGGGTCAGGGCTGGCTGCTGGATCACAGAGCTGTGATATCGTACTTTGACAAGTGTGTCATGTACTTTCAGGGCACACAGAGGATGAAGCTCAAGTTTAGAGGTGACTCACCTACCTTGCCTGACAAGCCAAAGGATTGCCCTCCATTGTTGACTTCCATGCAGCTGAAAGTCATGTCCAAAGAGAAAGGTGCACGTACATTCTTGGTCAATGTGTCAATAGTGGACGAACCTGCAGAGCAGACTGAGAAGGGTGAAATCCCTTCTGAAATTGCTCCTGCGAAAAGTGCTGTGCTCGGCAAGGCAAAGGTCATAGTAGATGAGTATGCTGATGTGTTTGCAGAGGCGCCGCCGGGTTTACCCCCAGACAGGGGTGTTGCTCACACAATTGACACTGCTGAGGCTAAGCCGATTGCCAAGCCTGGTTACAGGTTGTCGCCAAAGGAGCAAGAAGAGGTGAAGAGGCAGGTCCAGGTGCTGCTGGAGAAGAAGTTAATTCAGCCCAGCAGAAGCGCCTGGTCCAGTCCTGTCATCTTTGTCTCCAAGCCTGACGGCAGCTTGCGCATGTGCATTGACTACCGAGCACTGAACAAGGCTACCCTGAAAGATAAGTATCCTCTGCCTCGCATTGATGACTTGCTTGATAGGCTAACAGGTGCTTCAGTATTTAGCTCGTTGGACCTGCAGTCTGGCTATCATCAGATACGTATTGCGGAAGAGGATGTTCCTAAGACTGCTTTCACTACGCCGCCGCAAGGCCTGTATGAGTTCAGAGTGTTGAGCTTTGGCCTGACTAACGCACCTGCTGCGTTTCAGCGTGAGATGAACAGGATATTTGGCCAGCTGGACTTTGTGTTGGTATACTTGGATGATATTTTAGTTTTCAGCAAGGATCCTGAGCAGCATGCTGAGCATTTGAAGCAAGTGTTGCAGCTGCTCAGAGCTGAGCAACTACATGCTAAAATGTCAAAGTGCAGCTTTTTCCAGCCATCTGTTCACTTTCTTGGTCATGTCATCTCTGCTGAGGGGGTTCATGTTGACCCGCGAAAGATTTCTGCAATTGCTGATTGGCCGCGTCCGAAAGATGTTAGTCAGTTAAGATCTTTCCTTGGCCTTGGCAGCTACTTCAAGAGGTTTGTGCAGGGGTATGCAAAATTGACTGCTCCCCTTGTGCACCTGACTAGCAAGCGGGTTCAGTTTGTGTGGGGGAAGAAACAGGACAAGGCTTTTTGCAAATTGCTGTGGTGCCTGACCAATGCTCCTGTGTTAGCCCTACCTGACCCTGATGCACCATATGAAGTGTTGTGTGATGCATGTAGATACGGGTTAGGTGCTGTGTTGCTGCAGAATCAGAAGCCTATCGCTTACCATAGCTACAAGCTTAAAGAAGCTGAACTGCGTTACCCTGTGGGTGAACAAGAGCTCCTTGCTGTCATCACTGCTTTGAAGCAATGGCGGTGCTACCTGGAGGGTGCCAAGGGTGGAGTCACTGTGGTGACTGATCACAAGCCTAACACCTACCTGGACAGTAAGCCGCTGTACAGCTGTCAAGTAAGCAAGTGCGTTGGCAGGAGTTTCTGTCTCGTTTCCATTTTGAATGGGAATACCGTAAATAATGTAGCTGACCCTGTCAGCAGAAGTCCTGCTTTGCATGCTATGCAAGCCAAGGATGCTGATAGTGATGCTGAAGCTGATATGGACATTTATGACAGTCTCAATGTGTCCTCTCAATTTCTCCAGAGTGTGCGAAAAGGCCATTCAGCAGACCCTTGGTTTGCTGATGATGCCAACACTAAAGATCTTACCTTTGTTGGTGAGTACTGGAGGAGAGGTGAGCTGATCATAGTGCCTGATGATGGTGACTTGCGCATGAGGTGCATGTCATTACATCATGATACCCCATATGCTGGTCACTTGGGGCGTGACAGAACCAAACGCTTGATCATGCAGACTTATTGATGGCCCACGTCAGACAGTGATGTCAGGCAGTTTGTATCTACCTGTGACTTCTGTCAAAGGAACAAGTCCACCAATGAGAAGCCTGCTGGTCTATTGCAGCCACTGCCTATATCTGACTTTCGCTGGCAAAGTGTGTCAATGGATTTCATTACTGATCTTCCAAAGACTGATGCAGGCCATACAGCAATTCTGGTATTTGTAGACAGGCTGAGCAAGATGGTGCATGTTGCGCCTTGCTGGAATGACACTGGGGCTCAAGAATTTGCCCTGATGTTCACTAGAGACATCTTTGCCAAGCACGGGATTCCCCAGGAAGTTGTGACTGATAGAGGTACACAGTTTACCTCACACTTCTGGAAGTCTGTTGCAAAGATGCTTGGTGTTAAGCAATGTCTGTCAAGTGCACGTCGGCCTCAAACTGACGGACAGACAGAGCGAACGAATCGTACGCTTGAAGACATGTTAAGGCATTTTGTATCCCCTTCACACAATGACTGGGATCTGCGTCTGCCTTGCTGTGAATTTGCCATTAAGAATGCGTGGAATCAGTCTACAGGCAGTACACCGTTCTTCTTGAACTCTGGGAGTCATCCCAGAAGCCCTGTCAACGTTGATGTGGTGTACAAGCTGCCTGCAGCTGAAACCTTTGTTGGCAGAATCCAAGAGTCCATAGCTCGTGCAAGGGATTCCCTGAAGTACGCACAGGCTAGGATGAAGGAGTCATATGATGCCAAGCACAGGGCAGAGTCATTTGAGGTTGGCGAGTTTGCATTTTTTTCGCCTCGTGGCTTGTTCCTGTCTGTTGCTGGATCTAAAAAGTTCATGGCTAGACAGCTTGGACCTTTTGAGATCATTGAGCGTGTGGGCAGACTTGCTTACAAGTTGCTGATGCCTGCGCCCATGAGCAGAGTACATCCTGTTTTTCATGTTTCCTTGCTTAAGCGGCCTAGGGATGGTGGTCGCAAGACAGCCCCACCACCTGCTATGTTGCTTGATGGAGCTGAGGAATGTGAGATTGATCAAGTGATAAACCACAGAGCCAAACCTCATAAGCGCCAGCCCAATCACAGGGAGAACTATGTTTCCTGGAAGGGTATGGGACCTGAGGAGAATAAATGGCTGTCTGAACATAAACTGAAAAATGCAGCTGATGCTGTGCAGAATACCTGAATGGGCTGCAGTCAAAGACAAGGCCAGCACCCAGGGTGGGAAAACCAATTACTGAAAGTCCTGAGTATGTAGATGCTCCAGGCAGACCTGCTGTGACACCTTCTGAGTCTTCTTCACAGAAGAAGAAGTGTGGTCGCCCAGCGAAACGAACTGTAGTACCCCTGACTGAGCAGCGCTCAGTGACAGAACCACAGAGACTTTCAGGACGTCTACGGTCACATCACTGATGCAATGCAGTATGCTTGCAGTGTTGTGTTACCATGTTTGCATGGTTGATGAGGTCAGCCTGAGGGTGCAGCTAAAATTGACTGCTCAATTAAATGAATCATATCAAATGAATGAAATCTATATATGAACAAGCACTGTGTATTGCTAGATAGATCCTACCATTGATGCAGTCAAAGCTGTGGGCTGATAGACCTCATTAGCTAGCGTGTATGTATATCCCAATGAATGGCAGGTTGGCTTGTGTTGGATTGCTCTGTTGCTATTCTTCCGGGACTCACTTGAAAGAAAATTCAACAGGTAGTTGAATATTAAGTGGGGGGGAATGTAGCAGGGTGCGTAGGTAATGACTAGCTACGGCGTCATTCCTGATTAGGATCCTGCCGGGATAGACATGCTTGTAGGATCAGAGCAGAAAGGCCACTTTTAAGGACTGTTGCTCTGGTCTTGCGTGCCCTTCAGCACCAAGCCAATAGCTTGTAAATATCGCACTGTTACAATCAGTTTGTGATTCAGAACATGTACACTGAGGTTGGTGGTGACGATGATGACAGTGTAGAGGCTGCACTGGCTCTGTAATCATTGCTGTGCTTACATCTTTGGGACCGGATAAGCTTGGTGCAATGCATTCAGCAGCTGCATGTGCGATTTAAAAAAATCACTTGCCCGCACAGAAATTTTGTGACAAGTGGGCTGCCCACACAAAACCGCATACAGCTATCCTTTGGCTATGTGTTGCTACATCTCTATGTCTAGCAAATCTTGAACCTGTTGCCAGATGTGCATAACACTCGCATGCAACTTCCTTTTTGCTCATCTGTCTAGCACCTCATGGTCGATCTTGCGGCGCACCCTGTAAAAAGCACTTCTGAAGATGAATCATGAAGCATGTGTTTGCTTGATACTTGCATGAGTTCCAGATACTGCAACAATGGCATTTGGCCGAGGATATCTGTTCTGACGATCAGACTCTTGAAACCAACTGTGTCTTGCTTTTCAGGCATCTCAGATGTGACAGCCATCTAGAGGTTATAGTGATACCAGCACTCGTACTAGCAACAGCAGCAATAGCAATTGGAGAGGTCGTGATCTAATTATTGTAGATTGTAACATTGCAAAAGATGAGTTTCTGACACGCTAGCAACGTGCCTTTATCTCAGCTCTGCTACATATGATTTCGGAAGTGGCTATGTACACACAACTTGGAATCAGAGTCAGGATTAGCATCAAGATCACTTGACAGTGCGCATTGCTGGCCTTTTGCAACAACGCTGTCCAGAAACTTATGCTAACCTACCCACTGCGTACGTATCAATGGCTACAAGAACTGACGATGCACAGCTACAGGTTATCGTGTTGAGACATGTCTATGATCTCTGTGTCTGAAGAGCTTGCAGCCACTGATAGCGCATCGTTATCATGCTGATTGATTTCATCCCAGATGACCTTCTCTGATAAGTTTGCCAGCAATGGTACACCCTGCAGCATGCTTTACGTCAGCAGCCCAGAACTACAGAGCTTGGTTGCAAACAACAGTCTAGGAAAACACCATATCACAACTTACCTCAACAAATTCTTTGACCTTGATAATGCGGCTGTATAGGTCAACTGCACGTTTGGGGATGTCAGAACCATGCTGAAGGCTGCAGGACAACACACCACATCAGAACTAGTGACAAACGGTCAGCAACAAACCTTGCAAGGCAAAGCTATTGGCCACATATACCTGAAAGGGTGACCGCCGGGTACATTCCTGCGGGCTCTAACCTTTTCTGCATTGCTCCACTCCTCAAGATACTGATCAGCCTCCCTATCAGAAATACTTTCTGTTTGACTTGACACCTACAGGGCAGCCTGTCTTTGCTTGCAAGCGTGTCAGTGCTAGGGCAACATAGAGACCTTCAAATCTTTTGATGTTCTGCTGGAGCTGAGCATGTCTTGCTCACCTCATCTTGTATCACACCCCTCAACAGCTGCCGAGCTTCACAGATGCGACGCTGGCGCTGAACACCCTTCTCTTGGAATCTAGAGCTGTTCCCACAGTAGTACATGAAGCTTGACACAAACTTGCCAAAGGTCATGCTGCCTGCCTCATCCTCATCTTCTGAATCGTTCTGGTGCTCATGCGGTGCAAAATAAAGCTGCGGAACCTGATGGCCTGCTGCCTTGCAAATGGTCCTGCATCATCAGATTTGCTTGCAATGACACTCAAGAATGTGATGACTGGACTCATCCAGTTCTGCCACTGCATCAAGACATACTAATTATGTCCAAGGCACAGTCCCTCGCACAAGGTCACAAGACTCGGAAACCACCCATACCTGAGGAAGGAAGCCATAGCCTGATATTGCCTTCCCCTGAGAATCGCAGATAGTGCAGCACAGTGCCGCTTGTCTGTTGCTAGCAACGCCTCTCCCACAAGCACAGGGACACTTGTCCCCTGCACAATGTAACGATGAGTGGTGAGCTGACGCATCTGAAAGGCCAGTATTTGCAGCTTACAACATACCAGTTTTTGAAGTTCCACAAGTATAGCAAACTGCAGCTCCTTGAGCTCCTCATCGCTCATATCCATGTACCGTTTCATGGTCAGTAGCTTGTGCGTTGTATTATCCAATGCGTCTGCACAGCTGTCACTGAAGGTTTGGGGACCTGCAGGCAAAGCACAGTGACAACAAAATAAACATTTACTGGGGCGAGCAGCAATTTTGGCTCCATCCACTCACCATCATCATTAGCCAATACTCCAGACTCCCCTTCAGCTAGATCATTCGCAGCCGTCGGGTGAGGGGACAGTCTGCAGCACTTGGCATCCTCTGCCGCAAGCACATTTGAGGCGCAGGTGTCTCTGCTTCGCTTGACCACCTTGAAATGATGTGGTAAGATGCACGGTGGTGCAGCATTTGGCCAAGCTGACTCTGCTGCCTTGCGTGCTTCGACCATAGCTTAGAACACGGCCGCAGGGTTGCTGCTAGACTGCAGTGAGTCTGCTCGTTTGAAAGCGCTAAAATGCAAAGCCAGCACCAGGCCGTCACGGCAAACGATAAGGGCAGGTCAGACAGGTTGCCGGAAGGAAACAATGCTGGTACAGAGCAGCGAAAGACCAGTGCTGTGACGTTGCGTAGCTGGATTCGTGTCTTCGTTGACAACCTTGTGACTCTACTTCTTCTTGCAAGGCGGTTTGAAAAAGGGAAGTAAGTGGTTGCGCCCTGGTGTAGCTAAGCACAACTGTGATGTTGCCAGAGTTCGGTCTATTCAACAAGAGTCTGCAATCTTGATACTGGCACTAGCATTGATTAAAGTCGTGTAAGCTCTGCTGAGCAGTCGAACATAGCTGTTGTCGGCACTGTACTGCGCAGCACGCTCCGTTGTGAGCAGTACATCTACATCTAGACTTACAACGCATCTGATGCATGCACTCAGGCATGCATGTACATACAGATTTGAAAAGCCAAAAAGAGCTGTTGCAGGTGCTGTACTGCTTCGTTGTGAGCAGCATAGCTAATGCTGCGCGCAATATTCGGCAGGCCAAATATATCTCCGTGTTGGAGACATGTAAATCTTCCATGCTGAATCGTCTGGGAGCCAGACTTACGACGCGTACGCTATATGCAAACAAGCATGCATGCGCATTCAGATGAAAAGCCAGACAGAGCTGTTGCCAACGCTGCACTGCTTTGTTTCATGCAGAGCTACCATTCTGCGCAATATATATTGAAAATATTCAGCAGGCATTGAAGACATGTGAATCTGCATGCTAATTGGCTTAGGGCCCAGCCTTGTAACTCATATGCTGTATAAACACTCATATGTGCACTCATGATTGCGTATGCACTGCACGAAAGTGCAAAATCGGCTTTAAAATCTGCTGCCGGCCTACAATTGTCCTCGCTCCACTCCTGCGTGCTAGGGGGGCACGCTTCGCGTGCATGGGCCCTGAGAGCAGCTCAAATCCCCCTTCCCCCCCCCAGGGGGCGCAGGGACTCCTATTTGGGAATGACAAGCACCGTAAGTGAAGCGCTGCACGTGCAGTTCACGGAGCACGTCCCAAAGGGGGGTTGTGGGAAGTATCTCACTGTCAACTACTTGGGTACAGCAGCGCTGCAGGGCTTATGCACACGAGAGTTGTCGGTGTCGATAACAGCACAGCCCATTTCATCACACCGAGCATTAAGCGACCACTCCGTTCACAGCTTCAGTGCTTGACTTTGCATACTCGGTACAACGCAGGTCCCAATCACAGGCGGACGTCCAGGCAGAACAGCGATCCGAGACAACACTTTTGGGATGTCCTGAGCGCGAGGTCCCCAAACGTGACCGGGCCCTTCGAGACAGTTGGCAAAGCAGCTCAGCTCTTGATGGTAGCACATCCTCATCATACAGGCCGGCGCCAACAAGCAGAGGCAGCAGAGCCCCACCTGACCGTCTTCCATCAGATAACAGCAGAGGTAGTCTTGACAACACCAGGGATAGCTTCGCTCCTTCAACAAGCAGCAGCAGAGCAGTCTTTCGAACGCAGAGTGGACCGCCACTGCGTGACAGGGAGGACTTTGGCTTTGGATCAGGTACAGGCAGCTATCACGATGCTCCTGATTTCAAGCCAGCTGCACCACGGGGTGTGTCTCTGACAGGCAGAGGTCCAACAGACAAGGTAAGCATGCAACTGTGACCAGTACTATGCTGATACAGCCTGTTGAGCTATGGCAGACTGAGTAAACGCCACAGCAAGAGCAGACAAGCACCAGCTGATGTCCATGCTATAAGTCCAGACGACGCGCCTTGCAGCATTGCAACAGTTGACCCTATGCATGCTAGCTTTTTGACAAGGTCTGAGCAGCACCACTTGCGCTTGTGCAGCCTGTTGTGCTCATAGCACCTATCAACCCATCAATGACATCAGCAGAGCTGATACTCTGACAGATAGCAGCAACCTACTCAGACAGGGCATTCCTTATGTACATATATGGAGGCGACAAGCTAGAGAAGCATCAAGTTGCAGCACCTCATTTGAGCGGCATATTTGATTCAGCAGGTTGGGCTGACTTCATACAGAGCCTAGTCAAGACAGCCACAGCTGCAGCTGATGAAGCACGCCCTGACAGAGACGGCAGCATGACAGCCGGGACAAGTACTCAGTCAAAGCCAGCACCAGCATGTGAACGTCCGCGACAGCCTGCAGAAGCACCCACAGCAAGCTCAGACAGTGCTCCAAAGCGTGTTGCAAAGCACGCTGCAGAGCATGATGGCATGTCAGCTCCGGGCAATGCGGGCTGCCAATGACAGCTGTGTTTGTGTACAGGTCACCAAGTTTAGATGGCAATTACCAGTGCACTTGCAAAGCCTTCAGGCTTTGGCTGGCTCAGATGCCCATCAGTGCTTGTACACTGTTTATGTGCGTGATCATGCACCAGATGCTGTCTTTGCTGAGCCACGTGAAGTTGTCACTATTAGGTCACGCTTGCCAAACAATCTCCCAGTTACACACTGGGTAGAAGATGCAGTTGTGACTCAGCCAAATGCAACCAATGATGTCCTCAATTGCAGCCATTACTCTCACAGAAGCCGCTGCGAGCATGTCACCGCTGTCAGGGTACACTTAGATGGCTTCTGTCCTGAGCTTGGCATTGATGATGTTGATGACCTGAATGCAGCTGAGGTGGGTGTCAGCTCTTGCATTGAATTCAATGCTGCCTCACACAGCTACAGGTCACATTTCTGCCTGCATGTGCAGGCTCAGGATGCTTATGACGACATGCGAGAGCGTCAATTAGCCCAGACAGAAGATGTGATCAATGATGATGTTGATCCCTGCCTGCGCCCCTGTGCTTCACCCCAGGACTCCTTTCCATACCCAGCAAGTCCTGAGATAGTCACCCACATGAGGCACCTGATGCTGCATGGGCCCCCTCTTGAGCTGAGACTGCCTATGCCAGCCGGTTTGTGCCAATGTGGATGTCAGTACAGATATGTGGTTGCAAATGAGGCTTGTGATGTCTATTGCACAGAGCCACATTTGGGGTGCAAATTGAGACTGTCTAGGCTACAGTGTGCCCTCAACAACCCTGCATGCACCATCGTGTATGATGGCACAGAAGATGGCCTCTTTCGTTTCAGTGACCACTCATGCATGGCACTGCGCATACTGTATTCGTATGCAGATCAGTATACACAAGATGGCAAACCTGTTTCATCGTTTGTGCGTGATCGCAACTGTGACTATGAACGCTATGTGCCTCCAGGCTACAGTAGCAACAGAGGCATCACGTTTGCCTCGCCAACGCTGTTTAGACAGGTCTACTATGCTTGGGCTAGCAGGCTTGAGTTGTGCTATCTTTTCAAGTGTCCATTATGTGGTGACAACCCTGAAGTGCTCATTGGCGATGCAACATCAGAAAGCATTCAAGGAAAGTACTTTTCTGGTGTACCCATCACAGAAGTCCCTGAAGATCCTGTGACAGCACCCAGGGCACACATGAGGACTGACCGCCGCCTTTTCAAATCTGCAGCAAGTCGCAAGAAACTTGCCGCCTTTGCTGGTACCATTGTAGGCAGCACCACTTCTTGCATCACAGACACTGATTCTGCAGAATGGACTAGTTTACTTGAAGATGCAGAGCCTGTTCACATGGCTGCCCTGCTGACAGATATCAATGAGCGTGCATGCGAGCTTGTTGTGCACCACCCGATGCGTTTGTCTGTGATGCTCAAGTCCATGGCCAGTGACAGCCCTGTTTTGTCATACTTGCCAAATGCAGCTGCTGAGCTGATTCTGAGTGGTATGCCCTCCATAACTACATTTGCTCCTGATCTGCTTGCTGTGTTGAAATTCAAAGCCCCACATTTTTTGGACTTTTGCACAGCTATAGACACAATGCAAGGTTTTGATACTCTGGGATTGGCACTGCAACATGACTAAGGGGCCTTTGCTCCATCGGTACCAACCATTAGTATTAGGTGTGGTCAGGGTGGACCGGTAATCCCTCCTGAATTTGATATGGAGAGTAGACCCTCCAGTACTTCAAATGCCTGTCTAGAAAGTGGTGCAGGTGTAGGAGTTGCTAAATTGCGTGCTAGGCCAGCATATGCTTTTGAAAGGAAGAACTGTCACAATGATGATCCGACTGCATGTCGGCATTCGTTTGTGAGTGGGTCACATGGAAGTCGTCGGACTGGTGGGATATTCTGCTGGTACTGTAGGCATGAGATCTGCTATGGATATCACATCATGCCAAATGCTGAAGGCAGCAATGAAGCTTTCTCTTTCTTGTACAAGTATATATTGCTGTTGCCCCCAAGGTTGCGGTTCATGATTTTTCCTGTGCCCTGCAAGACTACTGTCTCAACAGGCAGCCACATCATTTCAGAGACACCTTGTTTCTTGTGGACAAGTTTCATTGATTTGGGCACACAGCATGCTCCAGGACGTACACTTTGACTCAGTACCCAGCGTATGCAGGCTTGAACTCACAGATTGCTGAGCAGTTCAACAGTGCCTTAGCACGAATCAAGTGCAGTGTCAGCCAGATGACTCAGCGCACCTTCATGTTCAGTGTCAGATTCTTCTTGCAGATGCAGAACGAAAAGAAATTAGCCAGGCTGAAGCAGTACTCATAGAGCACTCAGACTCGTTGCTGTTGTCTGACGTCATGTAGAAATATATTTTCATTCGTTCATCAATCTGTGCAGCTTGCATGCATGCATATGGGCGATGCAGCGCATGACATGATATCTTGTCATCAGGCTGACATCACGCTGCAGAATCCCATGTCATGCTGAGCGCCTCTGTGACACATCTGCATGCATGCACACCATAATCGGCCCATTGCATGAAGCTCACTGAGTCAGTCAAGTATGTGGTACGTGTTAGACCACTGGTGCAAACTCAGTCTGCAGTACTGATATTTGAACTGCAGTGCAGTATTGTAACAGGTAGCGTTGACCAACATTCAATTATTCATGTGATGAGTCAATAAAGTTGACCGTGACATATTGACAGCCGCATGAGATGCATGACAACTACTGTCTGAACTGCAGTGCATCACTATAACAGGTGGCATTGACCGAATTGTTGATGTGATGAGTCAAGAAAGTTGACTGTGACATGGTGACAGCCGCATAAGGCGCATGATCTACTTGCTTGCGTCATGTAAATATCAATTGTACGTCACATGCACATGCTACTTCAAACCCATAGGCACAAGGTGCTGAAATTGATTGACACACGATGACAGCATGAGAACACGTTTGCATTTGGTGTCTGTTATCATGCACATCCAGCATTCAAACAGGACCTCAGCATGACTCATGCACGTTTGACAGCACTACAGCCTGAGAGTTGTTTGTCTTCCTTTTGTTGGGCAACATACATTCCTGAACATCCCAGTTGTCTTTGTGCTTGACGCGCTGCAGCTTGATTTGGTCTAGACTTCCACGCAACCAAGATAATGGCTGATTAGACTCCAGCGGATCTGGCAGAGTCTTGTCCAGATTTTCAGCTACAGCTTGCACAAGCTTGACGAGTTGCTTTGCAGTGACAAAGGTCATATTCTTGGCGTATCTGCTGAAAAATGGCTGTGGACACATTTCATCTTTGTGATTCAGCATATCTGCAAGCGCTTTGACTGGTTGCTTGAGGGTCACTGCATCTGCAGGCTTGTTCTTGCCTGTAGTGAGCTGGCAACCTGCATGAAAAGTATATGTCCTGCCATGATCATTCAGAACATCATACAGTGTTAGTGTCACCTTTGTGCCAAGCATGCCTGCAGCACTATGTTTCTATTTGCACAGTGATGGGATGCGATGCTGCTGCAGCTGATGATGACAATTTGAAAAGCAGCACAGATGACCAAACAGAGTGTACAAAATGCAATTTCTGACGGCTGACATTGCAAGCAGAGCTCACCAGGTTTGTGCAGGTGGACAACTTCCTGAAGTCGCCTGGGATGCCAGCCAAATTCAGTGCATCCTTGGGCACAAACAACATCAAAGGTGCTTGATCAGCTGATGGAGCAGCATTGGCTGGCCTTTCAGGTGGGCTGAGAGTGAGCATCCAAATCTCTGTCATGCCTGGAGCTTGGGAGAACAGACCAAGAGAAGGGGCAGTAATGCGGAATGCAGCAAGCTCCCACTGCTCATAGGATGAGGCTGTATCTGTCCTGATGCCTGGCTCATGCCCAGAGTTCCCTGGCAGAGGTTCAGCACCCTTCAGCTCATGCTGGAAGGAGCTAATAGCAACCCCCAACATGTTGGACATGCTGTTCCATCTGTTTTGCAGCTGCTTGTGCTCTCTCTGCAGCTTCTGATTGCTCACAAACAGCTGTCCATGCTTGGTGAGTTGGTCTGAAATACCTTCAAAATCTCAGGATCCTGTATGCGCTCTGCCATCCACTCCACATTGCCTATAATGGCTGTGATGTGCCCTGTCGCACTGGGTGGAACGTTGCTGAGAAGCTGGTGTGCAGCATCTCCGTGTTCTTCCTTTTCTGCTTCATTGTTGTCGTCATGACCATCGCTATCACTTGGCAGGCCAGATTGAATTTTCGCTGCTGCTGAGCTCTGCAGCTGAGCATCTGCAGGCTCAGCATCTTCCTGCTCCTCTTCATCCAACTCCTCTATGATCCTTTGCCAGTCTTGCTGCAGCCCAATGTTTTAATGCACCACAGGGTGTTGTAACAAGCTCAAGCTCATCTGAGGGCAGGCAGGCTGTGCAGCCTGCCTGTTGGCAGTTGCATCATTGCTGCTACCTGACTGCTGCTGCGGGGGTGGCACTGTTGCCTGCTGCTGTTGACTGAGCTGCTGGCGCTGCTGCCCTCCACCTTCATGCAGCTGCTGCTGTGAACCCTGCTGCTGCTCGACGTCTTGTGCTTGTGAACCCTGCTGTCCCAAAGCACCCAGAGGAGGCCGGCGGAATAGACTTACTGTTTGACGCTGTGACCTGCGTTGCTGCTACTCATGACCTTGCTGATCAAGTGGTGCCTGGTCCTGCTGTTGCTGTTGCTGCTGCTGCAGCAGGTCCTGAACTTCCTGAACTTCACCTGTATCAGCTGTTCCTGGCACCCTGCGATGCACGCTTGCAGTCTGATGCTGTGGTCTAAGCAGCT
>JAABUP010005658.1_pt1 | contig 18717 bp, 18 predicted proteins | sample 5559201 | NCBI WGS metagenome assembly JAABUP01 (sample SAMN10711887, study PRJNA513373) | rock metagenome | isolation source: Antarctica rocks | place: Antarctica
CCATATTGTAGCTCTTTGCACAAAACCTCTCTCTCTTCGCGAAGCTCTTCCTCGATAACAAATCCGTCTTCTTCGACGTGGTGTCCTTCAACTACTACCTCTTAGTCCACATACCTCCCCCTACCAACGATCTGCCCCAGCAGTCACCCCAGATTGTTGGTTTCTTCAGCAAAGAGAAGATGAGCTGGGACAACAACAATCTGGCTTGCATTCTCATATTCCCGCCTTGGCAACGTAAAGGCCTCGGTAAAATCCTCATGGGAGTAAGCTACGAGCTTAGTAAACGCGAAGGTCGTATTGGTGGGCCAGAAAAGCCGTTAAGTGAGCTTGGGAAGAAAGCGTATATCACGTTCTGGGAAGCGAGGATTACCAAAGCTATCCTTCGCATGAGAGCAAAAACGACAATGACCGTAAGAGAAATTGCGGAAGCGTGTTGGGTTTTACCGGAGGATGTAATTGTGGTTCTCCAAGAGATGGATATAATAGTGCCGAATAAGAAAGTAAACGGCAGTGTAGTGATAAGTAAGGCAAGGGTAAGAGAGTGGGTGAGTACTAAGAATTTAGACCTGACACCACCGATCGATGAGAAGGGTTTCTTGGAGGGGTGGACATCTGGAGAGGGACAAAACGGACATCTATAAAACACCATCTTCCATGGTCCTCGATGGACGAATGCTGGAATGTTTGACCGCAGTGCTTGAACTCTTTCAGGATATACTACCACAGCCGAGCAACTCACATCCAACCCTCCATATTCATAACACAGTACGGCTCAATACATATCATCTGGGCTTTTTTCTTAGATGTAAGCACAGCTCCTCGCAGATCACTTGTCAACAGGTCTATGGTGTCTTCGCGAGTTAGTGACTGTCCATAATATGCCAACCTTTTGGGGATGTACATATTCCAAATATCTTTGTTAAGACCAAACACGCATGGTTCTCACTATTTCCAAATATCTTCCCTTATTCGTTCCTGGTCTTAACACCAAAAGGCCTTACAGACCTGCCCTACACTACTAAAGTGTCTAATCCAGACGGACTACTTTCATTCAATCCACAACCTCTTTTCCAGCAGATCAGCCCGTAAAATGCATCGTCTAAACATGTAAGCCATGAGAACAAGTTTTCTTCCTTGATTTGTCCTTTCTTAAGAAACGCTTCGCCATGCTGACTACCACCAGGTTACATGTTTTAGTCGCGTAGAGTTAGAAGTTTTCTACGCAAAATTAAACATCCGCATCGGCACTTTAAGGAATTCTACTCAGGCTCTAGAGCGATATGTCTTCACCGTGGTCTACCACTGCAGTCCGAAGTGACTACTCACTTGATTTGCAACCTTTGCGCTGCATTATAGAGTCTAACATGCCGACTCTTGACGGTCGTCCGGGACGCAGAGGGTCTAAGGCCAACTGCGTCTTGGCTGCCTCTCAGCAACAGCTTCTTGGCGGCTTGAGCAAGTGAGTTTCTCCAAGCGCTTGCGCTGTTCGTAGTTGATCTAGGGTTTAGTGCTCTTGAGTCTGGGAAATACCAAGACTTAATAATTGGCTGCAAGGATCGTCAGTGGAAGGTGCATCGCGTCGTAATGTGTACGCGCTCGAAGTTCTTTGAGAAGGCTTGCGAGGGTAACTTCAAGGTATGAAAAAAGTCCCATTACTGTGGGATCGGACACGCAATCAAGTTAATCCAGCTTTAGGAGGGCATACTTCGATACATCAATCTAGAAGACGAAGATCCTGAGCTTATTGAGAAAATGCTGCTTTACCTCTACAAATCCGACTATCCGGACGACGTTGGCTTGTATGAGCCACTCATTCTCAACGCCAGCATGTATGCTCTAGCGGACAGATACGACATTGAGCACTTGAAAACCCTAGCAAAGGAGAAGTTTTTGGACCTCGTCAATAGGCATGCCATCGATGATACCTTCACTGGCGCAGTCTACGTCGTCTACAATTCGACATTACCATCAGACCGTGGCCTTCGAGACTGTATCGCTCCAAAGATGAGAAAGAACTGGGTCGCGCTGCGAGGAAACGATACATTCATGGACGTTGTGAAATCTAACGGTGATATCGCAATCGATGTGGTCGATACGTGGGCAGCCAGCAACGACAATTATGTCAGCAATCGTGCGTCGATGCCGGGAATGGTCAAGCAAGGGATGTTCTGCCCTGTTTGCAACGATTTGCGAATGACCGAGCCCTGGTTCCGCGGCATTCGGTGCTCAGTGTGTCATACAAGCCGCAGCAGAGCGAGGAAGTGGTTCAATCTTAGGCGGTAAGCTATTGAATCTGTACTGGTGATATACACAGTCCAGGAGTAGTAGTTCGGGGTGCCAGATACGTATCGGCTGGATTGTTATTATTATGGCCATTCAGCGTCAGTGGGATTACTGTACTTGCACAGATATTCTAGAAAAATCTAATGAGCGGCCGTATTAAGCTTCTGATAGATCCTAGGAACCAGTGAACCATGCCGTCTTCTCTCAAACTTCTCCAACGGTTCACCAGGGCGTATCAAAAGTAAGGAAACAACGACCGATAGCCTGCCACCCCAGGTTAGTAATCAGCCTAGGTGACAGTTTCGGTACGGAATTGAGTAATTCTATATGCCCAGTTCTTCTCATCGCACAAGCTTTGCATTTGAACCCGGCTCAACGATTGTACGATACTATTTCAAGACAACAATGAATCTATTTACCTATTTAGGTATCTCCGTGAATGCAAATTGTGGCTTGCCGACTTCCTGCAACCCCCGGGTGGTTCACACATAGCCATCGACCTGTCCATTTGTGCCAACAGCCGGCAGCCACTTGTTCGAGGAACCTAAGTAGGAGACTTCAAATCTGATTAACAGGATCTTCAATTCTGTCCATGCGGGGGCCGCGCACAGCTAATTCTTCTTGTCGTGAATCAGTCAATATGTATCGAATGGCATGGCTTAATCGAGATTGCGGTGAGTCTACATTCACGCCTATAGGGAGGAAGCCCTTGACACTATATGAATGATCTTTAAACTAGACTACATTTATGGGTCATTTCTACAAATCTGGCGCTCTAATGTAAAACCAGAATATCTGCTGACCCTTCAGCTATCCTAGACTTACTCTCTTAAAACTTAGAAGAATACCAACCCCTACACCTCCAGATAGCATCTCTACGTCGCGAGCCAGCACTGTTGTAGCAAGTTCCCACTTGTAACATGGCAACCAAATCATCAGAAGTGTCTGAAGCAGATTCTAGCCTCACAGCGCAACAACTTCTCTCCAAGGGCTTGAGAAGGTGAGTGCTTAATAGTTATGATTAGATTAAGAGACTGATAGTAAATGTAGTGCACAAGTAGAAGGGGAATACTGTGACTTACTTCTATCCTGCCAAGGTTACCAGTGGAAGGCGCATCGCGTAGTGCTTTGCTCTTGGTCCAGCTTTTTCAAGAATGCATGCAAGGATGGCTTCAAGGTATCTCACTCTGGTAACAGTCGCAGAAGAATTAACAGTCGCTGATTGTCGTCCAGGAAGGCACTTCGGGGGTGATTGACCTGAAAGAAGATGATCCGGACACCGTTGCTAGGATGCTCCATTTCTGTTACACATACGACTACCAGATTATCGTTAACGACAAAATCCTAGCATCAGATGTTGTAGTCGATCCTATGATGGTTAATGCTAGGATGTACTTTGTCGCTGATAAATACGACATTGGCCCTTTGAAAAACCTTGCTAAGATGAAATTCGAAGAGGTCGTTAAGGAACAGTGGCGCTTGGAGAGCTTCCCTACCGTCATCAAGGCTATCTACGAGAACACTCTTCCCTCAGACAGTCTTCGTGTCTGTCTAGTATCCGTCGTCAAGCGACACAAGAAGGAGTTACGGGAATCGATCGCATTCATGGAGGTAGTGCGATCTGGCGGTGATTTCGCCGCGGATGTTTTCGATGCATGGACCAACGAGCGCCTCAGGCTACGAGAGATTGATTCCCAAATTTGATAACGAAGAATACTTCTGCCATGCATCAGTCACTTTTACGTTGTATACGTTGTCAGAAGCGATACACGGACACTGTCGTCACTGTTCGCGTGGACTCTTTCTTGATCACAAGGGACAAATTTGCGAGCACCCTCTCTTGTAGGCTATACAGCCCAGAAGCAAAGAGTTGGAGATGGTATTGAATGTTTACTAAGTAATCACCTTTTGCCACTGCTCGTTTTTCTTCTTCTTCTATATATCCAGCAGCCCGTACAACGATCCATCAGGATCTTCAATGGTCATGGCAACTGAATCTGGTCAGCCGCTAAAGCGCCATAAATTAGTCTATAGCGAAAGACTGGGAGAAGAATCCTTTCAATGCCCTAAAGCCCTGCTCATCCATTCGAACAATCAACACTGATACTCATACACACACGTGCCTGTTCCTTGTTCTGAAAGGGCTTAGGCCTTCCTTCATCCAGGTGTTATGTTCACTTTAACAAACCTCAGAACCCTAATCCTAGACTCCTCATCTCACCACCTTGATAAACTCGTATCCAGCCTGCAAGATGGCGCACTACCCACCAAGTGACCTAGAGGACTTAAAAGCCAGCGCGCAGGAGGAACTCATTGACGGTCTGCTGGCGTAGGTGACTCCCCCTCTGATGTTTATTTAATGCCGAGGCTAACGCCAGCTTTTAGAGCTCAGATACATGACAGATGTTGCGATCTGACTCTCACATGCGGCGATCTTTCGTGGAAGGTCCATCGAATCGTGGTTTGCACGCGTTCCAAATTCTTGCAAAAGGCGTGCGAAGGGGGTTTCAAAGTAAAGTACTTCGTTTATCCCCGAGGGCGGTAGTAGCCATTGCTGATCATCACTACCTAGGAAGGAGCAACCGGCATAATTGATCTGAAAGATGATGATCCGAACGCTATCAAGAGCATGGTTCACTGGTTCTACAAATGCGACTATGAGCTCGGAGCGACGAACAGCAACTCTACCGTAGACCCACGTCAGAACTCCATCGATACTGTCGACCCGTTGATTGCCCATTTGAACATATATGCTCTTGCCGACAAATACGACATTGGATTACTGAAGGAACTTGCCAAGCGGAAGTTCTCTGCCATTCTCCATGAGCACCGGATCAGGGCCAACGACCATTGGACCCAGATATGCTTTCCTAAAGTCGTTGAAAGAGTTTATGACGCGACTATGGCCTCGGATGGTGGCCTTCGTGCCTGTCTCCTACCTATGATCAAAGATCATTGGACTCTTCTACGTGCGGAAGCGGTGTTTATGAGTTTAGTACGATCTCTTGAAGATCTTGCCGTGGACATCATCGATGCGTGGACCAGCGAGAGTGGTATACTTACCAACAGCGTCGCAGCTGGCTATGGGCATGTTCTGCACTTGTGTTCGACGTGCAAGACTAATAAGGTTATTGATTTGTACAGCAATGGAAAATGGGGACGTTGTCGGTCCTGTCAACACCAAGTTCGGATTCACGACTGGGGAATGGGAGCATATCAAGTGGATCCGGAAGGCTACAACACATATTAGATGCTGGGAATTAGCAGGAGCATCTAGGGTTTACCAAATACTCTCAACTCATAGATCGAGCTTGGCCTCCATGACGCACCTCACAATTTTGACTGGTGTTTGAACGCGAGTAGAAAGTTAGGTAAACAACTGAGTAGAAAAGAAGCTGAGTAGAAAGGTTGATAAAGAGTCTGATAGACAGTCTGTAAGAAACTGTGGTAGTTCCTCAGTCACACGGCAGCGAGTTAAGTGGATCTCATCAGATTAGTATCGCGGAAGCTTGAAAGTACCGTGCGCATGAAATAGGTTATCATTTTTCTGCGTGCCAAAATCAGGACTGCCTCAGGGCATTACACTAGTAGCCTCGGACATAGCTGGCAATGCCATTGTCCAGACTTACCCCAGAATTTATCCTTCCGCTGCTGCCGCCGCCGCTATCAAAGCAGACTACCTCCAGTCTCTCCGGTACTCGCAAATGACTCAGGACTATCACTTTAGGTCACGTTTACAAGACGATGGAATGGGGGTGGAACATACGAGATGTACAGCATCCGCAGGAGGTCTCGCCACCGATCCATCCCCTGCTACGGAGTCTGATGGAGAATCCGGAACTCGGTGGCTAGGTCGAGCACGTCAATTTCTGGGGCAGCAAGAACGATTGGATATCGAAGACTACCTATAACCTCTGGGCTCCGGAAGAATCACCGAAGCTTGCGGACAGCGAACTCTAGGCGGCCATGCAATGGGTCCAGCGTTTCGCCCAGCGTTGTCAAACCTGTGGAGTGAAGCGTTGGGACGTGGTGACAGCGACGCCTATGTCTCCCTTACGCTGGCGTTCTTACCAAACCCCTGCTCGCTGATCTTGAGCGCCGACTTTTTCTCCAACAGCCGGTTCCTAGGTACCTGTTCAAGCACGCATTGCATACTGACTGGAGAAGATTCCCGCTCGGGACGCTTCCACGGTATACCCTGCTGCACGACGCCCAACTTGGCCCGGTCAGCGAGAGCGAAGTCTCAATTGACGTACTTTCCCGCTTTAGGGACATGTACTTCGTCTTCTACCTACCGTTCCTGGAAGTCTTAAACTATTGAACTCGGCGCAGCCAAGGGGTTCTGCTGGCCCAGCCCATCGTAGCGCCCCACCTTTCATCTTTGCCCTTCTGCGAAGCGACCGAGGACGCCCTCGAGCGAATCCTGTCCACGAAACCTCTCTTAAATAACCGCCCTACGGCTACAGCTGCGTGGAAAAATTGCGTACGACGAGGGTTGTTTCTTCAACTTGGGTACCCTCTCACACGCTTTGAATCATGTCCACGCCACGCTGGAACCTTTGAAGTAATAGATGGATATTGAACCCGGCGCCGACGACCTTCCCGTTTACAGCAACGGCTGCTTTAAAGGCAGCCTTGATTCCTTTCACCACTTTGGTCGCCTGTCGCACGTCCAAATCCCTTTCGTCATGCTCTCCGGCTGACACTGGACCCCTCGCCAACACGCACGGGCGCTTTCGTCACAGCTCCCTCGCTCGATTCGGCAGCTATGCTTGACTGAGGACTCGGCGAATTGGAAATCCTACGTATGGAGGCCACGGACGTGGCTCGAGCGCGTTCACGATCTGCCGGACGACCATGGTTGACTGGGTTGGCAATTCGGGGCTGAGTCTTTCGAGTGATACATGGATGGACAAACGGGGTATTTTTCGCTTTAGTAGTAGTATAAGACTCGTCATTACCCTAGTAGGACGAAAAGGGAACATATATCGAAAAAAAAGGTTGTGACTCAAGTGGAATGGGCAAACATAAGTGAACAAACAACCAGAACCATGGCTACAGGTACGCCTCACGTAGAATAGGCAAATATGTAATGTATTGACAGCTGAAAGCATGGTAAACAGAGCTTTAAGAAACGTCTACACGCGTGATGTGATCCGATGCACCCGTACTGTATGGTTTTTGAAACAAACAGTCTTGAGTATTTCGAAATATGCAGAGTTTGATGGAACTTTTAAGATGATAGAGAATTATAAGGAATTCAAGGCAATTATGACATAGGAACAAGTTTAGTAAGCGAGATATCATGTTCTCAACCGTACTCAATAAGAAGTACAGGACAGTAAACCCCGGATTGAGGTTGTGATACTGCTCACCCAGATCTGAATTAGTGCACACTAGCGTGGCTGAAACGGGTTAGGTTTGCCGCAACGGCAGAACCTCAACTCTCTCGCCCAAGGCCTTTCCGATTCACCATCTAAGAGCCTTTGGCATCACTTATCCGCGGTTGTGGTAGGCTGATCTCTTGCTCTGTGGAGTCCATTTGGAGAGGCTGGTGAACATATTAGGTCGCATCCAATAGCCATCTACGCTTCGAAACCCTCACCCGCTGAAATGTCTGACTGTGAGTCCTTTCTTATCACTTCTCTACATCTACCGGAACTGAACAAAGTATCAGCCGATTTTGAGACGATCAGACGCCTTCAGGCTGAGCGCAATGCTGCAGTGGCCGGCAAGAAAGGTTCAAAGACCTTTGATCCTTCCAACCAGCGCACTGACGTCTCGACGAAGGCTTCCCTGACTGAGAGCTTCGATACGTCTCTTTACGATCGTAATGGTGGAGACAGATTTGCTGGCTATAACACGGAGATAGCAGTCGATGGCGACGATGATGGTTTGCCAGACGCCGATGGCGATAACAGCAGGCGGCTTATTGGCCAGTATACAGCCACCAAGGATCAAATGAACGAATTTGCTACGGGCGCTGGGGTGGAGGAAGAGGACATTCTGCTTGGGCGTGAGAAATCAGCCAGAATCGCTGATCGCGAAACTGACTACCAAAAGCGTCGTTTGAACCGCGGCCCTCTTACGCCTACCCGAGCAGATCCGTTTGCTGCCAACCGACAGGCGGGTGTCCAGGAGGATGGTCAAAGCTACCGTGAGATCATGGCAGCAAGGGATATTGAGAAAGAAGAAGAAAGGGTACAGAGGCTGATCGCAGAAAAGCATGCTAATGGAGAGAATGGGATTGTCGAGCACAAGGCTACACTCAAGGCGGAGGATAGTAGTGATAAAGAGAACAAAGATGCAGGCTCAACAGCTGTCGTGGCATCTGGACGAAAAAGAAAGCAGCGATGGGATGTCAGCGCAGAAAGCACGCCTGCACCAGAAGACTCTAAAATCAAGAGATCCCGATGGGACCAGACACCTGTACCTGGAGAGACTGCCGTTGACGCCACGCCAAGACGATCTAGATGGGACCAGGCACCATCACTCGTCGATGCCACCCCAATCGGACAACATGGCCTAGCAACCCCAATGCATCCATCCCAATCAGCTGCCATGATACCTACTGCATTCGGTACAGACATTTCCTCACGGAACGCTCCCCTATCGGACGAAGAACTCGACCTCATGCTACCGAGTGAAGGCTATAAAGTTCTTGATCCACCTCCCGGATATGCTCCAATTCGGACACCTGCCCGTAAACTTATGAGTACACCTGCCCCCATTGCAAGCTCAACTGGGTTTGGTGGGTTCATGATGCAGGAGCCGGAGAATGCCCGAGCAATGGGCAAACAGCTGCCTACCGAAATTCCTGGAGTTGGTGATCTCCAATTCTTCAAGGCTGAGGACATGGCATATTTCGGCAAATTGGTCGATGGTGGAGATGAGAATGCCATGTCAGTGGAGGAGCTCAAGGAGAGAAAGATCATGCGCCTGTTGCTGAAAGTCAAAAATGGAACACCTCCGATGCGGAAGACTGCTCTACGTCAGCTTACGGACAATGCACGTCAATTTGGTGCAGGCCCGCTATTCAATCAAATCCTTCCTCTGTTAATGGAGAAGACACTGGAAGATCAAGAGCGGCATTTACTTGTCAAAGTAATTGATCGTGTTTTGTACAAGCTTGATGACCTCGTGCGCCCATATGTGCACAAGATTCTTGTCGTCATTGAGCCTTTACTTATCGACCAGGACTACTATGCCCGTGTCGAAGGCCGAGAGATCATCTCAAATCTTAGTAAAGCAGCAGGTCTGGCACACATGATTAGTACCATGAGACCTGATATTGACCACGTCGACGAGTATGTCCGGAATACGACTGCCCGTGCTTTCGCTGTGGTTGCTTCGGCGCTTGGCATTCCAGCTTTACTCCCGTTCTTGCGAGCCGTATGTAGGAGCAAGAAGTCGTGGCAAGCAAGGCATACCGGCGTCAAAATTGTCCAGCAGATCCCTATTCTAATGGGATGTGCTATCCTACCACATTTGAAAGGCTTGGTTGATTGCATTGGAGACAACCTTAGCGATGAGCAAGCCAAAGTTCGGACTGTTACCAGTCTCGCGATTGCCGCACTTGCTGAGGCAGCAAACCCATATGGTATTGAAAGCTTCGATGATATCCTCAATCCTCTCTGGACTGGTGCTAGAAAGCAGCGAGGAAAGGGCTTGGCAGGTTTTCTCAAGGCCGTCGGCTACATCATACCCTTGATGGACGAAGAATACGCCAACTACTACACAAGCCAGATCATGGAAATCCTGCTTCGAGAGTTTTCGTCTCCTGACGAAGAGATGAAGAAAGTAGTGCTTAAGGTTGTCTCTCAGTGCGCAGGTACCGATGGTGTTACTGCTGGCTACCTCAAGGAACATGTGCTTAGTGAATTCTTTAAGAGCTTCTGGGTCCGGCGTATGGCATTGGACAAGAGAAACTATAGGCAGGTAGTAGAGACCACTGTCGATTTGGGACAGAAAGTCGGCGTTGGTGAGATCGTTGAGAGGATTGTCAATAACCTCAAGGACGAGAGTGAGGCTTACCGCAAAATGACATTGGAAACCGTCGAAAAGGTCATTGCTAGTCTTGGCGCTGCAGATATCGGCGAGAGATTGGAAGAACGTCTCATCGATGGTGTACTACATTCTTTCCAGGAGCAGAGCGTCGAAGACATTGTGATGCTTAACGGTTTCGGCACTGTTGTCAACGCCCTTGGAACTCGATGCAAGCCTTACCTGCCACAAATTGTCAGTACTATCCTCTGGCGACTCAATAACAAGTCCGCTACTGTCCGGCAACAGGCTGCCGATCTGATATCCCGCATAGCCATGGTTATGAAGCAATGTGGTGAAGACGCATTAATGGGAAAACTCGGTATCGTGCTCTACGAATATCTTGGAGAGGAATATCCCGAAGTGCTGGGATCCATTCTTGGGGCACTGCGCTCAATCGTCACGGTCGTTGGGATAAATTCCATGCAACCGCCAATTAAAGACCTTCTACCGCGGCTAACGCCTATCCTTCGAAATCGTCATGAGAAAGTGCAGGAGAATACTATCGACCTTGTCGGTCGTATTGCAGATCGAGGTCCTGAGAGCGTCAATGCAAGAGAATGGATGCGAATATGCTTTGAACTGCTCGATATGCTGAAAGCTCACAAGAAGTACGTACCTCAAATCTCTATACCCCCTTCTATCAAATGTCAACATAAGTGCTAACATGGCTTTTTTCAGGGGTATTCGCCGAGCAGCCAACAACACCTTTGGCTTCATCGCCAAAGCTATCGGCCCTCAAGACGTTCTGGCCACCCTACTGAATAACCTCCGGGTCCAAGAGCGTCAGTCCCGTGTCTGCACTGCTGTCGCCATAGGCATTGTCGCCGAAACCTGCGCTCCGTTCACCGTCCTTCCAGCTCTTATGAACGAATACCGCGTGCCCGAACTCAACGTCCAAAATGGCGTTCTCAAATCACTTTCTTTCCTCTTCGAATACATTGGCGAAATGGCAAAAGATTACGTCTACGCCGTCACCCCGCTCCTCGAAGACGCTCTCATCGACCGCGACCAGGTCCATCGGCAAACCGCGGCTTCGGTAGTCAAGCACGTCGCGCTCGGTGTTGTGGGTCTAGGCTGCGAAGACGCGATGCTGCATCTACTCAATCTCCTCTACCCCAACCTCTTCGAGACCTCTCCTCACGTAATTGACAGAATCATCGAGGCGATCGACGCTATCCGAATGGCAATCGGTCCAGGCATGGTTATGAATTACGTCTGGGCGGGTATCTTTCACCCGGCTAGGAAGGTTAGGAGCCCGTATTGGAGGTTGTACAACAATGCGTATGTGCAGTCGGCGGATAGTATGATTCCGTATTATCCGAATATGGATGAGGAGAAGTTGAATAGGCATGAGTTGGCGATTGTTTTGTGACGGAGGGGGTGGGATGGCAAAGGGGTTGGGAATGTAGGATGCTTCTTGCCTTGTACTTTCATAGCGGGTTGGGGAGGAGCGCAGAATTATATGAGTGTGACTCGGTGGTGCTCTTCAAGGTATCTTGTCTTAATGATTGTACAGTCACTGCTATTTGTAGATTGTTGAATTGCCAAAGAGAAACAATCCAACCGCGATATTATCATAGTAGGTGATATTTTCTCCTAGCATGATGGAAAGGCATAACTTTCTGTGCTGAGTTACTCCGTTTTGAAGTCTTCTAGTTTGATGATCCTCCATTCGGAAATCTCTCAAAAGACTTCTTCATGGTTCTGCTTGTTAGACCTACTCTGCTAGGTGGCTACATCCTAGGTCCTACCGTCAGGGATAGGGGATGCTTGGAAAGCGTGTCCCCAGTCTCAGCCGTCACATAGTAACCACGCGGAAATGAGCGCTCTCATAGCTTGCTACGAATGATGAGCAATTTCTACCCCTGGACTCTAAACGTCCGCCCACTGGCCGTCTTCCTTTCCTTCTCCTCATTCTCCGGTCTGGCTCTGTTAAGTACTGTTTGTTATCAGCCAACAGTCTCGGCAAACCAAGTGTGTGGGACCTCACCTTGAAGGAAATCAGCCGTTCGCCGGCGCATCCTCGAGTGGATGTAGGCCTTTGACGCTTTAATGTGGTAGTGGAAGTAGTCGCGGAAGGTCTGGATGTGGGAGATGGTTTCTTGTCGTCTTTGGGATGTGAGGTGGCGGGGGAAGAGGACTGAGCTTGTGGTTAGGCTTGGCGATGGACGAAAGGGGGAGAGATTTACCGAATGTTACGTAGCCGACTTCGCCGTGAGTGCCGTCTGCCAGCCCTTTGACGTTTTGTAGCTCCAGTGGTGGCTCGTTACGGTATAGGACTTGGGGTGCGTTTTGTATAGCTCTTCTTCGGGCGTCGACGAATTCCTTTGAGCAGCTGTTAGCCATCCTCCGAAAGAAAAACTTAGCTATATATGCTAACCTGCAAGAATACTTTTCCGAATATCCGGTCTGTTTCTTCTCTGAATATCGTGCTGAAGATGACCGTAACCCTATCATGACTGGCTTTGATATATATGGCTTCTTCATCTCTGTAATGAATAGACATCACTTCCCCGCCCTCTTGCAAACCTTCAGGTGCGGACTCCCTTGTAAATTTCGAGGCCTCCTCCTGCATCTTCGCAAAATCGTCGAAAGCCTTTTCGAAGGGCGCTGCCATGGCATTGCGCTTTAGTAGCGATACTCGACGTACCAAGTCATCCCGAGTCTCTGAAGAACCCATCATCAGCGCCGTTTCTATCTTCGCGATCCTTCATTCAACCTACCTTGATCCGCAGGCAAGCCACCCAGATCGATTTGTATGGAGAAGTCATAGCCAGCTTCGGGAGCAACTATATAGGGGCCGTACTCCCTTTCAAGGACTTGCTGCGCGCCATATTGCAGCAGCTCTTTGTAACATTTGACGGATATAGAGATTAGGATCTTTGATTTTGATTCGGGAGTGGAGAGATGGAACGTGACGCCATCGAAGTCGGAGACTACTTGGTCTACGGATACCTGTGGTGCCCTATTTGGAGAATTAGTACGAAGGTTAGGGCAGACGTGGGGGGGTAATACCCAGAGAAGCGTTCGGTGAGGAGGGATTGTATTAGCACATTCTGGTAGTCTAGGAGAAGCATGATTTCTGGACTAGACGATCATGGCCTGAGATATAGCTGGAGTGACAATGAAATTTGGCAAGTAGTAGAGAGGCGATCCCAGAATGATGCTTCGTTAATGCTCGTCAATTGATATCCTAGGCTGCGGATTAAGGTCCGCAGAAAGCTCGCTTAGAGCTAGCGCTTCCGTATCGATTGGCGGCATAAGAAAAGTTTCCCGCAGTTCGAGCCTTTGAATTTCCGGCGTAAACATGGTGAAATCCTACTTGTAAGTGCGTTGTCTCCGCATGCCGAAAGGGGAAGTTGAGATACTAACTGACGTAGGAAATATGAGCACTCTAAAACATTTGGAATCATAACATCCGCTTCTTCTAACGCCCTCTGGAGCCCCGAGGAAAATTTCCAAAATGCTGCACTTCGTTCCTCTGGCGCAGGTAGGGCTGTCGTCGGCGCTGATGAGGAGGTGCTTTTCTGGGACTTGAAGAAGGGGGAGCTAGTCAATCGGTGGAAGGATATCGATTGCAGCGCAGAGGTGACAACCATTGCGCGCAGCAAAGCAGACCCAGATATTTACGCTGTCGGGTAAGTTGACTGAACTTGAGTAATGCAACATACATTACTTACACGTGGATTGTAGCTATGGAGACGGCAGCATTAGGCTCTGGGATTCCAGGATAGCCACGGTTATCATCAGCTTCAACGGTCATCGATCCGCAATCACGACTCTGGCTTTTGACAAGTATGGAGTACGTCTGGCAAGCGGGGCTAAGGATACGGATATCATTGTCTGGGACTTAGTTTCAGAAGTTGGAATGTTCAAGCTACGCGGACACAAAGATCAGATTACGGCTTTGCAATTCCTTCAGCCCACCAACGCTGAGGACAGCGCGGACGACGGCCAGCCAAATGGGAATGGAGTATCAAACCATGAAATCCCTGCTAGTCAAGAGGATCATGCTGGTTTTCTGCTCTCAACGAGTAAAGATGCTCTAATCAAGGTCTGGGACGTTGAGTCTCAACATTGCATAGAAACTCATGTAGCACAAACGAACGGGGAATGTTGGGCCATGGGAATATCGTCCGACAGCTCAGGTTGTATTACTGCTGGCAACGAGGGAGAATTGAAAGTATGGTCTATTGACATGAGAGGACTGGGAGAGGCCGCAAGGCAGATCAGTGAAGGTTCGGAGCGGGCATATCTACGAGAACGGGGTGTTCTGTACCGACAAGGTAGAGACAGAGCTCTTGGGGTCAGCTTCCATCCCAGAGGCGCTTACATTGCCGCCCATGGCTCTGAAAAAGCTGTAGAGGTCTGGAGAATACGTTCCGAAAGCGAGGTACAGAAGACATTGGCAAGAAAGAGGAAAAGGCGGCGAGAAAAAGCTATAGCAGCAGCTGCTCAGCACAACAAGGCAAATGGAGAAACAGTTGAGGAAGAAGGGATTGTTGAAGATATCGCGTCTGCGGACATAAGCGATGTGATAGTTCGTTGTGTCATAGTACGAACGGGTGGAAAGGTCCGATCCATAGATTGGGCCGGCGGAAGACCCAGCAAGGCTCTCCAACTTCTAGCAGCCACTACGAGTAATGAGTTGGAGCTTTACAGCATAGTAACGAAAAAAGAAGACAAAAAAGCCAAGTCTGACGAACCACCAGAGTATACTCGTACATTCTCGGTGGACATGCCAGGTCACCGCACAGATGTCCGATCCTTGGCTCTGAGCTCGGACGATAGGATGCTCGCATCTGCAAGCAATGGCAGTCTAAAGATATGGAATGTTCGAACTCAAAGCTGCATTCGGACGCTCGACTGCGGCTACGCTCTGTGCTCTTCATTCCTACCTGGTGACAAGATCGTTGTCGTCGGAAATCGGAACGGAGAGCTGGAGATATTCGACATAGCGTCTTCAACCCTTATCGACACCATCAAAGCACATGAGGGACCAGTCTGGACTATGCATGCCCATCCAGATGGCAGGTCAATCGCAACCGGCAGTGCCGATAAATCAGTCAAATTCTTCAACTTCGAGGTCGTGCAGGAGGAAATTCCAGGCACGAAGCGCACAACGCCCCGTTTCAAGCTTGTTCACACACGTACCTTGAAAGTCGCCGACGATATCCTCAGTGTTCGATTCTCCCCTGACTCCCGCCTCATCGCCCTCTCTCTCCTTGATAGTACGGTTAAGGTGTTCTTTATAGATTCGCTAAAATTATTCCTCAACCTGTACGGCCACAAATTACCGGTACTTAGCATGGACATCTCTTACGATAATAAATTGATCGTGACCTGCTCGGCTGATAAGAATGTTAGACTCTGGGGTCTTGACTTTGGAGATTGTCATAAGGCATTTTTTGCACATCAAGACAGCATTATGCAGGTAGCGTTTGTTCCTCACAATCAGGACGGCAATGGCCACCACTTCTTCAGTGCAAGCAAAGACCGCCTGATCAAATATTGGGACGGCGATAAGTTTGAGCAGATACAGAAGCTTCAGGGCCACCACGGAGAGATCTGGGCATTAGCTGTAAGCCGGACCGGCGAGTTTGTCGCTACGGCCAGCCATGATAAGAGCATCCGAGTTTGGCAACAGACCGATGAGCAAATTTTCCTTGAGGAAGAGCGAGAGAAGGAATTAGAGGACCTTTACGAAAGTACGCTTACTACTTCTTTAGAACAAGACGAAGAAAATGGAGAAGAGAAAAGTGAGGTTGCTGGGGCAGGCAAGCAAACAGTCGAAACGCTCATGGCAGGCGAGAAAATCGCCGAAGCACTTGAAGTCGGCATCGTGGATCTAGAAATCATGCGGGAATGGAGGCAGGCGAAAGCCACTCAGCCTAAGCTCGCCCTTCCGGCTCGTGATCCAATCTTCCTCGCTTTTAACAATATCTGCGCTGAAGCACATGTACTTGCGGTAGTGCAAAAGATCAAAGCTGCGGCGCTTCAAGACGCTCTCTTGGTGCTCTCTTTCGACAAGCTGCCCGCACTCTTTACATTCCTCCGAATATGGGCTGAAAGACAATGGAACATGACTCTCACCTGCCGGATCCTATTCTTCATGCTCAAAACACACCATAAGCAGATAGTAGCAAGCAAAACAATGAGGCCGATGCTAGAAGGCATTCGGCTCCATTTGCGAAGTTCGCTACAAAGGCAGAAAGACGAAATGGGATTGAATCTTGCAGCTTTGAGATTCCTAGGAAGTAGGATTAGGGAGAAGGGTACAAAAGAATATGTCGATGAGGAGGTGTGGGAAGAAGACGAGGTGCAAAAAGGGAGAAAGAAAAGGGGCTTTGTAGATACAGCTTGATATGCTAGCTAAGACAAATATGAAGTCTTAAGCATTATCGCACAGGCTTTTCCATGTATTAAAAGACCTTGTTAGACGTTCAATCAATTAACATACGTGTCGCCCCGGATTTTGCGAAAGACCCCTGTATATATCAAAACCGCCCTACGCGGTACCTCATGCAGATCACGCGTCTTCGCCAAACTTTGAACCTCCTCCGCATCTTCCCACTCAAGCATGCGATGGCCATGGCAGTCTTCCCCTCCAGACGTCCCAGATAAAAAGCCTCCTCCCATCAGCTGGACAACCACCCTCAACGCCACAGACTGGCAGCATTACACCGATCCGCGCACCGTCATCCCCACCATCGTCCTCACAGCAAGTGCCCTCTTTCTAACCCGCATATACCGCTCCTACCTGCGCCGCATCCCGCAGGCCGTAAGCATCCAGCCCGCGTTCTGGCGGAAAAGGAGTCTATTTGGGAAGGTCTCAAGTGTGGGCGATGGGGACAATTTCAGGCTGTTTCATACCCCTGGGGGAAGGTTGGCGGGGTGGGGGTGGGTGCCCTGGAGGAGGGTGCCGGTGAAGAGGGAGGAGTTGAAGGATAGGACTGTACGTTGATTTCCCAGAACACACTGCTGCGGAAAGCGAAGTACAATCATGGCAGATGCTGAGACTAGATTTCGGGTACAGATCCACATCCGCCTCGCCGGCGTCGACGCCCCCGAGCTCGCCCACTTCGGCCGCCCTTCCCAGCCCTTCTCCCAAGAAGCCATCGACTGGCTGACGTCCTACGTCCACCTCCGCCGCGTGCGCGCCTACGTCTACAAGCGCGACCAGTACGACCGCGCCGTCGCGACCGTCTATGTGCGCAAGTGGCTGCTGAGGAGAGATGTGGGCTTGCAGATGCTGCGCATGGGGCTGGCGACGGTGTATGAGGCGAAGACGGGGGCGGAGTTTGGGATGTTGGAGGAGAAGTATCGGAAGGCAGAGAGGTGGGCGAAGTTGAGGGGGAGGGGAATGTGGGGGGGTAAAGGTGGGTTTGAGAGTCCGAGGGATTATAAGACGAGGATGCAGGGGATTGAAGGGGAGAAGAAATGAGATTGGAATGTCCTTGTGAGAAATACAAGGATGCAAGGAATGGAAGGGGAGAAGAAACGACCCCAAAATACCACCCGCAGCATGCTCGTGAGGAACACGTGGATGCAGAGTCAAGACGAAAAAGGAATTGAGATTGAAATATCACCCGCAGCATGCTGCTTCCTGGACATGTCCGCTCTGCATGGGAGTTTCACCCACGAGTCCCGCGAAGGGTTGTTCCCTGAGCAGGAACAACAAGAACCTCCAAAGATCAGAAATTCTCCCAAAAGGTTTGGAACCCTCCAAGGTCCTGAACCCTCCAGATCAGCAGAACAAACGTCATCTCTACTATTCACCCTCCTTTCGCCATATGTTCCAATCACAATACCCATCCATCCGCCTCCTTTCCTTTCCCTACTACACCCCTTGCCACCTCCACCTCCCATATGTACACTTGCCTTGGAACACGGAAACATTCGCATTTTCGTCCGTATCAGACAATGGATTGAGTGTTGTCGGTATGAGTTTATATATTATGGGATTCCGAGGCATGAAGGTGAGAGAGGAGTGGAGGTTGAGGTTAGGAAACAGTTTGCATCTTTCTACTTCAGTGGACTGACTCTCTGCCAAAAAAAAAAAAAAACCCTGGCTTCCCAACCAACCCTTCCCCCCCTCTCCTCTCCTCTCCACCCTCATCTCCCGCATCCCCCTTCATTCCTAACTTAACCCTGACACACACCTTTCAAAATTTCGAAAAAAAAAACCTAAACAATTTCAGAACGCGAGAAATTCAGCTCTTCCTTAAATTCTTACGGTTTAAATTTTTTTTAAATGATATCCTGCGAATTGGAGGAGGCCAGGAAGGGGGCGATAAGAGGGGGGTGATGGAAGGGGGGGGCTTAATAATAACCGTTTGGCTAATCCACTCCCCTTCCACCCCCCCCCCCCACCCCGCCGGATCCCCC
>JAABUP010005659.1_pt1 | contig 18700 bp, 25 predicted proteins | sample 5559201 | NCBI WGS metagenome assembly JAABUP01 (sample SAMN10711887, study PRJNA513373) | rock metagenome | isolation source: Antarctica rocks | place: Antarctica
AAGAGTTCAGCCAGCAAGTCAACAGCGCTTTGCATGCTTTCTGCGATGAGTTTCAGGAGCAGCAGGACTTTGTGTCTTACTTTCAGAAGCATTGGGCGCGCACAAGACAGGTAATTTTTGTCCATCTACTTGCATACTGAGCAGCCTGATCTGGCGCATTTTGTCAGCTTGCTTATAGCAATAGTCTGCATTGTCACCTTATTTTGTTTATGCACAAAACCAGCAGTGCTTCAAGCTACAGTTCCAGTTCTTGCAGCATGCAGACCAAACAATGTAACAAATCTTCCAAGTGACAATACATGGGTGAAGACTAATTTCTGTCCTGCCTTTTCAGAGGAGTGGGTCAGGGGGTTCCATGATGTGCCACAGGCAAAGCAGGACACCACAGGAGCTTGTGAGGGGTTTCACTCAGCCCTCAAGGGAGATGAGCTGGCCATGAAGACTCAGCTACAAGGCAGAAGAGTCGACTGGCTGCTGCACTCAAAGCAGATTGTGGCGTCAGCTGTGATAGCAGCTCAGCAAATTCCTGACAGCTCTGTGGATCTTGTTGACAGCACAGGACAGCTGGCTTATCTCACAAGCAAGGATGACCCCTCTCTCAAGTATGAGGTGAAGGCAGCAGGCACAAGCAAAGCCAGCTGCACCTGTCCCAATGGCCAGCTCCACTGCCTTTGCAAGCACATGATGAAGGTGGTCAGCCTCAGCACAGGCCATTCAGGTGCTGAAATCATTCAGGCGCTTGGCACACGGGCAAGATCCAGCTTGCAAGGCCTGGGAAAGCTCCAATCCAGCGGCCTTTGGCAACGCAGATTTTGCCCATAACAGTAAAGGCAGAGTCAGCAGCCTAACTAAAGGCTTCAAAAGCAAGTTGGCAGAATCATGCCACTTTTTTGAAGTTGATGACCTTGCGACAGGTAATTCAGCATGCCTTCACTCATAGCACACATTTGTTGACATGGTGAAAACGCCATTCATGCATTCAACGCTCTAAAATCTGCATGATTTTGAAGCATAAAATTATGAGCATCATGCAACGATGGTCATGACATGCACACGTGGTCCTATTGACAATGTAGTGTACTTGTCGATTGCCTCAACATTATGTTGTGCATGCAGACCCAAACAACAGGGGTGAAAGGGATCGCGACTCTCATAGCTGCAGCGTACGACTGTGCACGAACACAGTATGTCATCATACGTTGTGGAACAGAGATGTCAACGCTGCCATCAACATCCTGAAGTTGTTCCTGATATGGGCATCAGGACTTCCACGCCCTCCAGATTTTAGGCGTGCGTAACAAGAAGTTTGGCAGCAACTACAGCTAATGTTTTGGTCAGATGTGTGTTAACACACATCTGGCCAAAATGGCACACTAGATAGGCAACGTTGCCTATCTAGTGTGCCTGACATTGTCTAGCTTAGCAAGGCACGTGCGCAGATTACACAGCCAACTGATCGCTCCATCTTGTCTGCTTTTTTGTGTGTGTTGACAACTTTCATTCTCGGGGTGGCGGAGAAGCTCTTTGACGCCTGACCTCTCAAGGCAGGGTAATCTAGACTGCTGAGGCAGGTCTCGGGGGCTATGGCTGCCATCCCGACCCCATACCCGGGTTTTCCGTGTTGGGGATCAGAACATAACTGGTAGTGCCGGAGCACTCTGCCGAGTGCTCCGCCGAGTACTCCGCGGAGTGCCGTGATGGTCGTTACGCGGAGGTTGGCACCACTGGCATTCTCCTTCGGAATCCAATGCGGCTCCTAAATCACCATCTGCAAGGTTGTTTAAGGAAGGGGCCGGTGGTTTGAAAATATGGCATCAGGGGGTCCAGTATGTATTACAGAGGGTGGGATCTCGAGGCAGGTCTTGACCGTATTGGGAATGATGAACGTTGTGGAAGGCTTCACCATGAACGTGATCTGGCCCTTCCTGCCTTTAATGGTCGAAGCTTTTGGTGTGGCGTCAGAGGACACTGTAGGCCTGTACGTTGGGATACTAGGTAAACTTTTTGTTTGCACAAACCCCTCGCAACAGGACAGAGTTAGACTTGAGAGCCTTCATAGCTGCGCTTTGTTTGCAGGTGCCAGCTACTATCTCGCTGCGACTTGCAGTGCTATTGTCTGGGGCATCTTAGCTGACAAGTTGGGCAGGAGACCTACACTCCTAGCTGGCACTCTGGGAACCTGTGCAGCCAACCTGGTGTTTGGCTTTGCACCAAGCTACAAGGCTGCTGTCTTTGGCAGGTACTGAAATCCCTTTCCAGTGTCCGTGCTGTTGTCCACTTGCCATGTAAACCCTTCTGTGCTGACTGCAGCGCTCTCAGCAGCGACTCAGCAGCGCGACTCAGCAGCGCAAATCACTGCATTGCAAGAGCTGAGAAACAGTCTTCCTGCTGACAATGCAGGGTGCTCAGTGGGTTGCTGAACTCCAATGCTGGCATCAGCAAGACATACTTAGGGGAGTCTTGCACCAAGGAGCAGCAGCCTGCTGCCTTTGCAACCTTCTGTGTCATGTATGGCTTAGGTTCTGTCATTGCACCTGCCATTGGAGGCTTCCTCAGGTGTGCAGACATGCAAAGCTTCTGCATCTGATCATCAACATTTTGCAGCTTCATCTTTCTCCAGCTGCTGCATTGCCATGCAGAGTCGAGCTGTGCATTGACACTTACTTGCACCAACAGTAGTGGACACGACGAACCAAGTCAGCATGCTGCATCCCTGCTGCAAACTCATGCTCATCATATCATTGCTTGACTGCTTGACTGGCATGGCACACATTTGTCTGCGTATCGTACCCTGCACTGCTTCATTGTGACACATACTTTCAGCATGCTCCAAAGCGACTGGCTGCCTTGTGGTTGCAGTCAGCCAGCAGACAAGTACCCAGACATGTTCAGCCAGGCTGGGCTGTTTGGACGCTTCCCTTTCGCTTTGCCCACTATGATTGCTGCTTTCCTGAGTCTAGTAGGTACACATGGCAGGCACTGTTGCACTTTGCATAGGGACATTGCTGAGCTTGTGCTTGCTCTGCTATAAGGCAGTTCTGTTTCCTGTGCTGTTCAAGTGACATTGCTGGTGCGCATGTATGGCCCTTGTTATTTTTATGCTGCCTTGTGCAAGTCAGCCAAGCTAAGTTGACCTTGCAATCACTCTGCACTGTCTGTGCTTGTGTGAATGCTTGATGATGCAGTGCCTGAACACACATGTAAAGCTGAGCGTGACCAGTCAGTGCGGTGGCATTTGCACCCACTGACATGCTTATTGCTTTCTCTACACTGCAGTTGTGCTTCCTCTTTATCTTCTGCTACTGCTGTCTTCTTTGTTATTTTCCTCCTCTTCCTCCCCCCCTCTTTCTCACCTGGTTGCCATTCCCCTGGCCATCAACCCGCTTGTGCCTGCAGCTTTCTGCGCTGGCTTCTTCTTCCTCCCTGAGACCAAAGCCTACCGCCGCCGCAAGCAGGCCGAGACCGGCCATATTTCAGAATCCCGAGGACTGGTCTCGCGCTCAGCCTCAGTGAACGGATTTGACTCAGAGCACCCAAGGCGCAGCGTGTTCGGGTCTTTCTCATCACACAAGAAGGAGACGGGCATCTTTAGGGCTCACATGATTGTGTCGCCCTTGGTTGCATGGCATGAGGTCCACGACATGTGGCATGAGCTGAAGGACATTGTGGTTCACACACTGTCACGCAGCACCAGTTATGCAAGGTGGGCTTTCTGTCCGTCAGGTTGTGTGTTGACAAAACTGTCTGTCGTGCTGCTGATGGTGTTGCTCCTTGGCATGAGACAAGCGGCAGAGGGCATGTGATACAAGATGTCATGGTTCACTGCCTGTCATGCAAAGCCGAGCATGATCATCAGTATCACCATATTCACATTTTATTATATGGATGTTCAGTATTTATTTCGAAATGCAAGACCTGCCCTACCTGATGCTTGCAATAAGCATCGCAACTTTTTCAAACGTATATATGCTAATTTATGCTTCAGGAATGCTCAATCTGTTGCTGCAGGTTGCCTGAGCTGAAAGACAGAGACCACTCCTCCTCTTCTCAGCATCACATGCAGCCACTCCACCCTCAAGCCTCTGAGGCTCAGCTTCCACAGCAGGTGCAGGGTCAGCAGTTGGCAGAGAAGCTGCAGCACAAGCTGCAAGGTGACAGCACTGGCAGCAGGGCTGTTGCAACAGCCCCTGCAGAATCTGAAACAGCCCTTGCAGCTGACAGCCAGCTTCAGATGGACACTCAGACGGACAGAAGGCACCACAAGATGGCCCATGCCCATTTTGCAGAGGATGTAGATGATGACAGCATTACAGGGCGTAATGAGAGTATTACAGCTGTAAGAGGCGGAGAGGCAAGCAGCAGCCAGGCAGAGGGAACCTTCTGGAAGAGGCTGGATGCAAATGGCAGTTTCACTTCTGATCCAGGTGCAGCCCTCATAGTCTCAATCATTTGCAAAATGTGCAGTAGCATTCATACAGGCGTGCAAACTACAATGCAGTTTGCAAAGGATGCAGCGGCATTCCAGCAGGCATGCATTGCACCCGCCATAGGTTTAGTGTCCGTTCTGTATCATACCGCTTGTCATCAACTCCAAACCTTCAACTTTTGCACTTGGCACAGGCTCAGACTGCTCACCACATATTCCCGCTTTACCCTTTGCAGACTTGTGTTCAAACTGCTGTCAACACAGCAGGTGCAGCAGGCACAGCTTTCCATCTTCTTTGTTTGACGAGAGCAACAGATGTAGCGCTAGAAACAACCGCCATACCTTGAGGATGAGGTTCATGTGAATGAAAGACTCAGCACCGCACAGATGACATTCTGTGATCGTGATTGAAGCATTGTGGACCAACAAGTGCTTGTGCTAAACCCTGCAGGCACTTAGCTCATCATGAGCCAGAAAGCGTGAGCCCCAGTAGTAGTATGTGGAGATTGTTGTCGTTATTGTTGTTGTCATAATTATTGTTATAATTGAATGCTATGCCATGCAGGAGCAGGGGCTGCCGCCTCTGTCAAGGATGCTGTCAGGGCTGCGCTAGGGCAGAAGGCCATTGCTGCCATGAGCCCTTCTGGATGTGCTCCAGCCCTGGCAGAAGAACAGCGAGTGCGCTTCTGGAGCAGGCCAGCTTTAGATTCCCCTTCTCTGCAGCAAAGGGTCTGGCATGCCTGGGGTGCCGTACAGAGCCCCACAGGTACCCCAGCATGCCACCATGGCCCTTCTGAATCATCCTGCAGCAAAACTCTGCCAATAAGTGACGTTTCACAGTTGGCATGCATGCTGGTTTATGGTGCATGACGCTTTGTTTTCAGAGCCTGTGGAGGTAGATTTGTGTTGCGGCCCTCAACAGTGAATCAAGATGAGAGAATCTCAAGGAGAGCTATGCTGTGTGGTGTGAAGTATGACAAATTGTCTTGATCTGTTTCCTGTGGGCAGGATGGCTTAGTCTTCATCCAGTATCACAATCCAGACTTCTGTCAGAACCGTGATCTAGCAATACACTATAGTATACACTGCCCACAGATCTGTACCCTGCCCCTTCCTTACCCTGTCCTGCCCCTTCCTTACCCTGTCCTGCCCACCCCGCCCCACCATTAAGGTGGGATACAGCATCAAGTGAAAGCCCTACAATGTGTAGCATCATAAGCATTTCAGGATGTGCCGCAGTGTGCAATGCAGCATGTGATGCATGGAATACCTCAGTGTTGCTCCTGAATATGGCTTGGCTGTAAGCAGCAAAAAGCATATCCTTCCAGGCTTCTGCCTTTGGACGAATCCTTGCGCAAGCTTTGTCCTCATCAGGGTTAACAATGCAGATCTTGACTGATCGCATGTGCAGCGCGAAGTGGCACAGCACATGTCCTGCCTACCTCAATGAAATCAACCATCTGACACAATATCAACGCACATGTTCCTTACTTACCTGATTTGGTTATTACTCGCTTGGTTTTATGTGGTCTATTTGTCTTGCAGTGGTCTGCACCATATTGGAGGCCATGCAATGCTGACACTCAATACATTTGATACGACAAGTCTTCCCTTGCCTCCTTTGGTGCCACAGCAGCTCCATCACATAAGCTATGCTAATGGCATGTCCTGCAGCCTTGCCTTAGTCAATCAACTGGTTCCAATTTCGATCATGTATCATCACAGAGGCTTTTCTGCGGTGAATATCTGCATGTTTGCATGTTTGATCCTTGGCAGTGTAAGCATATCACATGATGACTGCTACGTCTTCCGTGCAAGCGTACCTTGCACTAGCACTTGTTGTCATGGTCGTGTTGTGTGGCTACAGGCCGTGCAGTACTGACGTATCTCATCATGGGCGGCATTGGAACCTTGTACGACGAGCTGCTACCCATCTTCTGTAGTGAGGATTTGGAACATGGTGGTTTGGGCATGACCAGCGGGCAGATTGGCCAGATTCTGATGGTGTGTGGCTGCGCCCTGATGCTGTTCCAGATGTTCGGGTACAGCCGGCTTAGTAAGGCGCTGGGCCCGCTGCGCCTGCTGAGGCTTGCGTGCTGGGGCCATGTGATTATGATGCTGCTGCCCGCCTTTGGCACCACGGTAAGCCCTTCTGCATACTTAGGAGTATACTAGTAACAACCATGTTTACGCTTTCCCGCTTATGATGAGCTAGGTATGTGCATACTTGGGATCAGTACGTCTGATGTCACTGTTCAACAACAGTCGTGACAACAACAGTTTTTGTAGTTTTGTACAAAATGATCTTAGTGCTAAATACATTCCTAACTTTGATGACAAAGCCATATATATCTAGTATGACCCCTGCTACGGTGATGGGGAGAGTGCAAACATGTAAAAGCCAGATCCTGACCTTACTATGCAACTTAAGCTTGCATGCTGGGGCCACATGATTGTGGTCATGCTCTCCGCACCTGGCACCTGGCACAAAGCAAGTCTTTCTTCAGCTGAAGCATCAGGACAACATGCAACACACTCAGCGTACTACAGGGACAGTTTGTGACATTCCTTGCATGCCGGCTGTGCATGCTGAGGATGCCGATTGTGATAGATGACAATCACATGCTCTACACATGCATTTGCTGTGCTTTTGCCTGTGGGAAAAGACGGCAAGATGAATGAATGGCAAGCACATGTGTAGTCACTGAGCCTATAAGCTTGCCATGTGTGAAGCCCTGCTCACAATCAACAGCAGATATTGTCATAATTGGTGTCTGTCAGTTCCCTTCACGATTCAGTCTTTGCATGTGTTGTACACACTGCAGGCAGATGACATCACCAGTCGGGCAGCCTCGCTCAGAATCAGCTACACATCTTGCCAAGACTGCTGTTTGTCATTCCCCTTCCCGACTCACTATTATATCTTGTAACCATTTAATTTTATTTTCGTTTTTTTTGTATTTGTTATTTGGCACACAATGTTTTACGTGGTGCAGGTAGTGGACCTGACCAGCTCAGGCAGCTGGGCCCTGTGGATGTACATGACACTTGCTCAGGTGTACAAGGCAATCATAACCGGCCTGTGCTTCACCAGCGTCTTCATCTGCATCAGCAACTCTGCGCCCAACGCCAAGAAGGTGAGTCTCCACTGTGTGACAACTGGCGGCCGCCTCTGCATTTCTTTTTGTGTGGGTGTGTGCAGCTTTGCTTTAATGCTGTTATCATGAAAGAATGTGATTTGGTTGGAATAGTATTCTGACCTTTGTTTCAACCAGGCATGGTCGCTTGCTTGAGCCTGCCAAGCTTTCTGTGCAGGATCCGGATTGATTGAGGCATCTTCTATGTGCTAGATATAGTGGAAGCTGTATTACCAGTCACACCAAAGATTCATAGCCTGCTTTCTGGCTGCTGGTTGTTGTATGATTCTGCTACTATGGACCGAGGTTTCAGAGCGTTTTGCGCAATTTGACAAGCTCACCAGCTGATGTTGGTTTGAGGCAAGACAATGGCCTGACACATGTCATGATGACAGTGGCCTGACACATGTTGATTACAATGGTCTAGTAGGAGGTGTGATGTTGACCATGGCCTAGTGCACTGTCTGAGTTGGTCACGCTGATGTCTGCTGTGCATGCAGGGTTTGGTAAATGGAATCTCCATGTCTGGTGTAGCTTTGGTGAGATCAGTCACCCCTGTGGCAGGAGGGGCCATGTGGGACTGGTCTGTCACCATGGACTTTTCCCTCCACAGCTTTGTTCCGTTTGTGATCATGGCATGCGTCTCTATTGGGCTAGGGCTTCTGTCGACATTGCCTAAGGAGCTGGAAACACCATACCCTGATGTGGATGGTCCTAGCGATGCATCTGTTGCAGCTGCCCACTGATAGACCTCCTTCAAGAGTCAATGCATGTTATATCAGGTTGAAGTTGTAGTGACGTCTTGAGACTTTTGGATGCGATGCCGGCAAGTTGATGTGCTGAAATCATAACTGTAGCCTGCACCCATGTTTTGATCTGCAAAGTAATATTGTTGTAGCGCAAAGGCAAATACGATTACAATCATGCCAACGGCTTGTTTTGCGTCAGGTCAAAGATGGCAGATCCTCCGGTCATGGTGTACGATGCGATCGATGACGACACTGAGGTCGTCCGTGTAGTCGCCTTGCCAATGATATGAATGACTATGATATGGCGCCGTCATTGGGAAGAAAGGAATCCTCCGATTGTGAATCATGATGCTCAGCTGCATGTTGTTTTAATGTAAAACTCACAAGAGGCAACCAATTGTTTACATCCACTGTCCTTGGGACTCGACAGGGGAGCCAACTGACAATTGCAGGCAAATATACCAAGCACCAAAATGTTCAAGGCATTCAACGATACAGCAACTGAGAAGTGGCACAGTGGATGCTGTATTGCTGGCTAGATGCTAGTCCTGAGGCCACACGCCCTAATGTAACCCTCAAGCAACCGTAACCATTGGTATGTCTCTGCCTGTGACACTATGGGACTTCAATACAACTAATGAACCTCAGGATGAGACAGGCCACCTTTGTGATAGAAGCAGAAAACTCCCAGCCTTCTAATTCATTGCATTGCTGCATAGCATCTCAGCAGCCTACTCTAAAGCCTTTGTAAAGAAGACAACAGCCAGCGATGCCTGTCTATGGCAGGTGCACCTTTGAAGCACGTGTATGCATGTTCCAGTCAATGTGAACAGTTGCCACTATTGATCTACACAGCTTTGTGTTGATGTGAAGATGACTATCAAGAGGATGCACCTGTTTGCTGAGGGCATGGGCTGTACAATGGTAGTTTGTTGCTGTGCATCTACACGATTGTTAGGCGGTGCTGTATATATAGTGACAGCATTGACATGGAGGTGCTGTTGGACAAGGACCGCACCAGGGCATTGATGCATCAATCAGGTACAACAGGCTCGCTACCTCACCATTTTGCAAATGCAAGGTGTTTAGCGACTCTGCTGTAAATTTGAGTTCGATGGCAACGAAGTAGTCCTGCAATGAGTTTTGACAGCAAGAAGCATTCTATGTATAAATGCTCATGTATAAGTGCTCATGTATAAGTGCTCATGTATAAGTGCTCATGTATAAAGGCTCATGTATAAAGGCTCATGTATAAGTGCACATACTCACTGCAAACGTCAGGTCACTTAGCACAGCTGAAGAATAGTATCTGCAGTGCTGGCGTATCAGCTGCAGGAGCCTGGCAAACGTCAGCATACCAGCCATCAAGATGCCTAACGCCTGTCTGTCAAGCTGCAGCTGAGGCGGTGAGCGCAAAAGGACAAACAGCAACGCCAAAATAGCTGCGCAACAAATTTTTTGGTGAACTCTTCGCAACTTTCTTTTAAGCACAAGTGCCTGATTCGAGGCATACGCTCATCCAACCCAATCAGCTTGGAGGTTGAAGCAGGCATTGGCCGCGCAAAGCACAGCAGGACTTGAAGACCACAGCGATCAACCTATACGGCGTAATGCCTTTGCACGACGAGCGTACTTTGTTCAGAACATTGACTTTGCAAGCAGATTTTTGTTTTGACCTGCTTCCTGCAATGGCGTCCGCGGCTAGTCGATGCTGCAGCTCTTGTGTGTAATTTTCTCAAATTGACCATCGACGGAGGTGTTTGCTTGCGGCGAGTTGCCATAATGGGTCTACTCTGGTTTGCGTACAGCTTATGGACCATTCTGTTGAATGTCGTTGTTCGGGACCACTTCTGGATAGTAATGCAAGTTGTCCCATTGCCACAGCTCGCCGTGAATGTAGTCCTTGGCAGTACGTACCTTCACAAGCTCTTTCTTTGCCAAAGCTTATCTTTGCCCTTCGAGCCTCTGACAGCCGTGTTTGCCTGTAGGAATTGTGCTGCCAATGAAGTACGTGGGCGAGTCGCCTTTTGGTGTTGACCCCATGTGTATCTATGAGTTTAGCAGTTACTTCAGCTTGGGTAAGAGGGACTGACTGAGCAAACCCCTGTATCCTGACAACAACAAATGTTCTCATATGCTCCGTTTGCTTATGCCTGTTGGCTTCTCCCCCCCTTGCCTGAACAGCAGTATGACGATTGCTCTGTCTTTGCAGTCTTTGCTGCCATGACAGCATGCCAAGCCTTCTATCTCCTGAGGGGTCTCTACCTTGCACGCACCAAGTGCTTGAGCAAGCCAACCAGCAGTCATCAGCTTTATGTGCTGTACTCTGTCCTATCCCAAGAAGACCAATTTCCAGCTTCCTGCAGCCATGCTTTTGGGAAACAGCCTTGCCGGCAGCTCTGACAGTCTTCCTGCTGATCCCACCTCTTCCAATCAACTTAATTGCCTCGCCAATGGACAGCCTTTTCCTCACAAGCACCGCCTACTCAGCGCATCCAGATGATCCATGGGTTCAGCCAACATGGGCCAGCCACACCCCTCCTGAACGCCACTATTACATCAATCCATCATGGCAGTGGCACAGCAGGCGAAGCTTTGGCACCTGCATCTTCCATCCGCCGCAGGCATCTCATCAGTACGCATGGGGTGACTCATCCTGGCCGCTGCGCCTGCACCCCGCTAGCAGCCGCTCAGCTTCTATGCCCACTTGCAACATGAGCAGCTCAGGCACCAACATTGAGCAGCAGTTGATTGCCTCAGACCTCCCCAAGCCAAAGAGGCTGCAGTCGAAGGCTTTGGTGGCAGTGTCAGAGGCTTTGGTGTCAGACTCAAAGGCTTTGGTGTCAGTATCAGAGGCTTTATTGTCAGATTTAGAGGCATTGGTGTCAGACTCAAAGGCCTGCGCAGCATCTGTCTCAGACGTGTGCATGCTCAGACCAGTCACATTGTCACAGCACTCGGTGCTGTCAGGTCATGTTGACACGGCATGTGCAGTACACCCATGGCCATTAGCCGTCAGCTCAGCTGATGACGTGCTGAATCATCCATTCCAAGCAGCAAGCATATCAAAGGCGCACTATACCGCCTTCAAAGAGCAGCATGCAGCTGCTCCAGGCATCAAGGTTCTGAAGGCTTCAGAATCTGCTGTTGACACAGCAGCCAACAGTCTCATACTGAGTTGCATGTCATCGGTCTTTCAGATGCCAGACATAGTGTGTACTGCATCAGCAGCAGCAGCAGCAGGGACAGCTGCTGCTCTACTGGCTTCTGAAGTCACACCCAGCATCATGGAAGTGATGCCAGCAAACAGTGCCATGCAAGCTACTATGGTGACTGGAGTAGTAGACAGCATCTTCATTTGGGCTGATGTGACCAACACCACTTTGGCCATTGTCCAATATGCTGCCCCTGCTCTACACCATCACACCTTGCCAGCTGTTTGTGCTGCTTTGAGCCCTGCATTGGTGCTGCCCACCATCACAGATGGGCTACACAGCATGATCATCCATGGAGGGGAGCATGATGACCACTTGTCAGGTAGACACATGTCCAAATAAAACACACAGTGCTCGGCTTTGCTCAACGGCAGGACGAACTGCTGTCACTCTTTCCGTTGGCACCACTGCGCTTACTGCTGTTTTCTAACTGCAGTTTGTTTGCTGTTTCATATCAAACAGTGTCTGCGGTGCAATGATGTAGCGGGGTCAGCACAGGCCAGTGGCTCAATCATGTCATGAATGATGAGTAACGCTAATAGTGGTACTAATGTTTATGCATTCCGGCTCATGATGAGCTAGATGCGTGTAGGGCAAGTCTTGTCTCTCCATGATAGTCTGTTCTGAACATTCCTATAAGGTCTATTGGTACAACAGTTTTGATAGGTCTGCCAGACATACCCTTGAAGGGCCGTCTGCCTGGTCACGGCAGCCAAATTGATGCAATTTTAACGTAACCCACCGGGCGGGGACAAAAGGTTCACTTTTGGGTCATTACTGACAGCGTCTTGATGCGCAGGTCATCAATGTGGCCATCCATCGGGACTCTTACATCAGCTTGGATCCGAGGGGGGTCTGTACGGGGGTCTGTACAGGGCTTCTCCTACAAGATTGCACTGGCCCGGATGGGCTTGCTGGCTGCTGCAGCAATCTTTTTCAAAGGTAAGACATCACTTCCTCTTCTCCTTCTTTTTTGGCATCTTGTTGTTCATGTCCTTCTTCATCATGTTTGCCTCCTCCTTTTCTTCTTCTTCTGTTCCTGCTTCTTCTTCTTTCTCTTCTGTTCCTTGTGAGGTGTGCATGTGTCAGAAGGACTATATTCCATACTATTGACAGTGAAGGTGGTTGATACTATCAGTGCTAAAGAGATCCATTGCCTGTACCCCTCATCGATGGTGCAGCTTCTGCTGCGCTTTGACTCTTCAGCAGTTTGTGGCAATGATGAGCTTGCAGTGTGCCCAGGCTACTGTTAAGTTCCCATGCCTACTTTTCATGTCTTGGGTTTCACCTGAAACTCTTTATTGAAGCCTGTACTGCTGTTCCCCTTCTCCCCCCTCCTGGTTCATCTGCCCCCACATGTGGGAAATGCATGTGCCCTTCTAACACCTCTGTTCCTGTTTAGTTTCTCTCATCCAGCCTGATGTTGCCACTCATGCATGCAGGGTTGACCCTCTACTGGTCTTTCAAGCGCAAGGCAGCTACACACTCCATCACAGCTGCACCTTCCACGCTCCGCATGCGCCATACAAGCAGGAGCACAGATTGTCCACCCTATGCTGCCACAGCAATGACACCATTGGAGTGGCGCACCGGTGGCAGGACATATACCGCACGCTGGCCTAGCACAGACAAGCCAGCCAGCGGCATGGGAGGCTCCTCCAGGTTTGTGCCACCTGCTCACACCGCCATGTCGGCTGTGCAGTGGCACACGTCATTTCGGCTTCTCAGAACCACTGTCACCAGTCGCCACAGCACAGCTGTGGCCACCGCAGCCTCCGCCAGATCTGAATTGGTCAGCGCAGCCCAGAGCCGCCAGGCTCAGCCGGGGGCACGAGCACGATCCGTGAAAGCACCTGCGACAGTGCACATCTTCAACCTGAGCTGCTCGTCTGACACAGATGCGGCTGTGAGGCTTGCCACCGCAGACAAGCAGCGCACTTGCCTGGTGGATGACCAGACTGCTCCACGCATGCTTCTCACAGACTGCTGTGAGGCTGTTCCTGTTGGAGACAATGGCGCTGTTCCAGTTGCTGGTGTTGATGCGCTTGAGGGCACTGCTCAGATGCTGGAGTCTTCACAGCAGGTACAGTGTCTACTTTCGTGTTTTGTTCCTTGTTTGGGCCGAATCTTGCGCTTTGTGCATGCCGAGGTTTCAGTTTCAGGGCAGATTTGATTTACCCTTGATGCTGGCACACATGTTGCCTGGACATCAATGCTTCTGCCAAGCGGAGCTTTTTGTCCTTTTGATGCTGTGTGCATGTCTTGTTGTCATCATAGTCTGCCGCCTCACTCTCGCAAATTATGCCATCTCGTGCATTGCAGTCTGTGTGTGCTATCACTCACAGCTGCTGAAATGCATGTGATGATGTGTAGATCATCCGAGGCGTTGTTGCCTCCTCAAACGGCAAGTGGAAAGGCACACTGAAAGTTAGCGTGAAGGGCAAGCTGAAGGGCAGCCTGAAGAGTGTGAAGACTGGTGTCCAGAGGCACCTGTGCTCAGGCTTCATCCCATCGGCTGTGGTGGATTGAGCTTCTGGAAACACATTGTCATGTCCCTTGCGCACTGAGGATTTGGTCAAGCATGAAATGGTTGTATTTGAGACTAACTTACCAAATTCACTGCAGTTTGAAACTTGTTACACTGTTACCCCTTATGCTCTTGGTGTTGTGACCTTTCCCTCATCTCATAGGCAATTTGCTCATGTTTGACCAGTGATGCACAGATCTGCTCGTAGGCATATAAACCCGTGACTCCAGGACTGTGAATGCTGAGCAATACAAGCAAGTTGTTTTGAAGGCAAAAATGTCTCTCGGTTGGCGGTGTACTATGTACCATCCAGCATATCTGCCTTGCGCAGTACTCCTGTTACAGGTCTGTCTTGAAGTCTGACTAATAGTGCTTTCATGGGCCTGTGGATCCAGATGCAGGCCTTGCTGTCCCTGATTACTGGTGGGCTATGCAAACAGAAATGGTATTGTTCCCTAATAATCCTGACTGGCAAAAGAGCAGCTACAACAACCTAACTTATTGCTAAAATGGCTTGTGAAAAGCACTGCACACAAACCCACTGTGTCATCATCAACAAACACACAATGTTGCAAAACCTGGTCTCTACCTAGCTGCTGATTGCCTTTTTTGCTTTGCAAGCGTTGCATGACTTTCTGCAGGTGGTCAACATGTAACCAGGATTTTTCGTGCACTCCCCCAAAGCTGACCATTCACCGCATCTGTCATCCCCATCAATGCAGTCGCCCCACTTGGCTTTCTGGGCAGCTGCACTCAGTCCAAACGGTCCAACATGCATCCACTTGGTTGCTGACCACTTCTCGCCCTTTGTGGTTGCGCAACTGCCATGCAGACTGCTTGGGTCTACATCACCATCTGGCTTCAGACTGCAGCACATACATGCCCACTCAGCTGATGCAGTGGGAGAGAAGGAGCAGCTGCGATATGCTCACTCCAGCAACAGACTGTAACCAGTTTCCAGAAGTATCTGTGAGAGAGAAGCCTGATGGCAGCATCTGCAACATTGCTACTGTAGCGATGCTATGTTAGCCCCATAACGCAACATGAGTAATGCAGCACTGTCTGTCTAAAGAGTTAACCTTGCAAGTCCAAGCTAGGGTGCACAACTTGCAGCACAGATGTGACTTGATGCTCAGAATGCTTGATTTGTCACCAGTATAGCGCATCTCAACTGGATTGCCATTCCTGTAGTCAAAGTTGGTCAGTCTTGAAGCCCCACTGACACGTATTAAGTCAATGTCCCATGCAGCACAGCACAGCACAGCGCAACACAGCATGGCCCAGTCATGGTTCATGACACATGAGCAATATGTGACACAGCTCATGATACAGCTATATGACTCAGCTATATGACACACCGCCCAGCTTATCATAGCAGCGAATACCTTCAGTAATCACAGCAGCTGATATCTAAGCACAGTGCAGCTGAACTCAATCAGGTGCAATGCTTTAGGCAGGAGCACACATCTGCTTCACATCACAAAAGATTATTGACTCTATACTGCATTGCAAACCGACAGGAGATCAGAAGCTGAAAAAGTGCTTCATTCGGGTGATAGCCAAATCAATGCCTACACAATACATACAAATGCGAGATCCACCCAGAGGACTGCATCAGCTTTCTGAGCCTTGACAGCCAATGCTTTACACTGACATACAGATGTGGGACACACCTGAAGAAGAGGAGTGCGTCTCCCTTCTGAGTCTTGACAGCCAGGCCCCGCCTGGCACACTCGCTCCACTGTTCACCCTCAACCTTCTCAGCAGAGTTAGGGAAAACCGTTTCACCGCCCTCCTCCACAGTGGTTAGGTACATCAGCATGGTGGCCACGCGCTGACCACCGTTGCTCTTCTGTGGGTTGACAGTGTCATGGAAATAGTCGTGGTGAGGCTCATACTTCTGTCCATTCACATAGTGCAGCACCTGCATGCCTTCCCCATTCTCCTCTGGAATGTGTGATACCTGCGTTCACTCATTCGTTCAGTCACTGTGTTATTTACACACTGATAATAATAATACTTTGACATTTTCCAACTCATGATGAGCTAGGTATGTGCAGAACAACTTCTGCCTCTCCAGAGCAGCCTGTCTTTTGCATCCCTGTGAGGCCTACTCATTTATACGTTCACGCATCCATCCCTCCAAAGCATGTCAGATTCCCTAGCGTCACGTATGTAAAGTCCTGGGTACCCCTTCCTGTACACAACCTACAGACCTGAGCAGGGCATTGTGAACCTGATGCACAGAGTCACAGACAAGCAGGTGCAGTTGCAATGCATATGCAAGGCCGCTGGCAACACACACGAGTCATCTGATTGAGGTTTTACTCAAGATAGCTTGCAGTAGCCACATACAAGACATGGGGCAGTGTACGGCGCTCTAGATTCCTTTTTGCCGCTGCAATCATGCCTGGCATGCACTTGCTGCAGTGTCAAGTACTACAAAGCCATTGGATATGCAAACATGTATGAAAGGGCGTGACACATGAGGCAGATCACATCTGGTATAGAGCACAGAAGCCAATAGATGCCAGCCTTTGAGGCGTCCTCATTTAGGACATACTTGTATTGCTCCTCAAAGTGGCCCTACTGCATTCCCTGTCATGCTGCTTGAGGGTGGTGAAAAACACAGGATTATGCTCTGATGTGGCCAGACGAGCATGAAACGCAGACCACGTTTGACAAATTTGGTCGTGTCTGGTCTGAACTTCATGCTGGTCTGGCCACACCAGAAGACGACCCCATCTTTTCCAGCAACTTCGAGTCGCATGACAGGGAATGCTGAAGCTCCTTGTCACTGCAGCTGTTACAGACGGCAACATGCTACAGACAGACGGCAACATGTTACAGTCAGCACCATGCTACAGACAGCGATAGTATGTCACACATGGCAAAGTCAATAGAGACAGCTGCAGCGTGATGATGGTGCTCGCAGGTGCGGACCTGAGCTATCCTCTTCTCAACAGCAGCCAGAACCTCATCCTGTCCACGTGCAAAGAAAGTGCCGGTACTGGTGCGAACAGTGCTGTCCATGCTCTTGCCCGTCTCATTGTCAACAACGCTGGATTTAGTCATTGATGGTTTGGCCTGCATAATAATCATGATAAAAATAATAAATTGTCATCATCATAATAACAGCAACAACAATAGTAAATGCTTTCCGGCTCCTGAAGAGCTAGGTACCACTAGGCATGTGTCAGGGGTGGCCGCTTTGACCTCATTGCTGTGAGTGTACGGCATTGTGCCTGTGACCATGCTATGACTGGTGAGGAATTACAATGGCAATGTTGACAGAATGTCCAGTACCTTGAAAAGCTTTTTTGATTTGGTTGCGGCTGCTGATATTGTCACTGCAAATTGATAATGCTTGTCCCTTGACATAGCAAGCATGCTGAAAGTTATGAAATAAATTGAGCACTGGAGAATGTGCTGCATACAAATAATTTAAGGTGACAAAGCCAGGTATGCATTGGCCTCAAAGTGCTGCAGGAGCTATTGTGGCTAAATGTAATGAACCATGCAAGCAACACCTTACCTTGGCAATGACGTGTTCGCACTCCTCATCTGTCATGAACTTCTTGAACAGGAACGCACGCGGCTGCCATGACAGCTCAACAACTTCCCCAGTCCACTTGTCCTACATGGTGGATGACAAGTTGGCATTTCGAGTAGCCATGGCATATGTTTGGGAAAAGAATGAGCTGCTGTCAAGGCCCAGACTGTTTGGGGCCCTTGTCCTGTGCCTACCTTGCCATGTTCACCAAAGGCCAACTCAACCGTGTCTGGCTCTCCAGGTTGACCGTGCTTAATGTGTGGAAGCTCGCCCTTCCAGCCAGGAAATCTGTCTGAGTCCTGAATGTATTTGTCTGCTGCTAGTGCAAAGTGCAGAAGGACTGGGGCCACCAAAATCCAGCTGCATGTCTTGGAGACCATGCTCTCAACCTAAGCGCAAATGAGTATGCCTGACGCTGCTTCTATGTGTCGCAACGCTGAGCTAAGAGAGTCAGCTGTAGCTGCTGGAACGAGGTGACAATAGGGATTGATCAGCCTGCCGCGCTGCTGGCTGACAATAATCGCAACGCCCACGAGCCGCTTCCAAAACAGTTATTGTAACTCGTGTGATGCGCAATCGAAGTACCACAGGGTCAGGGTCCTTCCGGCAAAGCGTATCAGGGCGGTCGCAACCAGTTTTGGACTACGCAGAACACCAACGAGGCAGAGCTGACCCTAGGCTTGACTGAGACTTCTGGTCGATGCAAAGCCTTGGGTGTGTGGGGCTGCGCACGGTTGCCGCTGGTTTGTCTTGGACTGTTCAAGCGTGTGATAGGTCTGCACACACGTTCGGACCTGCCCAGCTGGGGAACCGGCACCCCTCGAATTTCAAAGACTGCGATGGCAGATTCCCCTTTCAAGGTAGCCACGCGGCCTGGCATTACGTTCCTCCCGCTGCGCATGGTGTTCTGCGATTAGTTTTGGAGATGAACGGGGAAGTAGTGCAAAGAGCTGACCCACACATCGGGTACAAAGGGATGTATTACGAGGTGATTTCAGTTGGTAAAATAGGGACTGAAATATGAAGTAGCGTTGACTGCCATAGCAGGCAGCAGCACTTAGCATGTTGTCTAGAAGCACTAAGTGTGGCACTA
>JAABUP010005660.1_pt1 | contig 18700 bp, 22 predicted proteins | sample 5559201 | NCBI WGS metagenome assembly JAABUP01 (sample SAMN10711887, study PRJNA513373) | rock metagenome | isolation source: Antarctica rocks | place: Antarctica
TATTCCTTTCAAACTTGATCACGTAATTCCCAGTGATGAGCTGACTCATGATACCATGGCAGTTGGGGGTGCAACAAAATGCTGCAATGTACAGCAATGCACATGCTTGGATGCAGACTTTTGACTACTGCTGTATGTGCTTGAAGGGAAGCCAGCGCAGTTGCGCAGAGCCAAGCGAAGCTCGGCGTTATTGTGTTGGTCAGCGTTATTGTGTAGGCTTTAGCGACGACGCATCGTGTGGTGTCAATAGCACGCTAAAGCTCTGTATTGTTGTTTCTGCTGGCATTTAACCAGTGCCAGGCAAAAGGAAGAAGGCTGTGTTTGAAGTACCTCAAGAGCTTTCCGCTGAAAGGCACACCAGAAGAAGACAGCAAAGTACTAGCAGAGGTGCTCGCGCAGGTCATCGAGCGGCAGGGGTAAGTATGGTAAGTACGGACAGAGGTGAGGCCAGACTGAGGTGATTGTTGGACACATTTGAATTGCGTCTGCAGGCGCCCAGCTCCCTCCCCCAGTGCACCAGCAGCTGCTCGCCAGCCTTGGGAGACATAACCAACAGGCAAGTCGCCGAATCAAGCAGCAAGGTCAACGTACAGAATAGACAGCTTGATTTGGGAGGTTTCTGACTTCTGACCCTGTGGAAGCAGCTGAAGCTGCCGCAAAAGCAACACAAGCCGCTCAGCGCTGCTCTCAGCGGGCTGCAAGTACGGCAGAGCAGCGAGCTGCTCAGCGGGCAGCTAATACTGCTGCCAGGTCTGCTTTTAGAGCAGCTGCAGCAGATGAGCATGCTCGTGCTGAGCAGGCTATACATACAGCAGCCAGGGCAAGGTAGGCCACAAGGTTTGCCAGGCAAACAAATGGCCCCGCTCATTTCCCAGTGCACCCCAGGCACCATGCTGAGTGGCTGGGAAGTGCTGGCAAGTTCCTCGGTCTCTTCACCTCTCCTTTTGTGCATAGCCAGCCTTTGTGGCAAGATCACCTCCATGTGTCCCAGTCTGAGGCACAGCCACTTGCCCCTGGCTTCAGCTCCCCAGCACCTCAACAGGCAAACATCACTTTAACCCCCCTGGCAATCAGTCCACCAGTGGTCATCAACCTGCCCCCATCGCACCCGAGTATCAGCCCATTATGGAGCTGACGTACCAATATCTTCAGTTCTGTGCACAGATGTCATCATGGTCACCTGAAGAGCTGCATGCTCATGCTCTTGGACAGCTTGGTGCAGATGCTTCAGACAGAGCTGCAGACCTGGCTATATGGGTTCAAAAGCTTATGGCTGATGATCAGTCAAGACTTCAGCAGCAGCCACAGCCTCAGCATCAGCAAGAGCCACAGTCACAGCGTCAGCGACAGCTGCAGCGTCAACAGTCCTTGCATGATCAAAGGGTGGGCAGGCAGACAAGAGGCACCTCAAACCATGTGGCTACCACAATATGAGCATTACATCTAGATTCAATGGCAACAATGGCCGTCGTCGGTTCAAAAGGTTTTGGCAGGTATTAGCTTGGGCAATCATCATACATAAGGTGCAGGGCATTAGTTTGGACAAGGCTGTCATTGATCTTGGGAGTGACATCCTTGATCATGGGCAGGCTTACGTTGCATTGTGTAGAGTCAGGACGTTGTGGGGTGTCTTGCTTATTGGCTCGATTAGAGCGTCCTTTGACAAGAACAAGAGTTACGTGCATGATGCACGCTTGGCTGGTAGGTGCTGTCTCTTGACAGTTGTATCATAGTGGGTAGACAATGATTGTATCTGATTCTTCTGTGTGTTCCAATGTGCCTGTGCAATGGTCTGAAATTTCGTTCAAAACAAAACAGCATGTGTGTTGTATACATTTATCTGTATTTTATCAATACGGTCTAGACTGATCTAGACTGATGTATTTATGATAATCCTGTACAGAAGGCAAGCTTGCAGCCGTTTTTATCGGCCCGCAGGGCCGTTCCTTGTCCACCAATGCCAATATAGGTTGTAGGCACAAGGTGCGTGTTGTATCAGCTCACCAGGGATTGCATTATTGCAATGTTATCATGCATGCCTACATGTCTCTCCGTGCTGTGGCAGACAGTACAGCCAGCAGCAGTGCTTGTTGACAGCAGTGACGCGGTATGATGCTTCACAAGCTAGGAAACATAATTTTGGGCAAGTTGTACAACCAACAGAAAGGCGAAAAGCTTGGAGAAGCGAAAACGAGCTCGAAAGCTTATTCTGGAAAAACTGTTTCACCTGCTCCAGGAATTCTTTGACCAGCCCTCCGTAGTCAAGCCCTGCTTCCAACATGCCCTGCTCATTCACAAAGGACACCACCAAACGGCCCTTCACAGCAGGCCCTGCTTTGTGCAAGGCTGCCCAGCCGCCTTGCAGCAGGCTGTTGCGGTGGACAGTGAACTTCAGAGGGGCAGGGCCACCCTCACTTGGGGGCTTGTCCCAGCGGCCCCTACAAAAGAGGAGCAAGAAGAAGAGGCTTATGTGGTTGTCCAAGAAGAGTGCAGAAGCTGAGTGGAGATGGCTGTGCCTGTGAATGTGGATCAAATAGTAATAATAATAATATAATAATAATAACAATAATAATAATTAAAACGCTTTCCAGCTCATGATGAGCTAGGTATGTGCAGGACAAGTCTTGGATCAAAGAAATGCCAAAAGGCAAAGCGGCTGGGCTTGCAGATCCCTGAAAACACATTGCAGGTGCTGACAAGGATCTTACTGATTTGCAAGGATGTGCAACACGTCTGCCTGGCAAGGTCCGCAGACTGTGATGCTGGGTGAGATGCGACAATCCCTCCATGCTGAGTGTGCTGTTTGTTTGGTTTTGACATTGGTCATAGGTCTTATGTACCAACCTTTCTTTGTCTGCTGCCACTAGAGCTCGGAACACCAGTAGCCTCTGTTCAAAGGGGATGCACTGAGGGGCTGTTGCCAGCAGCCCTGCATGGGCCCCTGGCCAACCGCCTGGCCCCCTGCTCAAACTCCTACACAGCTGATTTTGTTGAAAGAAAGTAGCGTTAGAAGAAAAAGCTGCAGAAGAAGAAATGGCAAAAGGAGGAGGACAACAAGAAGAAGCTGATGAAAGCATAAAGAAAGCACAGCAGTATCAAGGCACAGCTTCAGCAGTTCTGGCACAGCTGATTTTGGAAGTCAAAGGAAGCAGTGGCACAAGCAGACATGACAAAATCTGCAGGAGGATAAAGACACGGTCCGAAGAAAGAACAGCAGTATCGAGACACAGACACTTTCGTTTCAATGCAAGAGTGACATGACGAGGGCCGCTATCTGCAGCCCTGCTTGATTTCAGATCAGTCCCCTGAATCTTTGCTTAGGCTGTGTATGCATGCTTGGTGGTCCAGATTGCTCCTGAATATAAACAATGTGTCCAGCATTTGTCTCACAAGCTGGATGGCTGATGTACGCATCATGCATGAAAAATGGCCCAATTTGAGCTTGCATGAGCAAAGTGATACTCACAAAGAGGTGACTAGAGTGGTTGGGCCCTGATTGAGGGCTCTCACAACTGCCCCTGCTGAGAAGTGCCCTTCCTGTGTGGCTTCAGTGGCAAGAAAAGGCTCCAGCCACAATGAGCTTGGACAGTACTGACGCCGTATGTTGCGTTCGTATAATCCGCGTAACAGTATAGGTGCCCACTCTGCCAGCATCTTTGTGGGAGGAATGATTGACAATGCAGCACCCGCTGCCTTGCTGTTCTTTGCAGATGCACCTGAAACAAGCAAAGCAGTGATGACTCAGACTGATGTAGGCACTTGAGTTTTGGACATGCCTTATCACTTTGATGCTGGCTGGATTTGCACAGACAGAAAAGGCAAGTCGAGAAGAAAAGGAAGGCAGCCTGCAGAGGCCGAGGGTTTAGAGACGTGCTGACCTAGGAGAATATGGCAGCAGATCTAGATGCTGAAAGTCACCAGGGCACTTGCAGCAGGTTGAAAGATTGATGGATGAGGGACATGCTGACCTGAGACAGTAGGGCAGTAGGTTCTGAAGACTAGGGCATTCAGGGCTGTTGCAATGCCCCTCTGCTGGGACAGCGTAAAGGTGTCCTGACGCTCGTGAAAGTCGGTGTCGTCCAGCACCAAAAGTGCATAAGCATACACTCTGCAGTAAAAGAATGAACCTGTGAATCCTTGCAAGCTCACTGTAGGCAAAGTTGGCAAACAGTGACCAATCAGCCATGTGCGTCTAATTGTTCAGTGGGTAATTGCCATCATGTTGACAACAGGACCTTGCCTAGTCACGTTGTCTAACCCAACTATATGGCTGTTTCCAAAGGCCAAAACAGCGCTAGCAACATGCCTGATTGGACTGATTCCATGCATTTAGTAATAACATCCAGTTCATATATGACCAAGCAGGCGGCAGACACACCTGCAGAAGAGCCCCAGCTTTGGAGCATGCTCTGGGGCTAGCCCCTGCAGACCTGCCCTCAGAGTGGGAATGTCCCACCCCCGGGTGGCCTCCTTGGGGGCCTCTAGGGGTAGCCCCATGGTCATAGCACACCACCTGCGCCAATTTCAAAAACAGCTTTATCTGGATTTAGGGTTTTAGAGTGTCTTATTAGGTGAAACTGAGTTCATGCAGGCATAAAGAAATAATACTGACGATTATGAGAATAGCACCTACCGAGCTGAGTTAGCTAGGCACAGGTTGTACTACTCTGTGCAGATGTGCAAAGCCCATGGAGGCAGCAGCAGGTTGTATGCATGCAACTCAAACTTCTTGCCGGCTTGCTTTTTGGTATATAGATACATGTTTATGGATATATACATCTGTCCCTGGCTGTTGGCTGCTTAGTCATTACATGGAATGGGTTTGACAGTCACTGACCTCCACAGTTGTTGCAGTATCCTGCAGCCAAAAGCCAGCGCACTCACAGTGGAATTGCCCTGCTCTCCAGCCCCTGCCAAAAATGGCAATGCCTCCAGCAGCAAGTGGTAAAAGCTGGCCACTGCTGCCACAGCTGTGTCTGAGCTGCCACAGCTCTCCATCAGCTGCTTGATGAAAGTGCCCTCACCCAAGGGCCATAGCCCTTCTTTTGCCCCTGCATGACCCAAGGTGTATGCTGAGTCTTTGAAATGCAGATGTGAATAGACTCCATATCAGTTGTCAAAATCTGTGAATTGCAGCAGATGAGCTTTGTTGCCTGGTTACTGCGGCATGATGTTAATTTACTGTGAGCCACTTCAAATGCTTGCAGACACCTGCAGAACCACAACGGTCACGTCAGGCACTGTGTTACACGCCATGCCCAATCTGAAGGATGAAAACAGGGACAATATCAGGCGAAAAGCATCATGGCAAGTGCAGGAGCTCTGCCCCTCTGCATAAGCAACATACAAGAAGAGCATGCTGACAATCGTATGCCTGGAAGGGACATACACTAATGTGGCAGGCAAATATCTATGGAGACGTTACTTTTGACAGCAGCAGAGGTACTAGCAGAAGTCATAGCAGCTTTCACAAGGCACAGAACATTCTGCAACAGCAGAACACATACATAACATAACAGCAGCAGAAGTTGGGGAGCTGCCTTGACTGGTTACAGCAAACGTCACAAGGCAAAAAGCAGTTTGTGACAGCTTATACCTATCAGAGCAGCAGAGATGCCAGCAGAAAGTCAGAAACTGCTGCAAATGGTCAGCAACTGTCACATCGGAAGGCACATTCTGTGACAGCTTACCCATCAGAGCTGCAGAGGTACCAGCAGAAGGTGGAGAGCTGCCCTGACTGGCAACAGCAAATGTCAAGAGGCTAGTTGCAGTCTCAAGGAAGTGTTCTGCGACACCAGGAAGTGCCAACAGCTGTGACTTGCGCAAATAGTGCAGCGTCTTAGTACCCTGGACCATCATGCCTAGTGTCAGGTGCCAATGCACGGAGTAATACATGCCGCATGTGAAAGAAGCAATACACAGCGCAATACATGCTGCATGTGAAAGAAGCAATACACAGCGCAATACATGCTGCATGGCGCCAGGAGTCAATACATGGTGTAAAACATGCTGCATCTGAATGTTGCCATGCATTATTATGCATACAGATCGAGCCGAGCTTTCAATGGAGTGGGGACTGCCCCAGTGGGGACCCTGCAGACACAGACAACACAGATCCGCTTTTCAGCAGACCTTGCTGGGTAACGGCAATCAAGAAGCAGCATCAGCTACATGAAGACTTCACAAAGCCGTGGCCATAACACGTAAGGACAAAAGAGCTTTGCAGACAGGCAGTGCATAAACCTGAGCAGCTTTTGTGATACGTTCTCCAGCCAACAATCCTGCCAGATTGCCCAAAGCCATCAGAGCACCCAAGGCCCCATCCAGTCTGATGCCTCCAAGATGATTGCCCTTCGAAACAGTTCCTGGAAGGGGGACTTTCCAGCTTCTCCCACTGGAGGCTAGGCTGTTGCCTCTGTCAAGGGAAGCTTTACCGTTTGGTGTCCTGCTGCTGCCGTTTGATGCAGAAATTTGCTGCAAAGCTGACATGAGGGACATCAGTGTTGACTGCTGCGTGAGCAGCTTGCATGATGCTGCTGGAAGCTGCCTGAGAAGCTGAGGCGCAGTAAGCACATAACAGGCAAAATGAGCAGCTGCAATTGGAGCTGTTGCCTTGACATCACTTGTAATTCCTCCTTGTACTGCATCTCCCAAATCAACCCCATCTAGATTGCCACACAGCTGACAAGCTCCAGACTCTGATTGGGAATTTGATTCAGTACGTGCCGCAGAACAAATGTGACTGCCAGAAATGCTTGCTTTGCTGTCAGGCACATGTGCAGTGAGGGGTCGCAGGGCAGCATGTGTAGTCATCTGGATGATCAGCGCTTGCTTCTCTTGCTCAGGACTCTGAGTCTGAGCATTGCTGCTCAGTGGGGCTACCGCATGAGCTGGCATGGTGCCTTGAGGCTCCTGAGGGGGGATGCTGCTGGGGTCTGTGGAGCTATTGCCGGGGTCTGTTGGGGTTACAAGGCACCTTAGGGCTAGTAAGATGACAGGTGAGGGGCTGGTAGCAGCCAGCAGCTGTGAACAGGCTTGTGCAGCGTCCGGATCTCCTGTTAAAAAAGGAGACAAGCAAAGATGTGAGTCTGTTGGCATTTTTGGAGGAACACCCCAAAGACGGAAGCCCAGCTCCCCACCAGAAATGTTCAGCTGACAAAACAGAAAGCAAACTGACTGTTGGAGGCAACTGACTGACACAGTGTGTTTCTCATTGGTCTCTGATCTAAGACAGTGTTGGTCCAACACAGAACCTCTATGCTGGTCAATTGCTGTTGTTGAGCAGCAGTGGGCTATGTTTCCCACAGCTTGAGCACAGCTTTATGCCCATAACCGGCGCCGACACTCCTAACGTGCTGTGGTTGTCTTTGTTTGCTTACCTGGCAGGAAACGTTTCCAAAGGGAGCTGTCTGTCAGCACCATGAGCAGGCGTGCTGCAGCAGTCTGCAATAATTGGTGGGCCTGCCCATTGCTGGACTGGCTGGGGCTGCCCTTCGCAGGAGGTGAAGTTCCCTTTGCACCATTTGCACGACTGGCAGCTGTTGTAGGGCTGCCAGCTGGGTGACTCCTGAGGACAAAACAGCAAAGTACAACCAGCTTGCAGCTCTGCCGGTGCCACTGCAACCTGCATTCAGCAACAGAGCTTTATTTTATTACTGATACTATTTATTTATTGATTTATTTGTATTTTCTGTCGCGGAATAAATGTCAAGTCGCACCTGTTCAGCAAGGCAAGTCTCATCTCAATGACAGGTCTGGGTCAAAAGAGCAATGCAGCCTTGACTCGGCAAGCCTGACATGAATCCAGCCTGAACAGTTTTCCAGTTGCAGTGCTACCACCACTCACAATCAGCAGCTGCAAACATGGCTGATGCAGCTGCTGATGTCCTTGCTCCCATGTGAGTGCTGTGGAGCAAGATTCCTTCATGGCAATGTTGGCATTGGCAATAAAACAGCAGCAGCGCACGCATTTGTGGTCTTTGTCAATGGAACACAGAATTGAAACTCTGATTGAGGTCCTTTTCTAGCAAGCTGATTTGACATGTCCTGTAGCTGGTAAAGGGGCAAGGACTGAACCTGTAGTCATCATTCAACCAGAGGCCACAGAGGTTCAGCTCCTGCTTTGGGGATGCTATGCTTCTAAGCATCAGGGCCATTGCTCCTCTCAGGGCAAGTGCCCCAGAAGTTGCCTTCAGGGCAGCCCCTGCACATGTGGGTGATTGAGATGCACATACAATCAGACACAGTCCCGGTGTATGGCCTTGTTGCCTGCAACCACTAGACCATGTACTGCAGTAGAGTGCACTGAAGTTGCTGAACTCAAGCATTACTTTTGCTGCACTTGTTTTCAGACTGTTCTGCAATAATATGGTACGCACACAAGCTTAATGTATCACAGCTGAAAAGTCTGGAAAAAAAAGCAGCAAAATTCTGGCCTAATTCAGCAACTTTCAACAAACTCACATTGTCCATATGGGACACGCGTTGCCCAAATTGGTATATCTCTATGATGTTCAGATGCCACAAAGCTGGACTGACCTGATTGCCATTCTCTGCTGTGGGAGTCAAGGCTCAAGTGTTGGCTGAAAGCCTGAAGGATTGGTGGCAGCACTGAGTCTGCAAGACAAGCACCATCTTTTGTCATGTAGACTGCTGTCACAAGCCTGTCATGGTACATGTATGATGCAACAAGTACATTGATCACATCAACACTAACAGGGACAACACGCAAAGAGTACTCATATGTGACGCTTTCCGGAATAATATAGGGTTCTTTCTTATTCTGACTCTGATGCCTCAGGGGCAGACTTGCACGCTGAGAACGCGTGCAGACTCTTGAGTTGGCAGGTCACTGCCTGGCATGCACAGGCAGAGTCACCTGTGACTTCCACAGCAGACAGATGACAGGACACATCAGCTGCTGCAGCGCTGTATTGATTCAGCCAGCTGTGGATGCAGTTGCGCCTGACCAAGCACCTTGCTCTCCAGCCCCTGATAGACAGTCAGACTGGTTTGGCAAGCAGAACGACAACCTGTGAGTTGCGGCCTGAAGCTGTTTTGATATGCCTGTATGCACCTCTGGAACATTGTGATTGTGAAAGTAATGTTGAGTCACCTATAGATGCGCTGAATAGCAACAGCAGCTTTCAGTTGCCGACGAGTTGCCTCGCGGCTAGCTCTGTCTGCAGTAACCTTTGCCAACAGCTCCTCCCTGGTGCAAACAGTTCACTTTCCCATGGCAGAAATTGTGAACATGTTGCAGTCACTTTGACTGACTTACCTGGTGGCTTCTTTGGTAGCCTTGCCACGAAGTGCTCTCGACGAAGGCTTATCGAAGTTCATCTGCCTCTATCACAACAAGGCTGGTTGCATAGATCGCAACTCGTTCCTTGGTTGTCAAAAAGAAGCATCACCAGGAGGCGAACCCAAATGGCAGAAGCATCTCAAGGCTTTCATGTGAAAGCTGCGAACACTGGGCCCATACGCACGTGTATACAAGCAGGTGGCAGCAAGTACGTCTACGCCAAGCGAGCGAGGTCATTGCACGCATGGGGCTTGCATGGATCTCGCGCTCGCAAATGAGCCCAATGCTCTGACGTCGAGCAGATGTTGCAGGATAAGTCCACTGAGGCATTGTTCCTGTTCCGGAGAAAAACTTTCGGAAGCTTTCAAGGAAGCTTTGCCCGACACGAAAGAAATCAGCACCTTTCGTGTTCGAATTTGAAGAAACAGCCCTAATTCCCCAGGTGTTCGCTTGCCAGCCTTCCTGCAGCGTTCTGAGGTCGTGCTGCTAACCATATTGCAGCTATGGGCAGAGAGCTCAGACAACGCAAGCCAGTCACGTACAACGAAAGTTTGCTGTCGGCCGAAGCGAGCAGTTCTGCAGTCAGCAAAGATGAGAATACAGACCACGGATCGCTGCTAAGGTTCACGCGCACAGGCATCAACAACACAGCTAAGAGCAACGCAGTGCAAGCAGCTTCAGCAGATATCAAGCAGTACAAGCGAAACAGAAGTTCAGGCAGAAAAGAGGCTGGTCACAGGTCACAGCGCCGCAGGTATTTTCTTTGCTTGCATAAACGTTTATACTGCTGAGAAACACCTGCTTACACCTGCTCATGCTCCGCACATGAGCAGTATTTGTGAGCAGCAACCAGATCAAACTAGTGCTGCAGGAGTGGCAGCTGCAGCCAAGCAGAAGATGACTGTGAAGCTGACAGCAGCAGTGATGAAGGAGAAGACGAGGTTGATGCTGGTGATGATGCAGACGAATTTCAGCAACCAGTCAGACGCCGCTCTGCAAAGTCAGCCTATACGGTGGACATCAGCGACAGCCAGCCTGCGTCAGACAGTGATGCCTCACCTGCACAAGCAGAGGGATCCCGCAGAACTCTCAGAGGCAACAGCAGCAAATCCAAAGCTGCTGCTGCTCCAGCCAGAAGGCAGCCAAGCAGAACAGCTGCTGCCAAGATCAGCTTGGCAGAAGCGAACAGTGACAGCAGCTTAGACACCTCTTCTTCACCTGATGAGGCAGACAAGGGCAGCAACAGGAAGCGGACTGGTCTGAGCAGTGACAAAGCCACAGTCAAGAGGCAGAAAGCTGTAATAGAAGACAGTGATTGTAGCATGGGAGATGCCGCCAACACACATAAAGAACTCGGGCTAGTGTCAGACAGTGAGGCCATGTCAGATGATGAGTCTGACAAGGAGAATCAGCCAGCTTCACCAGAGGCTGCTGCGGTCAAGTACATGTCTCAACCTCCTGTGAACATGAAAGGTTGTTGTGGTCTTGGGCATCGTCACTGTGGTTTTGAGAATGTCGTACAGTGACTCTTGTATTCTTTCAGCTGCCATATATGTAATGCTGTGAATTGCACTCTGTGCAATTCAACCGCACAACATGTGCTCCTGTTGAGTGAACACTTTGTTCCAAACTTATGACGTCGCTTGTGTTTGCCAGCAAGCATATACTGCTGTAGAGGCCCTGTCATGCTTACAGTTGAATTACTTTGCTGTTTTGCTCAGGTTATTCAAGAGAGCTGCCAGGCAAGTCCCCGGGAAGCAGAAGCAAGCACAAGCAAAGGTGGGATGTTCAAAACTGTCAACCTGACCTACTTCCTGTGCTGTTATCTAACAGCTGTTGTAACTGCTTTTGATGCACTGCATCATTATTGGTGCAAGATATGTTCTCGTTGTGCCTTCAGATCTTTAAATGGTGGTGCACTCCTGGAGTGGGGTGTTGTTGCCTGACTTCAGGGTGGCTTGCTTTGCTGGCTGGTCAGCAACACGATCAGCAGCATGACAAAGTCTCCAGGTTCTAAGATGTCAAGAGAACAGTATCTGCCCTTTCATTTTGACCAGCTCACAATCATGTCTTAAGGTTTGCTCCCATGCAGGGTGCAAGCACGGCTGGCAAAGCAACCCAAAGAGGGAAAACCAGCAGCAAGAAGGCTGCAGCTGCACCGTCAAGGAAGAAGAAGCCATTTGTGCTATCCAGCGGCAGCGAATCAGAGGAAGAGGAGGAAGTGTCCAGCTCAGAAGATGAGGCTGAGGGTTTGGAGATTGAAAGGGTGCTTCACGGCCGCCCTAACACTGATACAAAGCAAGAGGAGTTCTTGGTGAAGTTAAAAGGTGACAGCGTCTGCAAATGAGTTGCTACCACATTCTGAGCATTGGTTTCTTGCTTCAGCTGGTAGTCTCTAAGGGCCACATGTCTGTCTCAATATCTACAAGGCTGCTCTGCTGTAGCCACCAGCACAGGAGTTTGCCGTCTGCATGCCAACAACAAGCTCCACAAGTGATACACATTCAAGCGTGTGTACAGACAATGCCATCTCTTTTGCTTGTTGAACACAACATGCCAGCCATCGTTGAAAGGAGGTCATGTAATATGAGCTTGCTTGCTGCTGCTGCTGCTGCTGCTGCCAATGCTGATGCTGTTGCTTACAAGCATGATACATTGGCCATGCTGCACAACTGCAAGTAACTATGTCCAATCACATCATGTCCGTTCCGGCGTTGCTGTTGAAGGTAGCCAAGTTTGTTCCTCAGAGGTGCAGCATGCAACAGAACATATAGCTTATTGCCAACGTACATATCAAGTGCTGTGTCTGTTTATTGCAGGCTAGGGTGACTTCAAAAGGCTGCATCTCAAGGAAGAGCAAGCAATGTCAAACTTGACCATCACCTGGTGTGCCTGACTGGCTGTAAAGCAATCGTTCAAGTCATGTGGCATGCCAATGCTGCATCACGTGTCTTGCCAAAACACAGGATCCTGACATGATTAGAAGCATGTTCCTTGATCTGTTGCAGAGCAGTCATTCAGGAAGAATAAGTGGCTTTCCCAGAGCCGTGTCATGCAAGAGAAGCCCCAGCTGCTGCGCAATTTCATCCAGCGCCGCCATGATGGCCCCAGTGATGAGTTTGAGGAGCTGGTGGACGGCATCCTGCCCGAGAACCTCTTGGTGGAGAGGGTCATTGCACAGAAGCCCACTGTGCATGGGCAGCTGTACCTGACCAAGTGGCGTGGACTGGCATACTCTGAGACCACTTGGGAGTCTGAGGCAGATCTCAAAAACGACATGGTGAGATTTGATCAGTCTGTAGTAGCGGTGGGATGTGCGTCACAAGCACAATCTGCAGCTTGCCATCCAAAGAGAATCTAATATTAGGGCTGAGCTCACGTTCCTTTCTTCCTTCTCTTCCACCACCCCCCCCCCTACCCCCTGGCGGTTCACCACTCAATGCCTCCCACTCATTGCCTGATTGGACAACTGTCATATCACATCAACCTGTACTCTCTTGATGTTTGCACATGCTCATCAGAACTAGTCATCTTGCTGCACCAGACAAGAACACAGGGACACATGTCTCGGTGTCTAACTCATTGACTAGCATTGCTAAACAGGGTAGTTGCATCAGATCATGTCACGTCATTGGGTTTTATACTAGGGTTTAGGGTTTGTGTCATTTAGGGTTAGGGTTTATGTCCTGGGATTATTTAGGGTTAGGGTTTATGTCATGGGATCATGTTATCAGACAATGTTGTGCAGGTGGCAGCAGCATGCAGGTCACAGACATCAGGGAGCATTTCCCACCTGCAGCACGCCAGCCGAAGAGGCAGAAGAAGGCTAGGAAAGCACAGCGGCAGGCTGAGCGCAGCGCAGTTCCAATACCTCATGCCATTACAAAAAAGCAGAAACGGAAGGCCAATAAAGCAAAGTCTCAGTCGGAGCAAGCAAGTCAAAACTCCTCTGGGCGAGGTCGTGCTGTTGAGGCTGGTGGAGTGTCAAAGAAAAAGGGCGGCAAGTTTGCCAACAAGAACAAGAAATGAAACATGACAGCTTGCCGCATCTGTTTGGTACATTCCCTCAGCTGTAGCTTGGAGGTGTTGTAGATGGTCCATGCTGACACTATACATGCAGCAAGCATTCTTGTATCATAGTGCTTCGCCTCTTGTAGGTGAAGCAAGAAGTCTGTAGAAGTAGTAAGCTTGTTTGTAGAGAGTTTGTGCAGTGCAGTGCAGACAACTCAGTGTGCAGTGCAGACTGTTCAGTGCAGTCCTTTTACTAACGGCATCAGCAGAGGTTTGACAGCTTGTAATCTCCTCCAATTTTTGCATCGTCATGAGGGTAACAGAAAACAGACAGCGGCCTTTGAGAAGCATGTTGATTGAGTGGCCATGTGTTCTGTAATTTCAGACAGGTGAAATGCAACCTGTTTGTGTGCGCAGTTATTGCAGCTGCAGTTCATTGTTTGAGTGCGCCTCAAACAGCTGTACGCTGCGAACATGTGCAGGGCGGTCTACGCTTGCGTTCGCTGTTACAGCAGAAGTTAGTGTGGTGCAGGTACACGCACATGTACATCTATGCAGTTATGCATTTGCAGGTTGGCCTTGACTTACGTGACTGTCGCAACACATCCAGACTTCAAGCTTTGTGACCTCATCAGGCAGGATACACAGAGCCAAAACCCAGGTGCCTTGGCAATGTCTCGTGCTGACTGCGGCCTGTTAAACATGAAGGGCTCAAAAGCTACTGCATATTGACAAAACGTGGCCAAACTGAGATGCCCCCTGCTTCGTTGAGGCTTGAGCATCTGAATTTGCATGGATTGACTTGATGAAACAGCATTTGCTGCACCTTGCCACAGCAGGTTTCTCTGTCATTCTGGGAGCGAGCCACGGCGAGCGCGATCCTCCGTGCCACGCGGCAGAAAGAAAACACGAGCGCCAGCGAGCAAAATCCAAAAACCACCATCAATTTTTTTGTTTTTGCTGCTGCAAAACCAAAGGCAAGCTGTGCGGCCAGCGAGTCTGTCCGATCACTGAACTGATAGAGGCATGCTGCAGATCACTCATCAGCAGCTAAATCAGCAGCAGCAAAAGCATCAGCAACAAAAGCATGCATGCTTTTGTTCCATGCCTCTCATATGAGGCCCCCCAAAACAAAAACAAAAACCTTTTGGTTTTTGGGGCAGCAAGCGCCATATGAGCAGCCTTGATCACTGAGCTGGAGACTGCAAGAAGCAGGCTAGTAATCACTCATTACTCTGCTGAGAACGTCTGCACCTTTCACAGTGAGACCAAAGCAGATACATGGGCTGCAGAGGAGTGCTTTAGTTGCTCATGCCAACAAGCGCAGCAAGTGCCATATGAGCAGCAGCTGCACTAGCACATGCTTCATCATTCATGAGCTGTGCAGTCTGCCCACAGCAGCACCCAGTCCATCACTGAGATGAGTGATGGCCTGAGCCGTAGGCAAGCACACAGTGCTGTAGGCCTCACTGCAGATCACTCAAAACAGTGATGCACAAACCCACTGCAGCATCATCTACACCATCCAGCCTGTGGGCAACCAGCGCAGCATGTGCAAAAGGGACCAAGCAGATATGTGGGCTGCAGAGGAGCACTAAGTTGCACATGCCAACGAGCGCAGCAAGTGCCATATGGGCAGCCTTGGTCACAGAGATGGCAACAACAAGAAGCAGGATGGTGATCACTCATTGCTCTGCTGACAAAACATCTGCACCTTTCCCCATCGCGGTTCAGAGAGGGCAAATTGCAGCCAGTCTCATTGTTGATCCCATCACTCATGCTGCATCACTGAGCCCAGAAACAGTCACCCAGTCGCAAAGCGCTGCTAGCTCACTCATGCCTGCCTGCAGCACTGCACACATTCACTGCAGCATTACCCACACCATCATCCTGTGGCAACCAGCGCAGCTTGTGGGCTGAACAGGAGTGATGAGCTGCACTTGCCAACGAGCGCAGCAAGTGCCAAATAAGCAGCAGCTGCAGCACCACATACTTCATCAGTCATGAGTTGTGCAGTCTTGCCCACAGCAGCACCCAGTCTATCACTGTGATGAGTGATGGCCTGAGCCGCAGGCAAACAGACAGCACATAAGGCCTCACTGCAGATCACTCATGACAGTGATCCACACCACCCAGTCTGTGGGCGACGAGCGCAGCGTGTGCAAAGAGACCAAGCAGATACACTCGGCTGCAGAGGAGCACTGAGCTGCCCATGCCAAAGAGCGCAGCTAGTGCCGAATAAGCAGCTGCAGGAGCACATACTTCATCATTCATCAGCTGTGCAGTCTTGCCCGCAGCAGCACCCAGAGAGAGAGAGAGAGATTACAATGCTTTAGCCAGCCAACAAGTCTGATCACATATAGAAGACAAAGGTCAAATTTGGAGGATATCAAGACAGCTTAGAACAAACTTGAAAACTTGCATGTGATCTTGTTGTGCAAAAAAGCACCGCATGGTGTCGGTGTTCGTGGAAAACAAAGGAGCATACTGCTGCCTAAGTGCATGGAGAGCCGGACACTCAAAAATCATGTGCATTCCATCACTAATAAAATACATGCTCCGGAACCATACCTCCTTGCAGGCCCCTGCAGCTCGGTGATTATCAAGAATGTCCCTCAGCACTCAATCTCCGCAATTAGGCGATCTTCCTCCAGAGGTATTATCGCAAGTTTTGACGTTTTGTACAGCAGATTGGTGGTCCATACGGCAAGTAAACCGTCGATTGAAGCTTGCTGTTGCTATGGAAGTGCGAGTGATACACATCCGGCCACAGTTGGGGTCTCAAGCTGAAGCAGAGGTCGCCTCAAGCCCTGCAGCGACAGTATCCTGTGCTGCGTCAGGTTTGAATGTTGGGACTTGTTCTTACTGCTTGTCAACGCAATCACAGTCAAGTGAGTTCTTCTCAGTGTCAAAAAGGTGCCGTGCGCTGGTGCAGATTTGGCTGACTGCTTTTCCGATGGACAGCACGCCGTTGGTGGATGCTAGGCCCTCTATGCTGAGGAGTCTTAAACACTGCGATGATCTCGTTGTGGCTGGAAATCTTGCAGCAGTGACATATGCTGAGGCGAACTTACCAAGCTTCTTGTCAGGTGAGAATGGATGCATGACTGATATGTTGTCTTAGATTGTATTGTTTCATGATTGCTTACCTCATATCATATTGTGTTGCATCAGACCATACCGTGTAGACTAGGTTATGCTAAGACATCTCCCCAGTGTAGTCGCATTTTACTGTCCCCAGGCGTTGCCACTGTAGAATGGACGTTTCTATAAAATTATAGACGTTTCGGGAGTGAGAAGAGCTTATTTCACACTGCAATTCAAAGTTCACAATGAGCTCGACAATTTTGCTGAGGCAGTACAGAAGCACAACAAAGCGCTACGAATGCGATGCAGGAAACTGTAAGCTGGCTTTAGACTGTGGTCTTTACCCATCCTCCCAAATAGACCGCAAGAGTGTAGTTCGCAAGCTTGGAAACAGCTTGATCCACATGCCGAACAGGCTTCAGCAAGCAATGAAAACATTGCTGATGTGTCCTGCACAATCAGTCTTGTTCTCGAATCTGCAAGTTGTCTACCATCTTACGCTACAGCAAACACCAAGCGTTTTTTTGAAACATTGTCCTCAGATAAGGGAGCTTCGCCATGTCTTGACACAACCTGAAAGATGCTGTGCATGGGCAGACCTTCAATGCTGCCACACTCTTGAGCAGCTGGATCAGGTTATCTTGCAGTGCATGCTTGGACACCCCATGTCAGTTCCCGGTGCACTGGCCTGGCAAGTCTCGCTCGAAGTCTTGAATTTGTCTGACTGCTGTAGAGTTTAACCAGCAATTAGCTGGCCACACAGGCCCTGGCAGTTTCGACAAATTGTAAGTGGCAGCCTAGCTGCTTCGCATGCAAGCTTTCTAAGTGCAATATTGGTGGCATGCAAGCAACATGATCATGCCCTGACAGCACGCTGGCCAGATAACACGACGATAAGTACTGATGTCCATTTGCTCAATGCAGGTCAGTCAGGTGCAGGACGAGATTCACAGGCATGTAAGGGCTTACGGTACAGCAGCAGACCTGCTCGCTTTAAGAGAATTGTGAGGCCAATGGTTGACTACACGTACAGCAGCATGCCAAAGCTGCAGCAGGTAAGCACTTGCAAACACTGCCAATTGGTCTTGCAAAGCCGTGCACAACAGATCATGCACAATGATTTCATTGAGTCTAGTTGGAAGCTGCAGCTTGGCATTGCAATTGCAATTGGTGTCAGCCTGTTGCCTGTTGCTGCACCCACCTCCTTTTTGCTTTGCTAACTGATTGCTTGCTGCTGCTGAGCAGAAGCAACACTCAATTGTATGATGTGCCTGCTTATGCTGCAACAGTGCATCATGGCATAGTCCGCATCTACCTGACAAACCCCTGAATAGTGTTTGCGAAAGTTGCAGGTGTTTAATCTGCAAAGAAAGGCAGGCCCAGAAAGAATGCTGGCATGTCGAATCACAGACAGCACAGATTGCACAAGAGTGCATGTACATGGTCAATGGGATTTGCAATGATCACAAGAAAATGCACTTTATTGACTCCATGTTTGTGAAGAACTTAAGCATTGCCCCTCGTTGTTCTGACGCAGTTGCTGCAGAAGGACTTGCCTGTTTCGGAGTACGCCAGCTGCTGACTATGCTGATTTGGATGTCCAAGTATCTCACCTAATTTGCACATCAACTCCAACACGCAGTAGACAGGTGTGGCCAACATTGTGCAACATGGTGCCCAAAGCTGCAATGCGCGTCTTGCATGCTTCAGCCCCACAGACTAGTCAAGCCTTTCAGAGTGATATTTTGGACAGTATCAAATAACTGGCATCACTACCACCACGCAATTTCATGTCGAGAGACAAGTGGCTTACATTGATTTTGCTTCTGCTGCTATATATCTAACAAGACACAGACAGGCATCGAGGCTAGTTCGACCTATGAGGCAATGACATCATCGATGGCGCAGCTTTGCTTTGCTTATTCAATTGCTAGAGGCACAGCTGCCCCCTTGTCGTCGTACCCAGTATGCTTAGCCAACACGTAAGACTTGAGCAATCTTTTCGCCTTCCTGAAGCACAAAGGCAACTCTGAAAGATCACAAATGACATATCGCTATTATGAACATCGCCACCTTACAGCTGCTCCAAGTCTGTCATGCACAGCACAGCATATATCGTGACAGTTAGTATGCATATGTGGGGGGTGCATATTACCTGCATCTTGAGAAGATGATGGCCTGCTGCTGCCCTGGCAAATACTGGCACAGTTGTGACAAGGCGCTTTGTGGCATTGCCCTTTGAGCTCAGCGCCACAATGCACTCAGAATTCGCAGGTTTAGCTCCTGCAAAATGCAATC
>JAABUP010005662.1_pt1 | contig 18696 bp, 23 predicted proteins | sample 5559201 | NCBI WGS metagenome assembly JAABUP01 (sample SAMN10711887, study PRJNA513373) | rock metagenome | isolation source: Antarctica rocks | place: Antarctica
GGCCGTCCAGGTCGCACGGTTCCAAAGTAGCCTCCGCGCCCGCGTCCGCCGCGGCGGCAGCGGCCTCGTCTTCGGCGTCCAGCGAGTCCAGAGCGGCGAGCACGGCGCCCAGCTCGCGCTCCACGGTGCGCAGGCGCCGCTCCACGCGCGCCACCTTGCCGCCGTCTGCCGCGCGGGGCGGCCCCGCGCTCGGCGGCAGCACAGCGCATGTGGCCACGTCTCCTTGAGAGAGCCCCCTCTTGAGGGATCTGCCTCATAGTTCAAGGACTACAGCCTCGTTGATATGCCACACGCAGGCAGTCGCTGCTGCTGGAGGCGCGCCGGCGACTCACCTGCATCGTCCTGGCCTGCGTCCGCTGCGTCGGGCGCGCCGTCGGCCTCCTGCACCTGCGCACGTTTGCACACGCCAGCGGTGCTCCACAGAGGCTTGGAACTCTTGAGATGGAGCCCCTTGCAGCCAGCGCGCTGTACCTGCACCCAGAGCTTCTTCTCGACCGCGGACGCGTCCACAGCGGCCACGCCCAGGGACTCCAGCAGGTCCCCGGCCTCCGCGCCGGCGCTCATGACTGGCCGGCGAGCTAGCTCGCCCACGCCGCGCCAAGTATTTCAGGCTGCGCACACATATGATAAGTAGTCCCTTCAAAGCTCGCTCGCTTGAGCCCGGCCCCTTTCAGGATGCAAAGGGTGACCTGCCCAGCCTGCTGTGTGCCTTGTCCCAGCTAAGGGGCACTGCTCCTCGTCGACGGTCTCATGTCAAAGGAGGAGAGTACCCTACCGGAATGGCTCTCGGAGATTGCAGGACAGTACGGTGTAGCTGACGCACTCCATGCACATGGTGGGCATGTGCATCGCTAGGCCGACCTGGTCTGGATAGACACCGCCTGCCGGCGCTCAGCACTGGCGTCCGCGGCTCCCAGCGGTCTGCTCCTCAGCGGGTGTACGCTTGCTGGACCCACACGCCTGCTTGCGATATCGTAAAAACCAGCAATGCGTCCTGCACAGGCATGAGGAGGCGCATGCAATCTGTAGTCCATCATCTCCTTCTGCATGCGGGGAGCCTTCACATGTTCTTAGGGCTCATTGGGTTTTGCGCACGCCTGTATTCGCCTCCAGGCTGGAGGCTCCAGCAGACAAGGCAAGAGCACAATTTCCATACAGGCCCGGTGGCAAAGCTGGCCAGCTCAAGCTGGCGGTACATGCCCTGGTCAGGTCATGGGTGACACTTATTTACACACACAGACACCGCTAGACCGCAGCAACGCATGCAACGCAGAGCCCAACATTCGGTTCCACACAGAGCACTTCACTTGCACACTGTTTCAGGTTTGCAGGGGCTGTTCAAGGATGGCAGCGTTTGGCGGCGTGAGGCCTGCGCCCATCGCGCCGCCCCAGGCTTCCTAAGCATGCATGCAGGGTCCCTAGACAGACAGGCCTGAGGAGCTCACACTTTGGCAACCGGACAAAAACCCATCAGGGCAGACAGCTACAAACAGACAAACAACACTCGCACTCCCGGCCCGCCGGCAGGCCCCCAGAGCGGCCACCCGCTGACCGCGCAGGCTGCCGCGCCGCCCGCCCGTGATGCCCACACACTCTGCGCCGGCATGCAGCGCAGGTGAGCGCATGCGCAGCAGCGCCTGTTCACCGGCAGGCACGCCGTGCACTGGAGGAACCTACACGCGCGCCCGTGCCGGCAGGCTCTGCCTGGCACGAGAGCATGAGGCAGCACCCTGGCATGCGCTGGTCGATGAACGAAGCTTGCAATCCCCTCACCCAGGGCTTGCATGATTGGCACACACCTTTCAGGCATGCCGGAAACAGGAAGCGAGCGCCGGACGCGCCCGGGGCGTGCAGACAGGCGTGTGAGCTTAGGGTAGGGTAGGGTACACCAGACAGGCGTGTGCGGCGCGTGCGGCGCGCCTCACACGAAGAACATGGTGTACGGGCTGTTGCCGGCCGTCAGGTTGGGGTGCACGCTTGCAAACTCCACCTGCGCGCGCCGCGCACAGGCCGCGCTCGCGCGCGCGGACACGACGCCGTGCGCATGTTGCGGCACTAGTCAGAACAAGAGGTCAGCCATGAGGCGGGTCGCATGCTCCGCCTCCGCGCGTCCCGCCCGTGTCACGCTCACGCCCGGGGCACGCTACTATGGGCCCTGGTCCATCCCTGTATTTGCCGGGCAGGAGACTGGTTGCACAGGAGATGGCGGGAGCGCCGCCGCCTGCCACGGCAGACCAGTGGCAGCCGCACGGCGGCCCCCGCGAGCTGGGGGCATGCGCCGCAGCTCGGCGGCGCGCGGAGGACCTAGATTCCATGACGTGAGACACAAGCCTGTTCCACCCTCGAGTAGAGTACTAGCAATGATATTCCTGACACGCCCGCCGGGCGCGCCTGCACAGCGGTCCGGCCGCCGGTGGCGCGCGAGGACTCCGAGCCAGAGCTGTCCGCCTGCGACAGCAGCGCGCGCCCGCGGAACGCGGCCAGGTGCGCGTAGTATGCGGGCGGCACCACGCTGACCGAGCGCGTGCAGCGGCAGTACAGGTAGCACAGGTTGTACCTGCGCGCGCATTTTTTTCTTGTAATAATCATTACCATTCTGAACAGAATTTTTACCATGACAGGGATTGCCACGCCCATACCCATTGATCAAGCGCGCGCGCGCGCGTCTGCGCGCGCGCGGGGCGGGGCAGGCAGGGCCAGCGCGCCGGCGGCGGCCCGCGGCAGCTTACGCTGACAGCCGCGAGCGCTGTCAGGAAGACAACAGCCCGCGTCCGGGTGCATGCCGTGCGCATGTGCAAGAGAGGCGGCTCCCGCACTCTTCGCCTTTCACGCCTCACTGTCTACGAGCGCAGGCGGCAGCGCGGGCTGCCGCGGCCGTTGCGCAGGCCGCGCGCGCGCTCTCGTCAAGTGCAGCACAGGACAGGGTCAGGGCGGGCGCGCGCGTGAACTTCTGCAGGTCGTCCGCGCTAAAGCGCGAACCCTGCAACTGCTGGTCGAGCAGCACATGGTAGTGCGTCGGGCGCGAGGTGCCCTGGATGCCCGCGTGGCTGTTGAGGAAGAAGCTGAACTCGGTGGGGTGCACGATTGCGCGGTCCACCACCGTGCCTGCGCGGCGGCGCCCCAAACCCTAAGCCTGAACCCAAAACCAATGGAGTGCACAATCGCGCGGTCCGCCATGGTGCCCGCGCACGGCGCCGGGGCTGGCGGCGCCGGCCACGGGCGCTGCGCTCGGGAGCAGGGAGCACGCATGCTGTTCGGCTGTCCGCCCTAGCATGCGCAGGCACCATTAACCGAAGACTGAGGTTGCTGGCGGGTGCTCCCGCCCCACAGGTCAGGAGGCGCGCCCGAGTGAAAAGTGAGCCTGAGTGCCTGTTAGAACAGCGCTTTGCGACACGCGGGAGCAGAGCCGCCTGCAGCAGAGCCGCCTGCAGCACGCCGAATCAGTGCAGCCGATGCAGGCTGTCCCGGTTGCCTGCCGTTCATAGGCATGTCAACGCTTGCAGGCCTGAACACCAGCGCGGGGCCCACCCGGCTGCACGTTGCCCGAGCGGTCCGTCGCGCGGCTGTCCGTCGCGAAGAGGCGCGTGTGGTGGCGCTTCTGCACGACGACTGCGGCAGCGGGCACGGCCGTCAGTCGACCTGGCGCCCTCTGAGCTCGGGACAGCCTTGAACACCTCGGGCTTGCAAACATGCGCTGCGCTGCAACACTGGCAGGACGACACCCGCCGCGGAGCGCCCCGGACCCCGCATACTGGCCTGCCCAACTGGCGGCGCGCGGCCCACAGCGCAGAGCAGGAGCAGGCCCCGGAAGCCCAGGGCGCGCAGGCGCGTGCGGGGCCGCACCAAAGGTGATGGGCGGCGCGTAGACCTCGCCCGCCGAGTCGCCCAGCTCCTTGCACGCGGCCGCGACCTGCGGGATCTCCACCAGCTGCACCTCCTTGAACTGCGCGCGCGGGGCGGCCCCGCTCGGGTCGGCACCGGCGGCTGCCGGCGCGGCAGGGGCAGCCATGGACAGCGCAGGGCGTTCGCACGGGAGCTCACCCCTGTGCCTGCCTGTCGCGCACTTGCTGCCGGTGCGGCAGGCGCAGCCGCGAACAGAAGCGGCCTTTGCACTCCTGCACAGTAGAGCGAGCTCAAGCAAATGCAACCCTCCCCCCAGCACATCCTCCTCATACACCGCAGCTTGCGCAACCGCGCCGGTGCGGGCGGCGGCGCGCGCGCCTGGCCCTCGGACACGCCGTCGCGGTAGAAGACCAGGCGCTCGGGCTTCTTGTTGCCGCTGGCGCGGTAGAACGCCAGCAGCAGCTTCTTGACCGTGTCCTTGAGGCCCTGCGCGCGGCGCAGCCCCCCGGCTCAGGCTCGGCTCCCTGGCCGGGCGCGACTCGCCGGCAGGCGCGGCGCGCTCCCGAGGACGGGCGTGCGTGCCCCCTGCCGGCCATATGCGCATGGCGCGACGGCGCTGCAGCTCTCGGTCAGCGCTGCTCTGTGCGCGAATACCAGAGTTGGGGTCAAGGGTTGTTGCGTGCGCGAGCACATCCTGAAGGCTGAGGGTAGGGTTGAGGGTAGGGTTGCGTGCGCGGGCAGCGGGCCACGCGCGCGCCTGCAGGATCTCCACGCGGTGGCCCTGCAGCAGCACCTCGGCCGCATAGCGCGCGCAGTACGCGTCCAGCGAGCCGACCACCGCCGCGATGCTGGGCTCGGTCTCGCTGAAGCCCATGGGGTGCGTGACGTCCGCGCCTGGCGCGCCGCCGGACGCGCCCGCGGTCACGCGCGGACCGCAACGCACGCGCGCACGCCCAGCGACCCAGACTTCACATCTCAAACATAGCACTGTTGTGCTAGCGCTCGCGTCGGTACCGTGCTGCTCTGTCTAATCATGGCCGCGGTCTAATAATGGTCTAATAATGGCCGCGGAGCTGGGAGCGGGTGCAGCTGGTCATGCAATTCAACATGGTGAGCCACACGGTCCTTGAGAAACAGCCGCGCCTCACTCCAGGCTCCCATGCTTGCGCCACACAAACGTGTGACGCTTGCTTGCCGGCCAGGGACAGCATCGAAACCCACATGCTCATGTACGCGCGCACACGCTGCCCCCTGTTTTGATGTGGGGTACGAGCAGGCGAGTGCAGCCAGGCGCGGCCCCCGAGCCTCGCCGGGGGCGCCCGCACCGAAAACCATGAAGGGCTTCCTCATGAAGGGCGGCCACTGCGGCATGTCTGCGATCACGCAGCCCTTGCCGCCCAGCTTGGCGTTCACCTGGCGCCCCCCAGCGCAAACAGCTCAACCCCGCATCACAGCACGCCGCAGAGCCGCTCTCACCGCCGCAGCCGCCGCCGCGCATGCGTCCGCAGGGAGCTGGGAGCAGCGCCCTCAGCCAGGGCCGCTGGCGCAGCAGGCGGCGGGGCGGGCCGCTGGGCACCTTCAGGGCGACGTTGGCGCAGTACTGCGGGCGCCCGCGCGGCGCCTGGCCCGTGCCGATGCCGGCCTTGCTCGCCACGAAGCACTGCGTGGGCACGCCCAGGAACGAGTCGCCCGCGCGCTTGATCTCGGCGTACAGGTCCACGACTGCGCGGGCGCGCGCGGGGCTCAGTAGGCCAGCGCAGGGGTCAGGTGTCGCAGTGCGCAGCGTTAGCGCGCCGCGCTCGCCAGGCCTCGCTTGATGAGGTGAGCACGCCGTGCGCCCAGCCATGCGGTGCATCGCTTGGGAGCAGCCGCGCCTGGTCGGCGGCCGCAGCAGACGCTGCTGAGCTGTTCAATGCTGGGCTGCTGCCGCTGCGCTGAACAGCCCAGCAGCTACTCCTGCCACCGCCAACCAGGCGGGGCCGCCCTCACGAGGCGCAGGTGGAGGCGCGCGGCGCGGGCGCGTGCGCAGACCAGCTCACCGGCCAGCTGCGCGAGACGCGGGAGGAGGCACACGGCGCGGGCGCGGGCGCCGGCCAGCTTCACCCGCTAGCAGGGCAAGGCCGGGAGGAGGCGAGCGCAGAAGGGGAGCACGCCGATCAGCTCGACAGCCAGCTAGCTGAGGCGCCAGAGGAGATCCTCCCGCAACTCAGCCAGCTGGCTGTCGAGCTGATTGGCGAGCTCGCCCGTCGCGCGCGCCTCCTCGCAGGCCTCGCCCTGCTGGCGGGTGAAGCTGGCCGGCGCGCGCGCCCGCGCCGCGCGCCTCCTCCCGCGTCTCGGTGATGCACAGGGCGGCTGGGCGCGCGGCGGGCCGCCGCGGCCGCGCACGTGCGGCGCGGTGCGGGCCGGCGCGCGCGCGCGCGCACCGACTTCAGGCAGGCAGATGAAGATGATCTGCGGCCGCAGGCCAAACGTCTCCTCGCCCTTCTGCATTGCCTCGTCCAGCGTCTCGCCCGGGAACCTGGCGCGCGGCGGGGGCGAGCTATAACCCTATCCTTGACCCTAACCATACCTTATCCCCTGCATCACTCTGAGAAAACAGAATAGGATAGGTCGCCATGAGCGTATGATTTTTTTTGCACCATTCCAATGCCCACGTCAGCGCGCAGCAGCCCCTACTCTGCCCCAGCCCCCGTCAGGCCCGCCCGGCCTACACGAGGATGCGCCGTCCCGGCCGCTCCACGGTCACCGCCCCGACCGAGGCCAGGCTGCAGGCATGGCGGGCGCGGGCGAGGCAGGCGCCGCGCGCGCCAGCCTTGCGACTCGGCGCGGCGCGGCAGTCCGTGGCAGGCGCGGGCGGGCGCGCACCGGTTGGGCGTGTGCCAGATGCACGGGGGCATGGCGCGGCTCTCGGGCAGGCGCAGGCCGGTCGCCGCCAGCGCGCGGAGCTGGTCGACGAAGAAGGCCTGCGGACGGGCGGGCGCGCTCACCGACAGCTTGCATGGCAGCGGGCCTCAGGGCACGCCCTTGCCTGGCAGCCAACCATGGCCCGCGCGCTCCGGCGCTGCCAGGGGTGTCGAGTCCATGCGTGTGCAATGCTGCCTGGCGCCCAGCTTGCCCACCCAACGCAGGCCCTATGGTTGGAGGGCACGCCTCGTGCCGTGCACGGGTGTGCCTGGCATAGCCGCAGGGCAGGGCGACAGCGCGGCGAGCGCCTGCAGGGCAGGGAGCGCGGCGCGGCGCCCACCTCCAGGGACCCCGCGTCGCCGGTGCTGACGAAGCGCGCGTCCGCGAACGACGCCAGCGCGAACGACTGCAGCGTCGCCGGGCTGTGGAACTGCAGGCGCTCCAGGTTCCAGGCGCCCACCTGCGCCGCCCCGCCTCAGCCTCACTCCCATGTGTGTGTAGCTTGTCAGGGTGGGAAAGCCCATCCCTTGGCAGCGCTCCACACGTCGCAGCCTTCCAGTCACGCACGACGCCTCTCCAGCTGCCATGCCAGAGCCCGTGCTTTCAGCGCCGCCCTCCGCGTGCAGCGCTGCCCTCCGCGTGCACCTCGCTGCCACAGAAGCAGGCGGCAGCGGTCGGATGCATCCCCGACGCGCAGGCATCCAGGGTGTGATGCGGCGCGCCTGCGTCCCCGCGTCTGCGGGCCGCAGCTTGCGGTTGCCGTAGGACAGCTCGGGCGGCGGCAGCACGCGCCCCTCCACCTGCGCCGCAGCGTGCGCTTTGCGGTCACGACGCTCTGCCAAGTCCACACGGGAGCCATGCTCTTGGCAGGCAAGCAGAAGGCTGAGACGAGGGCGCGTGTGTCTTACGTTGCACATGCAGCGCGTGCAGGGAGTGACGGAGACGTTTGGCAATGCGGTGCATCAGGGGGCGTGTGCACCGTGAGCATGCTCGGCTCGATCCTGATGTCAAAGGACTTGACGGTCTCGTCATTGGGCAGCTGCGCGATCTCGTTGATGCACCGGTTGATGTATGCCTTGCGCTCGGCCGGCGGCTGCGCCGCCGACTTGATCATCGCAGCCGTCTGCGCGCGCGGGCGTCAGCGTCAGCATTCACGCGGTTGCTTTCCAACGCTCCTCGCCGCCACACGCGGCGACCTCGCACACATGCAGCAAGGCGGGCACGACACTGCGTCACTCTGTTCATAGACAAGCAAGTCACAGACGGCAAGGCCAGAGATGGGGCAGCTGGTCTGCTAAGGGCGCGCGCGGCGCGCCTGGCGCGGGTCGAGCTTCAGGCGGCGCTGCCCCGGGAGAATCCTGCAGAGCTCGGGCGGCAGGTAGTTGGGCTTGGCCGGCGAGCCCATGTCCAGGCACGGCACGTTGGGGTACTGCAGCCTGCGCGCCGCCGCGGCCGGGGCGTGAAGCGCGCGGCGGCTCAGCGCGCGCGACGTGTCCACGGCAGGCAGAGCTGGTGACATGGTTTACGTGACGACGCGCATTCGACAGCTCGGTAGCTTTTACACCCTCATGGGTTGACATCGCAAGGAGCGCTTGCTTTCCTCTTCATCATGTCACTGAGGGTCCTGAAGCGCAGCCAGTGCAGCGGCGCAGTCGCAAGCCTGTGGGTGGGGCAGGGCAGGGCCAGGCGCCGCGCACTTGATCTTGTGGTGCACTTCAAAGTACTCGGCGACGCTCATGTCGCGGTTCTCTTGCCTGCGCCGCGCCGCGAAATGCAAGCCTCAGAGCTGGAAGTGGCGCGCACCCGCAGCACGTGCCAGCGCAGTGCCACATGCACCACGGAGACAGCGCGCTGGCAGCGTGCGGCATGGCCGTGCGCCGGTGAGGCCGCCCAGGCGGCGCAGCGGCCGGGCCGCGCACTCGTTGTGGAACATCATCTGGGCGGCGCCGCGGTCGGTCAGCCGCTTGACGCGCGCGCGGCGCCGCGCATGCTGCGCCTCCACCTGCGCTTGGCAGGCGGTGAGCGCCCCGGACATGTGCGCGGTAAGCCCCCCTGGCCACGTGACACAATGGGCATGCTGGACATCTGCAGGCGGTGAGCGCCCCGGACAAGCGCACGGTGCGCACCCTGGCCACTCGACACAACATGCATCCTGGACATGTGCATGCACAGCCTGGACCATTGTGCATACGAGCATCCTAAGCAATTGCATTGTAAGCATTTTGATTACATGCAGGCCCTGTGAGCAGCCTGGACATGTGCGCACAATGATAGCCTGCACACTTGCACCATGAGCATGCTGGTCGCATGCATGATACGCATCGTAAACATGTGCACCACTGCCAGACCCCAACAGCCTGCCGCCAGGCCTGCACAGTGTCAGGGACGCCACACGATGACAGCCTCGTGACCGTAAACGGCATTGCCTCAGTGCTGCTTTGTGCGCAAGACCCGCCCCATTCTACTAGTGGGAGGGGAGGGGAGGCACCTTGATGCCCGAAACGGCCCTCGAGGCCTTCCTCAGCTGCCCGGGGTTCATGGGCCGGGCGAGGTCGGCCACGCTGCGCAGGCCGGCGCTGGCGGCGATGTAGTCCAGCATCGGCTGCCGCACACGCCGCGCAGCGTGAGTGACAGCAGCCCATGGTGTGGGACTGTGCACTACGTTCAAGTCATGTCCACGCAGACTGCAGGAACACGGGTGCTCAGCTGACGCACAGCAGCCAGCTGCGCATGATCAAACGCAGTCACCGGGCCCTCAGACGCCTGCATCACATCAGACTGGCCAGCATAGACCAGCTGATCGCGCCATGTGCACAGCCGCACATGCGCGCTGCCGGCACTGCTGACCATCCGCCTCAGCACCACGCGCACGCCTGTACAGATGCAGCCACGGCGGGCGCCTCAAGCACGGGCATGCCTGCGGCTGCAGGAAGGCCGTGGCTGCCAGGTCCACGTTCAGCGTCAGCCCGGTCTCGCACGGCCGCAGGGACTGCTGGTAGCCCAGCCACACCTGAGAGCGCGCGCAGCAGCTGAGCCAGCGCCTGTCCTTTGCGCATGTGGTGTAGCTCCGGTGCAGAGTGGGTCTGGTTCAGAGGCATCTGCTTATGAGGCGCAGGGAAAAGTTCAGTTGTGTTCACGTGGTTAAGGTGTCACACAGACGGCATGCTGGTACTGCTCTGCTTTTTTAAGCCAGATGTTGAAGACAACACAGCAACACGTCTGTTGAAACCCACAGAACAGAACTGTGTGCAGAAGGCGGCTGCCAGGGCGGGGAGCTCGAGTGGGAGCCGGACCTCGGCGCCGCCGCCGAGCGGCCTGACTTTCGTGGGGTCGTCCCAGAAGAACGCGCGCGCGAAGGCCTGGCAGTTGGCCTTCAGGGCGGTGCCGTGCTTGAGCGCCACGTCCAGCGCCTGGATGGCGTCCTGGGGCACGTCCCCGCCTCCCTGGCCCCTGGCGCGTCCCCAGTGCCCAACGCGTAACATCGTGACATTATCCTGGAAGAACTTCTGTTCTTTCAGATGCGCTGCGTGCGTGGGCACAGCTAGCGGCTGCTGGCACTTGGCGGCGTGCGACAGAGCTGTGTGACACCAAAGATGCAAGCTCTGAGACGCCCGAGCCACTGCTCGCTTCCAGTCACATCACATCGGAGGCGCACCTCCATCGCTAGAAAACCAGGGACACTTGAATTACGGGGGGCTTGCCTCCACATGAAGCAGACTGTCACACCTCATGCTGGCGGCCTTGAAGCACACCGCAAATAACGATAACTGCCAGACACACTAGACGCTTCTCACCAATATACCAGAGGCAGGCACAGGCTGCCCCCCTGTTTGGCGCGCTACCGCCAGCGAGGCCTTCAGTCTGCATCTGCCTACAAATTTCATTGGCATGTGGCGCGCCTGATGAACTCTGCGAGCGCCGCGATGTCGACCCGCGCGGCGAATTTGATGGCGACCGCAAAGTGCCGCTCCTTCGAGTCCTCCTCGGTGACGGCCACCTGCGCGCGCGGTCACACCCTGCACCGTCAGCTATCAAAGCTCAGTCAAGGCAAGCGGCACTGCCGCTCGCGAGGAAATTTTGCACTGTATTTGGTAGGGCTATTACACGAGTAGGGAACTAGTGGTGCTACACAAAACTCACGATCTCAACGTTGCAGACCTTCCAATGTGCTCCCAAGCGAGGCGGGTGTCCATCAGTGCTCGGTGGTGTGCATGCGCATGCACTCCCTGCGGCGCAGACAGGCCTGGACCCGGCCGACGCCCCCTGCCCTGCGGCAGGCGGTACGAGGTAGGGTGCCCTAACCCTATACCCTGCGCACCGTGTAGCGCGTCTCGTGCTGCGGCAGGAAGGCCTCGGGCGAGTACATGTTCTTGCGGCCGTCAAACGCCCAGTGCGGCGGCCACCCCTGCTGGTCCGCCAGCGCCTGCATGACCAGCCTGCGCGCGCGGCCGCGCTAACCCTAAACCTATATATGCTGGTCTGCCAGCGCCTGCATGACTTGCCTGCGCGCGGCGCCGCGCGCTCGCGGGCGGGTGCTGGTCCGACCGGCGAGGCTTGGCCCAAAAAGGAGGCTCGGCGTGGCCCCAGGGCAACAGGCAAACACGCCTGTCATGTCGCTTCAGAAGGCACTGGTGCTTGGGTTCTGTTCCAAAACATTCACGCGTACATTGCACCCATATGAACATGACCAAGGATTACGAACACATGCATGCAGAGAGGGAGGCGGATGGAGTAGGACTTCAAATCAACAGGAGCTGGGGGGTGTGGTCCAAAGACAACTTCGCCGCTGTTGGGTGCTGTCCGATGGCACCATGCCCCAACAGTGCGCAGCATGTCTCACACCATGGTGCACCCATGGCCAGCTGCCTTCATAGGCCCAGGGCGCGGCTCTCAGGCCACTCAAAATCAACTCTCAGCAGCCACACAGGACAGAGCCTTTGGAAGACGCCCGCAGAAATGCACACTGGCGGTGTGCCGCAGCGGCGCGCCTGCACACGCCGGAGGCGAGCGGCCGCGGCGGCGCGCGGTCGCGCGCGGTCGGCTGCTCCTCGGCGGGCGCGCCTTCGCGGCCGCCGCGCTTCTGACCGGTGATGTCGACGTCGTAGTGCATCACCTGCGCGCCGCACGGCGCGACGGCGCGCTCACATAATCGCTGAGCGAGCTGCGCGTCAAGCCACCTTGTCTGCGGCAGCGCATGCTTCCACGCCGGCTGCGCCTCAGCGGGTCCGCGGGCGTCCGCCCTCATACTGTCACTGTGGATCTCACGCCGGGCAAGAGGCCAGTCTGCGCACCTACTGGCGGCTCAAAAAAGGCTACAGGGGTGTATGAACCCCTGTAGACGCACACCATGCACTGCACGTCTGCACAACGCGCCCGACCTCACCGGCCCGCCAGCTCCCGCGCCAGCCCCTTTTGCGAGACTGCGACTTGCAGGCGTAGCGCACGCACATCCCTCGTCCCAGCGCCCAGGCAGCAGGGCACCGGCCTGCGGGCCGCGCCTGGCCCAGGTTGCAGACGACCCGGAAGTGGTTGGCCAGCAGCTTGAGCGAGCGGCCCGCGGTGCCGAAGCCTGGCCGCAGCGGGCGCTGCATGCGGCCCAGCGCCTGCGCGCGCGCGCGCCGGGCAGCTCACGCCTCTCTCCTGACCATACGATAGACAGCTGGCTCCCCGGTCCGTACAAGACATGGCACTCTCTGGACTCCGCTCGGCTTGCGACGCGCGGCAGCCTGTGACTCACTACTCGGTAGCACAGGCCAGCCTGCGGCGGAGCTTGCACTGCGCAACCCCCCGCACTGGCTGCCGCCCCGAGCGGAATGTCATGGATGAGCGCGACGCCACGGGCGAGCGCAATGCCATGGGCGAGCGGAGTGGGAGCGGGCGGGCAAGCGGAATTGGGAGCGGGCGGGCGGCCGGGCGGCCACCTGCAGCTGCTCGGGCACGGCGGCCACGGCGGCCGACACCGCGCGCTCCGTCTCCTCCGCGCTCAGCACCTGCGCGACGCGCCCGGGCCGCGCGACCGTGCCCTGCGGCGCCTCGCGCTCCGGCGCATAGCGCGCCGGCGCGCGGCCGCCGCCGCCAAAGCCGCCTGCGCGCGCGCCGCGCGCAGGTGGGCCCTGCTCTGGCAGTGGCCGAGCGGCGTGCCTCGCCGGCCACGCGGGTGGCATGCTTTGCGTCCCGTGGCGCCCGCAGGACTGCCAGCAGCCCTTGACTTGCCAAACGACTTGCGTCTACTCTACAGCGGGAAAGCATGCGAGGACGGGAAAGCATGCGAGGAGCGCAGGGCCGAGCCGCCTGCGTGCACACCGCGGACGACGGCGGGATGCATGCATGCATACGGCAGCGCCTGCCCGTGCAGCCGGCTCAGCAGCTCGCGCACGGGTCGGGCAAGCAGTCACGTGGGGAGAGAGGGGTCCCGTGCAGCTCACCGCGACCGCCGCCGCGGCCGCCGCCGCCAAAGTCGCGGCCGCCACGGCCGCCGCCGCGGCCACCGAAATCGCCGCCGCGGCCGCCAAAGTCGCGGCCGCCGCCGCCAAAGTCGCGGCCGCCGCCGCGCGGGGGCCCTCTGCCGCGCCCTGCAGCACGCCCGCCACACCCGCCCTTACAGCCTGCCAGTGCGGGCCAGGACAGACAAGACAGCGTTGCCTTTTTTACTGCATATACGTGCTGGCATCAAGGTATGCATATGCAGAGCTGTCACTGCAACCTGCTGTGTCTGTCCTCGCCAGCAACTTCAAGAGCCGAAGTATGACGTTGGTCGATGCAAAGTCAGCGCCCGCGACGCAAAGCTGGAGGCTTTTTGATCTGAGCTGCCGTCAGCGCGGCAAGGGGCACACCACGCCCGCGGTCACTCGTCCTCGGCGCTCAGATGGAGCGACGCGCTGGGCGCCTGCCACACAGAGTTCTGGAATCTTAGCTGCGCTCGGGTGCAGCAGCTCACGCTGCCGTGCAAGAGCAGACACGCGTCCAACCGGAGGCGACAGGGCGCCGTGAAGTTGCCCCATGTACGCAGACGCGGACATGGGACAAGAGTGCCGGCGCACATTGGCCTCGCGAGTGACCGTGCCCAACGGCCTGTGCCTGGACAATCAAACAAGGTGGAAGCAGGCGCTGCCGAGGTCACACGAGGCGGTCGCGATACTCGCGTGCTCAGAGGTGCTAGGGGATACCCTACCCTACCCTACCCTATACCCTATACCCTATACCCTACCGCCCAGGCTCAGCGAGGTCAGCTGCGCCAGGCACGAGATGCAGGCGGGCAGCCGGCCACCAATGTAGTCTTCAGTCAGTTCCAGGGCCAGCTCGCGCAGCCGCGACAGGCCAGCCAGGCCCGCCGTCAGGCGCTCCAGGGCGGGCGCCTCTGCCACTTCCACCACTGGCGCATAGTCGTTGGTCGTCAGCACAATCACCAGCTCCAGGCACTTCAGGCGCGAGCAGCATGCGACGGCGAGTCCGGCTGCCGCCAGGAAGGCTGCCAAAGAGGCATCGGGGCGCGCGTGCAGGGTCACGCCGGCGCTCTCCAGCGCAGGCAAGCTCAGGAGCAAGAGAGCCAGCCGGTCGAGGTCCTGTTCGGACGCGCCCAAATACTGTGCGCGCTTCACGGCGGCGCCCTGCACCCGGAGCCACCGCCAGGCGTCCACGCCCGCCTCCGTGCCTGCGGCGGCCGAAGAGTGGGACGCGACGCAGGCTCCAGGCGGGCTCCACCGTGCCGACACGCGTCGCCAGGACAAGGCTGGTGTGCGTGCGCCTTGCGAGCAGTGCTGTAGCGCCCCGCAGGCACACTGGACTTTAAAAACCGCCACAGCCGGAGGGAGGGGCGCGCCGAGCCGTCCCAGCGCCTTTTGCAGACTGGAGGAGGTGCGGCAGTGCAGCGTGGTGCAGAACGGCTTGTCGAGCGCGTCCTTGAACCGCCTGCTTGCGCGGCTCAGGTGTCCAGCGCAGCGGTGGCAGGTCTCTCGGCGCGTGCAGGCTTGGCAGTGAGTGCGGTGCGCGCCTGCACACTGATCGCAGGGCGAAAGACCCCATGCCTAGCGGATGAAAGTCATCGAGGCGCGCCGCGCACGCCTGCAGCACCTGCACAGGCCGAAGTGGCACCTTTACAGGGCCGGCGTGAAGCCCAGCGCTGCTGTTTGGGCGGGCCTCGGGTTGCACGTGCCTCTGCAGGGAGCTCATCCAGCCGCCTCGCGGGCGGCCCAGGTGCCTGGCCGCGTTGCATCTGCGCGCTGTCGCTAGGACAGCAGAGGCGCGGCAGCGTTCAGACGGGTCTGCCGCAGTCGCGCAAGGGGCCCAGGCAAGCACCAGCAACCTGTCTCACGCCCTGACGTTCCAGGCCAACACACTTTTTCTGCTGCCCCTTGCACGTCCAGCCAGAAAGTCTAGCCAGGACAGCAGCAGAGTGCGTAGCATTAGTCAGGTAGGGTCGGGCTGTAAAGCTGGTTTTTTTTGTGGAAAGCACAGAAGCTCAAGTGTGTCACTTGCCTGACGTGAAGAGCCCGCTGTCGCACAGCAGGTGCGCTTAAAATTGCGCAAGCCACGCTACGCCCAAGCTTTCCGCTCGACCGTTCCTCTGACGCGCCGGGCTCAACTGGCCCCATAGCGGCCACAGGTGCGCTGCGCCCGTATGTGTTTGGGGGCTTCCTGCGACGCACTGGGGCTGTTGAAGCGAAGAATTTGCAGGAGGTCAGGCACGCACAGAGACTCTCCAGGCCAGGTCACGCCAGGTGGTGCTTTTGTTTGCAGGTCCAGCGCTGTGGTCAACAGCAGAGAGTGCACATCAGCGCACGCGCGTGCTCAAGCTGGGCCGAAAGTGTTTATCAAAGCGGGGCCCGCTGTGTGTGACGCGCAGGGCAAGCAGCAGCTTGCTCGACGCGCTGCTGCGATCAGGCCTGGCTGCGAGCTCTGAAGGCCTGCCAGGGAGAGCACGCTGTGCGCGCCAGTTGCGCAGCTCGGAGCAGGCGCGGACCTGTCCCACCTCTGGGCGCTTCAGGTGGATGGCAGAGCCGCGCGTTCTCACGGTTTACGCTTTTGTCTTAAAGTGGCAGAGCTGAGCTGTGGATGGCGTGCTTGATGGCATCTGCGTGCACGCTGCCATGCGCTCGTAGGCAACTGGGTCAGAGCGCCCCACTGTGTGCAGTTCAAGAGCAGGTCTTCGTGGGGGCTCGCCCCTCAGCGCTCCTTTTGCTCTGCAGGCAGGGCTCGGCATGGCGCGCCCTGGAGCTGGGGACCACGGCGCCGAAGAGGTGCGGCAGTTTGTGACAAGCGCGCGCTGCGCAACCGCTGGTGCCACAGGCTTACGCAGCGCACTGCAGGCAGGAGCCAGGCATTTCCTGGAATAACTGCCGCTTGGGACTTTCTGCACCGCCTCCACGAACAGTTGCTGCAGTCCCGAGCGTGGTTGCCGTGCTCAGGCGCGCTGCCGGCCGCGCAGGCATCGCTCATTGCGCTGCCCGACGAGCTGCTGCGCGGCATCCTGCAGCGCGCCTGGGCAGACAGGCCGCCGCGTGTTGCAGCGGAGGAGGTGCGCTGCGCGGCCGACCTGGCGTCCGTCTGCCGCCGCGTGCGCGCGCTGCTGCGCGCGCAGCCGCTGCCGCTAGCGCTCGACTTTAGCGCGGCGCCTTTGAGCGCGAAGCAGCGCCGCTGGCTGCTCGACCCCGCGCAGGCCGGCCGCGTGGAGGCCGCCAAGTTCTTTGGCTATTTTGAGACAAAGAGGGATGACCTGTGGGAGCAGCCGCTGCTCGGCGAGTTTTTGGCCCGGCACGGCGGCACGCTGCTGCGGCTGTCCGGCGTGCCCCACCAGCTTGTGGCCTGCGTGAGCCAGAACGAGCGACCTGTCCTGGACCTGAGCGGCCTGCGCCTGACCGCGCTGGGCATAGACTGCTACGGGCTTGCATATCGGATGCCTTGGGGTGACCCCCCGGCCTCTATGTGGCTGTCGCCCGACCGCCTGCCAGGCACTCTGGAGGAGCTGCACCTGGTGGGCCTGTTGCAGAATTGGCCGGGGTCCCTGGCGTGGGCGCAGCGTCCGAGCGCAGGCTTGGCAGGGCACCTGCCGCGGCTGCAAACCCTTTGCGTGACGCGCGTAAGTGGGTCGGACCCACTGAGCATCAAAGGCGTCCCCCTCCTGGAGGGCTTTCCTGTCCCGCCCGCCCTTGAGGTCGACCTCGCGCCGGCCTCAAGGGGAGATGTGTCGTGGGTGAGCATAGACGTCCCCTGCAGCCTGTTTGGCCGGGCCAGGTCTGTGCGCATCGTGGCCTGTGGCTGTTTGGTCCTGTGTGATGACCAGGAGGACGTGGCCATGTTTGTGGACCGCCTCTGCCCCCCCGGCTTGCAGGCTGCGGAGCTGTGCGCCGAGCCGTCCTGCATCGGTCTGCGCTCCGGTCAAGGGGGAGACCAGTGCGCGCATGAGGTCGTGCGCGAGCTGATCAGCAGGTGCGGGGGCCGCTTTGCCGTCGAGGTGGGCGTGCACCATGAGCGGATAAAAAGCGGGCCGCGCAAGGCCACGCTGCGCTGCCTGGCCTGGCGCCGCTGGCCCGCCCCCGGCGCGCCGGGCCTGCCGGCGGCCAGGGCGGCGCACGAGCGCGCCCGCGCATGGGCGGCAGACCCGTGAGTGCCCGTGCGTATCTATTGATGTAAGAGGACAAAAACGCGCTCTGAGGCTGGTAGTGCAAGCGGGGTTTGATTGCGTCTGGAGCGCATGGGAGTAACAACTGTGAGCGGCCTGGTGCATCAGTTCACAAATACTTCAGGCAAGCAGGGAGCTACGCACTCATTGTAAAGGTGCTGTGCTAGAGTGGCGCGTGTCACCGCGTGCCGGGAGCCTGTCCTTACCTGCCTGCGCAGCGCCGTGCCTGCAGGCGTGCGCTCAGCGATGCGGTAACTTATGTTCCAGACACGCAGCCCGTCCCACTCTGGCTTGGCTGCGCCGAGCGAGCACAGGATGCATGCCACCGGGTCCATGATGAAAGCATCGTTGTTGGGGCCGCTCACATGCGCGGCGATCGTTCCGCGGCGCAGCCCGGTGGCGCACCCGGGTCACAGCATCAGCGCCCCAAACTAATACCAAACATGCGGGCATCAGCGCCCCAAGTACACCACACAAAGCATCAGCGTCCCGAGTAACACCAGACATGCAAAGCATGATCGCCCTAGCCGGCACCAGACATGCAAGACAGGCAGGCATGGCGCTGCGACGCGCCGACGCCTGTGTGTTCCGCTCGCTGATGCATCCGCAGCCGGCCCGGGCCTCGCACGGGGCGCGCGCGCGCGGGCCGGCGTGCTTCATCGTCGCCCCACCGGCTGCAAAAGCGGGTGTGCTACAGCCCGCCCAGCCGCGGCGGGCAGGGGCGGGCCCGAGCTGCGCGCGGGCGGCGCGCGCCCGGGCCCCGCCCCGACCACCAGGTCTGCGCGCCTACTCGCCGACCTCTGTGCGCACGGCGTCCAGGATGAGGCGCAGCGCGCCTGTGCAGTGCGCCGCGCTCAGGCCGGCGTTGTTCATCTTCTTGAAGGTATCCTTGATGAGGGTCATGACGATCTCCGCAGCGACCTCGCACTCCAGGGGCACCTCGGCCGCATCGCCGCCGGCCGCCGGCCCGGGTGCCGCCGTGGCCGGCGGCGCCGCGCGCGGCGCCGCGGGCGCGGCCGAGCTGCAGCCGTCCTCCCCGTCCTCCTTCCCACCGCCGCCGCCGCTGCCCTCCCCCTCGCTGCCGCTGCCGCTCTCTTCCTCGCCGCCGCTGCGGCCCTCCTCCTCCTCGCCGCTGCCCTCCTCCTCCTCGCCGCCGCCGCCGCCCTTGTCTCCGCTGCCGCCGTTGCTGACCTCCTCACGTCCGCTGGCTACCACCTCCTCCATCCCGGTATAGGGTTAGGGTTAGGGTACAGGGGCAGGTTAGGGCATAGGGTAGGTTAGGGTAGGGTAGGTATAGGGTAGGGTAGGGTAGGGTATAGGGTTAGGGTTAG
>JAABUP010005663.1_pt1 | contig 18695 bp, 19 predicted proteins | sample 5559201 | NCBI WGS metagenome assembly JAABUP01 (sample SAMN10711887, study PRJNA513373) | rock metagenome | isolation source: Antarctica rocks | place: Antarctica
AGCACGATCGCGCCGATCCAGGTGATGAAGAAGATGGCGACGATGATACGGCCGGCGACGTTGATGTCGATGCTTGCCAGGAAGTCCCACGGCTGGCCGGTGAGTCCGAGTTGGGCCGACAGTAGGCTCAGGAGTTCGATGGTGCCGATGACGAAGGCGACGAAGATCGACAGTCCGGTGGTGGTGATGTTGTAGTAGATCTTGCGCAGCGGGGTGACGAACGCCCACCCGTAGGCCTTGGACATGAATACCCCGTCCAGGGTGTCCATGGTGGACATGCCCGCCGCGAACAGGATCGGTAGTGCGATGATCGCCAGTGGCGGCAGTCCACCGGCGATGGCGGTGGACCCGGCGATGGCGATCAGACCGACCTGGCTGGCGGTGTCGAAGCCCAAACCGAACAGCAACCCGACGGGGTACATCTGCCAGGAGTTGTTGATGAACTTGTTGTAGCGGCCGCGGAAAATTCGGTTCATGAATCCCCGTTTGGCCAGCAGCTCATCGAGTTCCTCGGGAGAGTACGTGCCCTGCTTGGCTTCCCGCCAGGCCCGGACGATGCCGCGCAGCACGGCCAGGTTCAACGCCGCGATCAGGTACAGGAAAAGGCCCGAGACCACGGTGCCGATGATCCCGCCGGTCCCCTCGAATGCGTGCTGGAACGACTTGGCCTTCGCGGCGAACAACGCCAGCGCGGTCACGAAGGTGAACACGACGGTGGAATGGCCCAGGGAGAAGAAGAAGCCGACGGCCAGCGGCCGCTTCCCCTTCTGCAGCAGATAGCGGGTGGTGTCATCGACGGCGGAGATGTGGTCGGCGTCGAAGGCGTGACGTAACCCGAAGGTGTAGGCCAGGGCGCCCGCACCGGCGTAGACCAGGGTGCCGGCGCTGTCGATGAGGTTGTGGAGCTTGGGTACCGAGTTGTAATGGACGAACAGACCCCAGCCCAGCACGTGCAGCGCGAGGATGAACCCGAACATTCCCACCAGGCGGGGAATCTCATCGCGGGTGAAACGGATCCGCTGGTGGTCGCTGACGGCCGTGGTTGCGGTGCTGGCTGCGTGCGGCAGTTCGGTCATCCATGCCTCGTCCTATAGTTGGGAGTTCCACGTGATGGCAGCCCACTCACCTCGCCTGGAACCTACGCACACAATAGCCACCTGCAACAATGTTGCATATACAGTCTGACCGGGTGGTCTCCACCCCCGGTCTGACAGCCCAGGACGATCAACCGTTAGCGAACCGCGGGTGAGGACACAGGAGAGGGTGCGCATGCCAGCAGCAGGTCCCCACGCCGGCGTCATGGACGTGATCAGCTTGCTCAAGGCGCAAGGGCTGCGGGCCACCTCCGCCCGGGTCGCGTTGCTTCACAGCCTCAATGAACTGGGCTATGCCACCGCTGAGCAGTTGCACGCCGCTGTGGTGTCGCAGCTGCCAAGTGTGAGTCCCTCCACGGTGTACCGGACGTTGGAGTCACTGACCGAGCACCATCTGGTCCGACACGCACACCTGGTCGGAGCCGCTCCCAGTTACTACCTGGCGCGCGGGCCCGAGCACGCCCACCTGGTCTGCAGCCGCTGCGGAACCGTCGAAAACCTCTCCGGATCCATCCTTGAACATCTGATAGACGACCTTGCCAGCTCCGCCAAATTCGTGGTCAACACCTCCCACCTGAGCGTGGAAGGCCTCTGCGAGCAATGCCAACAACTCACCCCAACCCGCCCCGCCACCACCAGCCAGCAACCGAGATGAAAGCAACCCAGCGGCGTACCCGCTTGGCCCAACTCAGGGCAGCCGGCCGGCCGAACCCGTCCCACCTCCTAGGTAGGGCAGTGGCTTGGTCGAGACGGTGCTCCCGAGCAGTGGGAGCGGTTCATCAGCGTGGTGCCAGCGCCGCCACCACCAGGTGCTGGGCCGCCGCGGCAACAGCTCAACGACAATGAACTCCGGGGGTTGATTGTCGAAGTAGCGGCTGCGTCGTTCCCGCCATTGCTCGGCGATCTCCTCCAGCTCCGCCACCGCCAGCGTGGACCTGAGCCGCTTGAGAGCATCGGGCAGCCACGGCAGATGGTGCCGGTCGGCGCCGGCTGATCGGGCGGTCGCGAGCATCGCCGCCTGGATCATCAGCCACTGCCAGTCCTGGGACAGCAACCACCGAAGGTCCGCCTGATCCTTGATCGTCAGCGGCGCCGGCGACCGCGGGGCCACCGCCGGCCGCTCCTAGTACGGCTTGCCCTTCCAGGCCGCGTTGTAGCCCTTCGCCACCTGCAGCACAGCTCTGTTGAGATCCCGGTTCTGGTAGTCGTCCTCGACCTGCGCATCCTGGATTTCTCCGCGCAACACGAACATGTCCCGGCGGGTCCATTCACCCCGGGCCGCGCGGTGCAACGCCTGGTACGCGGCCCGTTCAGCGTCATCGAACGCAGCAACCCGATACCACAACGCGGCGCCCGCCGCGTCGTACCAATAGCCCGCGACCCGCCGCACCCTGCGTTCACGCCACCACGGCAGGCTCCGCACCAGGCCGTTGAACCGACCAGAGATCGGCTGCGCAGCGATCCGACGAGCAGACCACGCCTCGCTGTCCCCACTGTGGGCAGCGAGCTTCACCCGCTCGAACGCCTCCCGCACCTCCTGCGCACAACGCAGCAACGGTTCGATAGCTGGGTCCAACTGCGACATCGTTTCATCCTTCCAGGCAGTCATGAGTCCAGGGTCCTGCCAGCGATTCCTAGCGAGGAGTCCCAGACCAAGTCACAAAACAACTGCTCCAATGCGCGTGGTACGGGCATTACATGCGACACGTGTGGTCCGTGCTACCAACCATCAAGTGACGACCCGCCACATCCACAGGCACGTCACCCAGAATGGTCACGCCGGAACGGGGTGTGCGCCCAGGATCCGCTCGAGCAGATCCAACGCGGTGACGTCATCTGGTGGTGGCGGGTCCGGCGGCGGCCAGTACCAGTCTGCGGGGTCGGGGGACAGGAGCGGCTTCGCCTCCACTATTTGCAGGATTCGTCGGTACGCGGCTCTTTCGTCACGGTGACGTTGTACGGTTTTTCGGATGGTTTCCAGGACGCCGAACTGCTCGGCCAACACGGTCAGGCTGGTCGCGGCCACGACGCTCCACCGGCCGCCGCGCTGATCCGCGAGGTTGAACGCGGACAGGGTCTCCAACGCCGCGTACACCGCCGATCGGGACAGCCCCGACGCGGTGATCAGCTCGAAGCTGGCCAGCGGGGCTCTGGCCTGCTCCAACGTCTCGTACACCAGCGCGGCCGGGATCCCCAGCTCCAGGAACACCGGCCGCAACGCGTGCAGTTTCCCGCCGCGCCAGTCCTGCCGCCCGGACCGCTGCGCCAAGGCAGCGGGGATCACCAACTCGTACAGGTCACCATCACCACCGCGGTCACCATCGATCAACACGACCAACCCGTCAGGTTCAGCCCGCAACGCCCGCAGCTGCGCCGCGACGGTCGACTGATCCATCCCGGCCGCAATACTCAACGACCGGGTGCCGAAGTGGACATACCGGGAACCGGACTTCATTCCGGCCTCACCCAACGCACGAAGCACCATCCGCCGACTCATCCACCCCGACGGCTTATCTGCGAGCTGGTGCTGGTTCTGCTCCGCGATCGCCATCGCCGACCACCACGTCCGCAGAAAACGAAACTCACCTTGAGTGTTCCTGTTTAATCTTGCCTGCTCGGGAGCCCCCCGGTGTGATGCTGGCACGCTTGTGAGGGATTGGCGGACAAAGCTCGACCCTGGGTTTTTGCCCTTCTCCCGCGTGACGTAGGCGACGGCGGCTGGCCAGTCGAATTTGCTCAGCGCCTCCCGCCGAGAGGTGGGATTGCTGTACCGGGCGTAGAACGACGCCAGGCCGCGCCACCGGCCGTCGGAGATCCGGGCCAGCACGTCGACCATGCTCATCCCCGCCCACACCGCCGCGGTGATCACCGCCTGCCGCGCCTGCGACGGGGAGCCGTACCGGGCGGTGTCGTACACGCCGGTGTGGGCGATCTGCAGATAGTTCCCGGCCAGCTCCCGCACGCCGCCGCGGCGAGAAACACCAGCAGCCCCTGCCGCCTGGACGTCGTCGACCATCGGCGCGGCCACCGCCGACATCGGGGGAGCAGCGGTCAGTGCGGCGACCCCGACGGCCAGGGCCTCGGTGAGGCGCTGCCACACCCGCGGCGGGTTACCGATCCGCGCGAGAGCCACAGCCTTGTCCAGCGGCCCGTGCAGCACCTGGAAACCGCCGGAGCGGTGCCGGGCGCCAGGCGGGCGGATCAAGCCGTCCGTCAAACCCAACATCGGCGACACGTCCATGCTCGGCGTCCGCGACGCCAAAGCCCGCGCCGCATCCCGCGCAGCGTCGAAAGCAACCGGCCGGGCCAGCGGAATGTAGAGGTGAATGCCGCCTGACGGTGACTCGTCGCTGATCAGTTCACCACCGCAGCGGTGAACCACCGCTGCAACCGCTGCCGCGTCGGTCAGCACCTGTTCGCGGCCGCCGAGCTTCACGTCCAAATCCACCACCAAAAGGCGGGTATCGCCGGCGTTGCTGTAAATCGGCACCGCCGCCGGCACCGACCCCGGCACATGCGAGCCGAACGACCGCCGCCACCCACCGCGATACGACCCGCCCCCGTTGCGGGACTCCCGCACCTCCAGCCGGCCGGCCAACAACGGGGCCAGCGCAGCCCAGACAGTGGCGGCCAGCGCTTGATCCCGAGCCGCAGACGCAGCAGGGGACTCCGCCGGGCCGGTCATGCGATCGGTGGAATGAAAACTTCGGGCGATCTGGGTAGAGGGTGCAGCGACACACCCGACGAACCCTTGGCAGGTCGATGGGTATGCGCTACCCTCAGAGCTGCCTACCAAGACAGATCCTTAGGGGTCAGACCGGACCAGCGCTAACTGGATCCGATCACTTATCTGAACGACACAGCCGCCCTCGCCAGGGCGGCTTTCGTCGTCTATGGAGTTGGTGTCTAGCCGAGTACATCCCTCAGCTCATCTATGCGACATGAGCGAATGGCAATCCCTCCTGGATCTCGCGCTTTGGTGTGTAGCCAACGGCCTGGGCCGCTAGATGAGTCAGGTAGTCGTTGAGGCTCGTGAACCCAAGAGCCTTGCCCTGAGCAGCAGCGGCTGCGATGAGGCTCTCCTCGGCCCGCCACGAGAAGCATTCCCTAGGACCGAGGCTGGGGCGGCCTCGTCTTCCTCCTGTACTCATGCCCAGAATCTTGCTTTAGTGGCCGCAAAAAAAGGGGAGGCTCGCGACGACACGCCGACTGCAACTCTGGTGGGCCGCTGAATTAGCTGAATGTATCGACTGGAGGGTCGGTGAGGAAGCGGGCAAGCGTGTCGAGGAGCGCCTTGACTCGGTGGGCATTCACTCGATAACGGACATGCCTACGTTCGCGATCTCCGAGCGCGTGACCCGTCTGCACAGCACCGATGGCTTCAAGGGCCGCGAGGTGGACGGCGACAGGTCCTCGGTGCCCTCCGATCCCCACAACGATCTCAGAGACCAGGGAGTTCGGGTAGTCAGTCAACCAGCGGACGAGTGTCAGTCGGACCGGCGACTTGACCAGCTCGTATGCCTCACCCACGGCTGTTGGCAGCGCAATGACGGGGTGGGCAGAGTTCGACACAGCCACATCCTGCCGCAACCAGCTTGTCCACTTCAGCCTCATCTCTTCACTGCCATTTCAAAGATAGCAGCGGAGAGGTAGGGTTGCTGCTGGCGGGGCAGCACAGGCGCGAATCGGTGGGTGACATTGTGTCGTGTGTGGGCAGACGTTCATGCCTTCAGCCGCACAGGCCAGGCGGTCCTGTCGTCTTGATGTGTTAGAAGTGGCATGTCACGTTACGCTCGCACGTACCGACTGTCGGTGTTCGGCGGGGGCCGCCACGTCCATTTAGTCAGGAGCTACGAAGTTGCATGTGCACACCGCCGGCGGGGGGCCCCGTACAAGCATTGGAGCTGAGCGGCGCAAGATACGCGAGGTGATTAGGCTACTTGTGGCGTTGTCGCCGACGCCCTGGAGCATTGAGGGCTTGGTGGAGGCGGTCGCGGCGTACCTCGGTGTCGAGATCTCGATCGCTTCTACACCGCTCGAACGAAAGCCAGGCAAGTGTTCCGGCATGTGGATTCGTCAGTCGGACGGTCGCGTGAATAATCTCCTCTTCGCCGAGGACGCAGATCCGGTCGAACGGGTACAGATCATCCTGCACGAGCTCTGTCACATGCTGCTGGGGCACATCCCAGTTGACGCGGTGCCGATGGAGACGCTGCGGCAACGTTATCCCAACTTACCTGAGGAGGTGCGGGTCGGGTTTTGTCGGGCTCGCGTGACCTACCACGGCGATCCCGAGGAACAGGCGGCCGAAAGCACCGCGACGAAAGTTCGTTTAGGTGCAACACTGCGGCGGCGGCCGATGTCGTCGGAGACGGAATTGGGCCGACTCATGAACTCGCTTCGATGATGTGGGCCTACACGGCGGTCCTACTGTGGATGGGTGCCTTGTACCGCGGCTACGTGATGGTACGGACTCGGGATTTCGTGACGGCTACTTACTTCACCGCCGCCGCACTGGTAGCGGCGGCGGCCACCGTCAGGTTGTTCGAGGCGTGGATCAGCGCCGCGTGGGGTCCGTACATCGGCGATCTGCTGAAAACTGTCCTGGTGGTTGGGGTCTGCGTTGCTCTGGAGTTGATGGTCAGGGCGCTGCGAAAAGCAACCGTCTCCAGACGATTCCTGCTCGCTCGGCTGGGACTGGCAGGTCTGGTGACTGCAGGTCTGATCGTCACCTTCGTAGTCGCGCCGATTCACCACATTAAGAATGCCGTGGATCTCGAGCAGGTTTCACACATTCCGGCCGTGGCACTAAACATTCTTCTGTTCAATAGCTACCTGGCCTACGTATTGATAGACAATTTCTTCTTTTATCGACGTAACGTGAACACCGCAGGCACAAATGAGGTCGATCTGGGCAGCCAGGTCAGTTTTCGGCTGCTGGAGTGGGGTGTGCTGTTCGGCGCGGCATATGCCGTCGCCCACCTGATTTATGCCGTGGGTCGGTCGGTCTTCGATCGGCAATGGGCCGTCCTGGAGCCCGGAGGATCCGCGGCTGCTGTGGTGAGTTTGATGCTGATTGCCCTCGGTATGACGGCGCCGAGGTCTGCACCCTGGTTAGAAAGGTGGCTGGCCGCGGCCCGCGGTCTGCGTCGTCAGACGCCCATCTGGCGTGACCTGCGGGTTGTTCTGCCCCGTGCCTCCTTGAGCACGCTGCCTGCTTTGACTCCGGCGCTGGCAACGTACCGGTTGGAGAGGCGCGTCGTAGAGAGCGGTCAAGCCTTGCGGGTTGCCCGTATCGCGCCCGAGACTGCCGACAGTGTCAAGCACGCAGCAGATCCGATTAGTCGTCTGGCCGAAGTGATGGCCGAAACGCGTTCGTCGTGGGCAACAACGCAGAGCGGAGTACAAGCAAGCTCTTTGCTTCCCAGCGCCACCACAGACTCGACGTGGCGCGAGCAAATGCTGGCCCTGGCCGATAGATACCGCAGCAAGAAAGTCACGATGAGGAAGAGGTTGTTCGCCCGGATAGTCACTGAGGTTAGCGGGCCAGCTGTAGTGGTGATCGCCGGAATCGTTGTGGTGACCTGGCGAAATGCCGTGAACGCTGCAGCAGTGACGTGGGGTGCCGTGGCGATCCTGTTATGCGCGTGCCTTCCAATGGCGTACGTGGTGCGCGGTGTGCGGGCAGGAAAGTGGGTCGACCATCACATCCCCGATCGCGACAATCGTAGCGTGCCGTTACTCGTAGGATTCGGTTCCATGGCGGCGGCGCTACTATTGTTGCTGGCGGAGAAGGCTCCATCGGAACTGACTTCGCTCATTGTGGCGCATATTGCAGGCCTAACGGTCATAATCGTCATTACTCGGTTTTGGAAAGTCTCCGTGCATGCGGCGTCGTCAGGTGCGTTGGTGGGCCTGCTACTGGCGCTATACGGAGCTTGGGCGTTGTTTGGCTTACTCGCGCTGGCCTTAGTGATGTGGTCGAGAACGGTGCTGGATGCCCACACCTGGGCACAGGTTACAGTGGGTGCGTCGGTGGGCTTGACGGTCATGATGGCCGTCTTCACGGGTCTGCGTTGAACCCCGGACGGCGATATGTCAGGAGTCGCGGGAGTCGGTTGGTGCCGGAGGTAGACCGCGCATAGTGCGCAAGTACTCAACTATGCGCTGGACTTCCTCGATGTCTGGCGATTCTAGACCGCGCGTCATGATGGCCAACTTAAGCACTCCGGATCGTCGGAGATCGGCTAACTGCGCAAGCTCTTGATCGAGAGTTCGGGCCAGCTGGTCATCGTAGAAGTAGCCAATCGGCATTTTGAAGACCTGGGCAATAGCTTCGACGTACCGTCCGGACGGCCGCCCTCTGATGCCTCCACGCAGCTGGCTGATGTATGGCAGGCTGATCTTGACACCTAAACCGTCGAGTGCATTGTGAAGGTTAGCACTTGTCCACTCGCCACCGTCTGGACCCGGAATCGTGCTCATAAGGTAATTCAGCCGGTCAGCAAAAGGGGCCCCCTCGCGCGGGACCGTTCCGCCCTCTGACGGTACCGACAACAGGAAGACTCCATCCACTACGCCCGCGACATGAAACCTGGGCAATCCAACGAGCCTAACTGAGGGTAGTCGGTGGAGAAGGTCACGGCTCTAGTGGATCGTCACAGCTTGCTGGCGGCGGTGTTGCATGGTGCGAGCGTGAGCGTCCTGAATTTGCCGGGGAGCGCAGGAGTATGCGCAGCTCAGTCCGGCCAGAGTTGCTGCCTTGAGGATGTGGGTCTGTCCTCGCTCCAGGCGGTCAAGCGCGCTTGCAGTGATACCGGATTTCTCAGCTGCCTCGGTGATTGTCAGTGCGTGAATGTCTTGCCGTAGCTGCCTAAGTGTGGGGCTACCGGACCCCCGAACAAGTTCGGTTGGGAGAAGACCTAGGACTTCGCTCAGCGCGCGAAGATGCCGCGGCGAAGGGCGAGCAGCGTTGGTCTCCCACCGAAGAAGAGTGCTCACGCTGACGTTCAACCGTGCCGCAAGATCATCGGAGCTGAGCTCGCGACGCTGTCGGACTCGCCGAAGGGCGGATCCGACGAAGCTCCTGACATCCCGGTCGCCATCGCGGATCCAGGCTGGGTGCGGGGGCGCAGCGGGCATGAAAATCGAACTCCCAAAGCTAGGTAGCTGAATGTAAATGGGCGGTGTTAGAAGGTAGCATTGTGCTACTGTGATGATCGTAAACGCCCACTTGGACGCCGGCCGCGCAGATCTCACTTCACTCTTCCCAGCACTGCAGCCCAGGCAAGGAGATAGCCGAATGAGCAATCCAGCACTCCACCCTGACCGGCGGGAGATCACCACGTACCCGGCGATGATCGCGGACTGGTCGGTCCGCACCCTGGCCCCGTGTGTGTTGGTGGCCGTGGGGCGGACCGACGACGCCGCCGACCTCGCGCAGCTACCCGAAATCACCCCGGTGAGTTTTCAATGGCCGGGGTTGTTGGAGCGGGCCAGTCGCATCGTGACCGGTGCGGGTGCGGTGTTGCTGGAAATGTTTCTGGCCGAGCACCAGGGGCGCCCAAGTGCTCTGCCACCGACCTATCAGGTGTTGCGGGAAGGCCTGGGCCCGGAAGTCTTGGACGCCGCGGATGATGCGCGGATCGCAGTGTTGCCGCATCAGATCGGGCAGCACGCCTACTACACCGCCACGGTGGGGGTGCAGTTGTTGCATCTTCGTCATGGCGCCCACTCGGGGGAGATCCGGCGGCTGCGGGATGCCGCGCAGGTGAGTTTCCTTGACCTGCAACAGGATGTGGCCCAATGGCAGCTGTCCCACCCCGCCGACGTCGGCCTCCCGGCCGAGCTGCCGGCCGGTGCGCGGACGGCATGGCCGTTGCCGGTGCGGGCACCTGCGCAACGCCGGGTCGGGGCCTGATGGGTACCGAGCCGGTAGGGATCGACGGCGCGTTGGTGGCGGCGTGTGTGCGGCTGTCGGTGGTCGCGGCCCGGGAGTTGGTCGGTGAGCCGCGGTGAACTCCTTCGCGCACCTGGCGGCGGTGGCAGCGCGGCAAAAGGTCGGTCCGGGGCAGCTGTCTGCGACCGGCGCCCCGGCCGGGCACGGGTATGCCAGCCGACTGGTGGCGGTGGGGACGCTGCTGCTGGATGTCGCCGCGGTGGTCGGCATTTGCGTGCTGGCCGGGACGGCAGTGGTGATCGCCGTGATGATCACCCGGCTGCACCGCGACGCGAACGTGTCGCGCGCCTCGGTGACATCCCGGGTCGCGCAGATCAAGTGGGCGCATTTCGCGTTGGCCGGGGTGGGCCTGTGCGCGGCGCTCACCGTCGTGCAGGACTTCATCGCCTCCCACCAGGACTGGGTGGCGGCCACCTTGGGCGGGGCGGCCGCGGTGCCCACGTTGTCGCAGGTATTTGCGGGCCACTTCCTGACGGTCGTGGTGCTGCTCCTTTCGGCGGCCCTGGTCGTGGTGTCGACGGCCTTTTTGTGGCGGGCCATCGGTTCCACGATGCGGCTGCTCCGCCCGGAACCCACGTCATGACGATGACGAAACTGCCTGCGGCGCGGCCCATGCAGACCCGCATCACCCGATACACGGATGGACCGGAAAGGCGGCGGTGGAGATGAAGTTGTTCGGGGCGCGGGGTGCGGTGCAGGCCAGGATGGCGGCGATGCAGGCCGATTGTGACCGTCTGGGGGGCGCTGGGTCGCGGGTAGTCGGGTTCGGCGGCTGGATCGGCGGGGTAGGTAAGACGACAGCTGCGGCGGCGGCGACGCAGCTGTTCTCGGACATGCTGGCTGCGCCGGTGGATGCGTTGGACGCCAACCCGGACAAACCGTTGCTGCGGCGGCGGCTGCTGGGCGGGGTGGGCCGTGGCCGGCTGCTGGAGTTCATCGACGATCTGGACCGCATCCACACCCCGATGGACTTGGCCGGCTATCTGGATTCGGTGGGCCGGCTGCATCTTTTGCACAAGGACGGCGTGCACACCGACGCGGTCGCCGCGATCACCCAGGCCCAGTGGACAGCGGTGATCGCCAAGCTCACCGGCTACGCGCAGCTGATCACGGTCGACGGGGGCACCTCGCAGGTTTCCCCGGCGGCGAAAGCGGTCCTGAGCCAGGTCGACCACTTCGTGTTCTGCATGCGACTGGATCCGACGGTGTTTAACCCCACCGCGGAAGGCCTGGCAGAGCTGACGCAGGCCGGATTCGAGGACCTGGTCGCCACCTCGACCATGGTCATCACCACCACCGACGCGCAACAGAAACTGACCCCGCTGCTGCAGGACGGCATCGCCCAATTCCGGGAAGGCGTCGGCCGGGTCGTGTTGGTGCCCTATGACCACGGCGCCGGCTCCGTCGGCCAAGTCCGGGTCGAGGGGTTGAAGCCGGCGACGCAGCTGGCCTATCTCGAGATGGCCGAACACATCACCGAGGTGTTCACCCGGCCTCGCCGCGCCGAGCAAAGCACCCCGATCCAGATCCCGGCCTCCGCCTCGGTTGGCAGCACACCGGCCTCTGTCGGGGTGAGCGTCGTGGAGCGTTCATTGCTGCGGGCGGTGCCGCGGGCCGCGGACGAAGCGGAGTCAGCGTCATGACCGGCGTTGAGCCGAAGCGGGACTGGTCGGCGCCGATGTTCACCGCGGAGCAGCTCGAAGCGGAAACGCAGGAGCAGCACCGCGGCCGCCGACGGATCCTGGCCCGTACCAGCGCCGCGGCGGCTGCCGCGGTGGTCGCGGTGGCCGGTGTCGGGGTGTGGGCCGGTGAGCAGGTCGGACATCCCACGCCTCCGCGCGCCGCTATCACCACCAGTGCGTCGACGGCGCCGCCGGTGACCCGGTTCATCACCTCCGTGTCGCTGGCACCGCCGATCGTGCGGCCAGTGCGGAGCACTGTGCTGGTGACGATCACCAAAGCCGCCATCACTAGGGTCACGGTGACCGTCACCGCCAAGGCCCAGCCGGGCAGCGCACACGTCGCCGCCGCTACCACCACAACCAGGAGAACCACTTCGGCCCCCGCGCCGGACACGGCGGCGACGCCCACACAGACCGCGCCCGTGCCGACCAGGGCAACCCGATGATGAGGCGGATCCGAGGTGGCCGCGCCGACGACGCCGGCGCGGAGCTGAACATGACACCGTTTCGGAGCGCACCAGAACGTGCGCCTTCACCTGCTGTACCCGACGAAGACGCCGGTGTCGGCATTTCCGGTGATCCCTCGGCGCAAACGGTGGGGCGGCAACCGGTGGGGCCGGTTCGGCGGTGGCAGAGCTTTGGTGGTGGGGGCCGGAGCGCGGCAGCAGCGGCGCAGTGGCAGGAGCCCACACCGGCCGCGGACCAGGGCCTGGCCGTGGTGGATCTGGTGCGCCCACCGCCGACCCGGTACGTGATTCCACCGGCACCGACACCGACACCGACACCGATGGCCGCGCCGGCGCCGTCGACGGTGGTTCCCGCCGTTGCGCCGGTGGCGGTTCGGACGCCGCGGACGTTGCCTCGAGGTTTCGCTTCCCGCAACGCCGCGAGGGTCGCCGGGTGGGCGGCCGACCCGGACGTGGCCGGTGTCCGGCCGGTGGTGTTCTCCGCCGGCGGTGGTGTCGGCGTTTCCACCGTGGTCGCCGCGATGGGTGGGTTCCTGGCGTCGGTGTCGGTGTCGCCGGTGCTGGCGGTGGAGTCCACCCGCCGGCCGTGGTCGTCGCTGACCCGCTTCGTCACCGGCGACACCCGCGGTATGAGCGTCGAGGCGTGGCAGGAACTGCGCTCCCAAGACGTGGACTCGGCTCTGTCGATGGCGCCGGGCGGCGCGTCCGGTCTGCGGGTGCTGCAAGACGGGGGCGGCGAGCTGGAACGGCTGACCGGTCAGCTGCCGGCGGCCGCGTCGGTGATCATCGACGGCGGTTCACTGGACAACCCGGACCTTGCCGGGCTGCTAACGACCTGGCCGGTCGCGGTGCTGGTCGTCCGGGCCGATCCCGCCGGCGTCGACGCCGCTCTGGTAACGGTGGGGCACCTGCGGGCATCGCTGCCGGGCGGCCTGGACGTGTTGATGGTCCTGTCTGACTCCGGCGCGTTCGGCGGCGCCACGGTGCGGGCGGCCGCGAAACTGGCCGGCTCCGTCGGCGAAGTGCTGACCCTCCCGAACTCGGCTGGGCTTCGGGAGCAGCCCATCCGCATCGATCGTCTGGACAAGCCGGTCGCCGCGGTGATCGCCGACATCACCCACTCCGTGGTTGACCGCAGCTGGCGACGCGGCGACCCGCAGCCGGCCGTCCCGGCCACCGCATCTTCCGCCGGCACCGACGTCGGCGGTTCGACCCCAGCAATTCCCGCACTGCCCTATCAGAAGGAGAACTGATGCACGTCAGCAGGATTCTCAACGCCGCGGCCACGTTCGTGCAGGCCCCACCGACGACCCCCGCGCCGGGACCCGGGGGGATCAGCAACCCGGGCGGCGGGACCCCGATGGACTTCACCAAGATCAAGGCCGGCAACGGGGGTTTGACGAAATTGGACATGTGGCAGACGCTCGCCTCCATCGTGCTGTACGCCGGGATGGGTCTGACTTTTTTGGCGTTCCTCGCCGCGATCGCGGTGTGGGCTTTCGGCTCCCGGTTCCTGGGGCAGCACGCGGTGACCTCCGCGAAGCAGGACATTCTGCGCGCCGGGGCGGGTGCGGTGCTGCTGACCGCAGCAGGTGGCCTTTTCACCTGGCTCACCCACTAAAACACCAACGGAAGTAGGCGCAGCGTCATGGCGTACACACCTGTGAACGGAAACCGCGGCGGCCGGGTCCTGCTGACACTGCTGCTCGCCGCGATTATCGCGGTGGCGGCGGTGTTCGGCGGTTACCTCTGGGGTCACCACACCGCCACCGCAGCGGCCGGCCAGTCCACGGCCGTCGATGGCTCAGCGGTCACCGCCGCGGTGCCCACAGTCCCGGCTGGCCCTGCCCGGATCGTCGGGGGCATCCCGTCCGGGTTCAGCCATGACCGCAACGGCGCCATCGCCGCCGGCATCGGATTTTTGCAAGTGGAGGCCACCGTGGATGCGGGGATGACATCTGTCGCAGAGGTCAAAGCGCAGCTGTTGGCGGCGAACCCATCGGTGCCTGTGATGGCGTTACTAACAGATAAAGGAACGCAGGACGGCACCGCCGATCCGGCTCACCCGCAGGCCTTCGTCAATACACCGATTGCGGTGAAGGTGTCGGCGGTTTCGGCAACTGCCGCTCAGCTGTCGTTCTGGTCGTGTCTGTCCGGTGGCAGCGCCAACGGCCCAGGCCAGCCGCTGTACGCCACCACCAACTGCAATCTGGAGAACATCGCACTGTCCTGGGAACGCGGCGATTGGAAGGTGGCCGACTACTTGGGCACCAACGGCAGCAAGCTGGCCCTTTTCGAGTTGATCCGCAACAACGGCTACCAGATGCTGACCGGCGCGTACACGCTGCTGACGGTAGGACAGCCATGAGCGGCCGCCTCTTGGGCCGCGCCGCCGGCGTGTTCGGGCTGGTGCTGGCCCTGTTGATCGGGATCAGCGGTGCGGCGATGGCCAGCACGCCGACTCCGCCGGCGGTGTCCAAGGACGCCACAGCGATCGCGGATTGGCCGTTGCCGTTGCAGCAGCTAGTTGTCGGGACGGCGGCATTCCAAAAAGGCCCCTGGTACACCGACCCGTCGTGCAAGGACAAGGGCGGCAACGTCGGCATCTACATCAACACCTACATGGCCCATGAACGGGAGTTCATGCTGCAGCTGGCCAAGAGCACCGAGTCGGGCAACGCCGATGCGAAGGCGTTCATCGACGCCGCCGGCGGCACCAACAAATTCCAGACCTGGCCCGGTGACGACCCGCGGGTCGCATCATTCACCATGCCGACCAAAAACGCGTGTGCGACCACACTCGCCCAGTGGGGCGTTCCAGATTCGACGTCGGTGTGGGGCTTCAACTGGACAGCGGCGCCGGACGCCGAGTCGGCGAAGCAGATGAACGATCTGCTATCCAGCATGAAAGTCCAAGACGACCTGGATCCCATGAACGTGGAGAAGTGGGGCCAGAACGCCGACACCGACTACATCAAGGCGCACGCATTCTTCTTGGACTGCAGCCATGCCTCAGGAAGGGACGTAGGTCTGTGCCAGGGCTGGAACCGCGAATCCGAGACGTTGATGATCGGGGCGGATGCGTGGAAGGCGGCGCAGAAGTCGTTTTGGGACAAGGCCGGTCTGTTTTTCAAGATGGTGGGTTTCGGGATCATCACGTCCCCGGCGTGGGTGGGGGTGGCGTGTGGGTTTGTGCTGTCGATGGTCGGCAAGGTGGTCGGTGCGGTGGTGGATTATGCGGCGAAGAAGGGGATGGATCAGGTCGTCGCGTTTTTCACCGGCGCTCTGGTGACGGTGTGGGGAGCTTTCACGTCGTGGATGGTGAATTTCACGACGCCGAACCTGTTGGCGGGCGGGTTCGTGGACACCTACAACCTGGTTTCCGGGGTGATCCTGGGGTTGGCGTTCCTGGGGTGGTTGGCGGCGTTGGGTTTGGCGTGGAAACGGGGCCGGTTGGGGCAGTCCATCTGGGGTGCGCTGAAAGGGGTGCTGGGTATTCAGCTGGTCGGGGTGCTGGCCTATTTCATGCTGACCCTGGCCCGGGAGGCGACGACGTTGCTGGTCTCCGGTCATGTCGAGTCGATCCAGTCGGCGAAGTTCGCCACCTCGCTGGTGGCGGTGAACCCGGCGGTGGGGTTGTTGGCTGCGGTGTTCGGGATCCTGGGTTTGCTGGGCGCGTTCCTGGTGCTGTTGTTCCAGATTCCGTTGGTGTTCGGGTATGCGCTGTTCGGGACGGTCGCCGCGGCGGGGTCGGTGCACCCGGCCAGTTCCGGGTGGCTGACGAAGTGGTTCTTCAACTTCCTGTCGTTGTGCTGGACACCATTTTTCATGGTCGGCATGTCGATTCTGGGTCAGAACCTGGTTGCGGGGTTGGATTCCAACACGACGCAGAACCTGGGGCAGCAGCTGGCGACGGTGCTCGGCGGTTTGTTGATCATGGTGCTGCTGCCGACGACGCCGTGGCTGCTGTCGGGGGTGATGTCTTCCACGGTGGGGCGGGTGTCGGCCGCTGCGGATGCGATCGGGGAGAAATTCAGCTCGCAGGCTCTCAGTGCGGCCGGTGATGCTGGAGCGGCCGGCGCTGATACGGCCGGGCGGGCGTTGCGGGCCGGGGCTGGGGACACCTGGGGTGCGTTAGCCACGATGGGCAGCAACCTGGTGACGCTGGGCGAATGGGGCGGCGGAGGTAGCGGCGCCGGCGCGGACACCGGCGGTGCTGGAGCCGGCGGCGCTGGAGCCGGTGGTGACACCGCCGATGCGCAGGCCACCATGGGTGGTGGTGCATCGGCCGGCGCCGGAAAGGCCGGGGCCGCGGCGGGCGGCGCGGCAGGCGGTGCGGCGGGCGGCGCGGCAGCGGCTGCTGGTGGTGTGGCCGGCGCGGCGGTGGCGGCGGGGAAGGCGTTGATCGGCAAGTCCGCGCAGATGGCCCAGGGCGGCGCCGCCGACCCCGGCAGCACCGGCAGCAACAACGGTGGCGCCGGGAGCAGCGGCGGCGCGGTTGATCTGGGTAAGGCCGCGGCCAGCGGTGGCGCCGGGAGCAGCAGCGGCGGGGTTGATCTTGGTAAGGCCGCGGCCAGCGGTGACTCCGGCGGTTCACCGAGCAGCTCCGGCAGCGGCGCGGCCGACCCGGCGGCTCCCAGCGGACGAAACGAGAACGGTGACCAAACGGCGCGAGCCGAGCAAACGGTAGGAGTCGGGGCGCGCGGCCAGATCGGCCCGGATGCTGGACCGGAAAGTACGGGGCAGGAAACTCTCCCCGCGTCGGCGGAACAGTTCGCGGACGGTCACTCCGATACCGAGGAGTTCACGGGCGGTCACCCCGATACCGGTTCTGGTGTGGCAGATCCGATGACTGATCCAGCTGACGGCTCCGCGGGGTCCGGCGAGGCGATGCCCGGCCGTGCGCAGGCTCCGGGCGACGGCGGCGCAATGACCGACCCGGCCGGCGCTGACGGGCCCGACACCCAGTCCGGTGTGGGCCCGGCCCCGCTGCCGATCGGCGCCGTTCCAGACGGTGGCGGTGGCGCCACCGCGCCGGATGCGGATGAGCTTGTGCCTGGTGTGCCGGAGCCGTCCGCGGTGCCTGGACCGGCAGCGGCGGCGAACCCGCCGCCAGGCGTGGACGGCGGTGCCGGTGCGGCGCCGAGCGGGACACCAATGTTGGACGGGGGTGCTGGTGGAGCACCGAGCCCAGCACCGGTAGGCGGCGGTGCGGGTGCAGCACCGATCCCGGCGCCGGTGGGCGGCGATGCCGGCGCGGCCGGCGCCGCGGTGGCCGCCGTGTCGGGTGGGCGGCATCAGCAGGGCCCGGCAGCGGATTCCCTTCCCGGCACCGGCGGTGACGCCCAGAGCGGCGGGAACGGGCAGGCCGGCTCGGCACCGTCGGTCGGGACCGGGTATCGGGAGGACGGCAGCTTCGGCGACCTGGAGCCTGCTGCGCCGCGGCCGGGCTGGGGGGAGTGGTGGAACGTGTCCACCTTTCCGGTCGGCGGCGGCGGGTTCCAGGCTGCCAGGGCGGCGCGGGACGCGGCGGATCTGTCCGACTTCGGCGGTGGGCCACCGCCGGCGCCAGCCGCACCGCCGCGGTCCGGGGCACCTGATGACAGTTTCACGCCGCCGCGGGCCGCGGCGGCACCTTCTGATCCGACTCGGCAGAAACGAGCAACGAAGATGACTGGACAGGCAGGTAGCGGCAATGAATGAGTGGGAGCTTCGGTGGCACAAGCCCAGGACCCCCTCTCCTGATGGGTCGGCGGCGGGTTCGCTTCCCGGCGCCGGCTCGGGCGGTGGCCAGGGCAGCGGCGGTGGGCTGGCGGCGCCCGTCCCGCCGGTAGGCCCCGGGTATCGGGAGGACGGCAGCTTCGGCGACCTTGTGCCTGCTGGCTTGGGGGACGTGCCTTGGCAGGGTGAGCTTCGGTCAGGTTCGGTCCCTTTCCAGCTGCAGCCCAACAGTGTCGTCGACCCGGCGCGTAGGTCGGCGGAGCTGGCCGCTTTCGGTATCGGTGAACAGGCTCCGCGGATGCGGCGCCGCGCACCGGATGACACTTTCCCGCTGCCGCCCTGGCCGCGGCCATCCCCGGACGCCGCGCCGGCGGCACCTGTTGGATCCGACGACGGCACAAAGGAGCACAGCTGATGCCCGAGCATCGTTCCTTTTCGCGGGTGAACGTCGCGGCGGGGACCCTCAAGGACGCGGCGTGGCCGTGGCGGATGGGCGCCGCTGCGCTGGGCTCCGGGATGTCGACCAGTTTCGTTGTGGGCGGCGGTGAGGATCGGTGAGCGAATCGGGTGCCCGGTCGGAGTTGTTCAAGTACCCGCCGCTGCAATCGGCCGGTTTGCTCGGCCGGTTCGGCGGGTTGGATCTGGTGTTCTTCGCATCGGCGGTGGGTGTGTTGGTGGTGGGGGTGAACCTGTTGCCGCAGTGGGGGTATCTGATCGCCGCGGTGGTGGTGTCGTTGGTGTTGGCGTTGATTCCGTTGCCGCGGCCCGGTGG
>JAABUP010005664.1_pt1 | contig 18694 bp, 16 predicted proteins | sample 5559201 | NCBI WGS metagenome assembly JAABUP01 (sample SAMN10711887, study PRJNA513373) | rock metagenome | isolation source: Antarctica rocks | place: Antarctica
CCAATAGAAAAAGCTTTTCCCTTATTGATTTGATGTCAGAGACGACAGGAATCAAGGACGTCGACATGGTGGACGACGACAGCGAGGTATGTGTGGGTAGGTAGGTAGGTAGGTAGGTAGGTAGGTAATGGACACGTGATTTCTATGACGCGTCAGTGTTTATTTACTATGTAATCTACACTAAAACTGGATACAACTAATTACTAGGTGCAGATGTTAGTGTTGCCAGATTAATCGATTCCGAAATCGCGTTCGATGGTCTACGTACGGTGACCGTCAAAGCAGAACAGTCCTACGAGTATCTCGATGCTTGATAGCACGAAATATGATCCGGAGCAGTGGTTCCAGCACCGCATTCAAAGCTTGATGCGAACATGACAGGCATTGACGATCTCTTTAAGGTGAGAGTCGGTTGCTAAGGTAAGTAGAGCGAGGGCAGAACTGATTTGTATCCAGAAACCATCCTTTCCTAGCCACAAACGCAAGCTAGATCCAAGCCGGAATCCAAGTACGTTACCTCAGAAACTCTCAAGGACGAGGCGTAAGGCTGATTGGACAGATGAGCTATATAAGTCCGCAAAACTTGGCGTCAACGGTGATGTCAAACATAAGGGACGAGCTACTGTCCAGGAAGAGGATGAGTCTGGAATCGCAGGTCCAGAACTTCCGTCGGAAGCAGACGATCAGATACCCGATGATGATGATGAAGGTCGATTCTTTGGTGGCGGAATATCGAATGACACGGTAGCCGTTTTAGATTTCATCGACGAACGGGATAAAGATGATACGGCTGTAAGCCTCTTACTGAAGATTTTATTGAATCGTAGGGCTAAGCTGGCCATAGCCAGAGAAGATCGATCTAACATGGTTGCGGAAGATTGCACTAAACTTTGAGAGGAGGATATCGAAGAATGCGGAGCTGCGAGCAAAATTCGAAGACGAGCCTCAGAAGTACGTGTGGTAGATCTATCGACAAGTGTTGGTCTCACCTAACCTGTCACTATAGGTTCATGAGCTCAGAAGCAGACCTTGACGCTGACATCAAGGCACTCTCGATTTTATCAGAGCATCCAGAGCTTTACGAGGAGTTTGCAAAGTTAGGTTGCGTCAACTCGCTTGTCTCGTTACTCTCGCATGAGAACACAGATGTTGCTATCGACGCCGTTGAGATCATCAGCGAGTTGACAGATGAGGACGTGGAGGCTAAGCAAGGACAATGGGATGCGTTGGTCGACGCGATGGTGAGCTGCGTTGTGGGTTACTGGAAGTTATCTGACCCAGGGGACAGCTTGAGGCAGGTCTACTAGATCTCATCATTCAGAATTTCTCCCGTTTTAATGAGGACAATGATTCCGATAGGAACGGCGTCTACCAAGCTTTGAGTCCGTCTCCCCTGGTCCCTACCAGTACAGTCTTTGCTGACATCTTAAGGTGTCTTGGAGAGCCTTGCCTCCCAGCCGTCGATAGCTGAGAGAACCGGGCAAGAAACAACTGTGCTATCTTGGCTTCTCACACGGATACAGAGGTCAGAATCTCCTGTGGGCCAGAATAAGCAGTATGCTGCCGAAGTTCTTGCCATTCTACTTCAATCATCGGCGGCCAATCGGAAACGCTTTGCTCAGCTTGATGGGGTAGATATGCTTCTGCGACTACTCAGTGCCTATCGAAAACGGGATCCTCTCAAAGATTCAGAGGAAGAGGAATTTGTTGAGAACGTCTTTGACTGCCTCATATGTCTTGCAGATGAGGCTGAGGGTAAAGAGAAATTTGTAGAGGCAGAGGGAATTGAGCTATGTCTCATCATGCTTAGGGAAGGGAGGATGAGCAAGCCCAGGGCGTTGAGATTGCTAGACCATGCGCTAGGCGGCCGAGATAGTGCCGTTCCTTGCGCGAAGCTCGTCGAGTCAGCAGGATTGAAAACGGCATTTGGCATGTTCATGAAAACCGTTAGTAGAGGTTATTGGCTTAGCTGGACTTCTGAGCTAATTATTTGCAGCAAGATAACCAGGCCACTGAGCATCTACTTGGTATTCTAGCCTCGCTTCTTCGCCTGCTCCCGGGTGGCTCAGCAGGGAGAATCAGGACTCTCGCCAAATTCGTTGAGAAAGACTACGAGAAGATTGATAGACTTGTCAAGCTCCGGAGACAGTATGCTTTGCAACTACAATCCGTGGATGAAGGAATCAAGAACGAGCGTGCTGCGTCAGATGTTAAGGACGCGAAAGAAATGGCGGACCAGTGGCTGTCGAGACGACTCGACGGGGGACTCTTCTGTCTGCAGGTTAGGAGCTCTTTAAGTTTGCAGCAAAGAGACTATTGACTCTCTTTTCTAGACTATCGATGTCAGTCTCGCATGGCTTGTAGCGGAGGATGATGGCGCGAAGAGAAGAATAGAAGAGCTTCTTGCTGATCGTAACGAATCACTCTCAGTTGTGAAAGCAACCTTGCAGGGTGAGCATCCACGTCTGACGTCTATAACGAATCCTTACTCACATTCTTCTCAGAACAACTCAAGAGTATGACCAGTACGGGTGATGACGACCCGACAGCGAAGGATATGCTCGGGACCCTAGTGGAGTTTCTGTAATTAGTTGTGCCATGCTAGGTGGTATTTGAACGTATTAGGGCTTTTGGCAACTCTTATCGAATACCGACACGACAGTGAAAATCGTCGTAAGGTACTCCATAGAGCAATTGACTGTCTCGAGAAGTACAACTCGATGCACTACTTAGCTAAAGTTAAAGACTCTCGCCTTGATACTGCTTACTAATGGATAAGTGGCATTCCGGCTGCGTGGCGCTAGTCCAGTGCGGCTCAAAAGGCCATGTGTGCGCCGCGAAAAGAGCTTAACAAATCCACGAATTCGCCTCGCGGCCAAATACGGTGAGGGCGTAACTGAAGCCCATCCACTCCTTTCAGATTGCTACGGGTCATCCAAAAGGTGTAAATGAGCAGTGATTCAAGGTTCAATACGTCGTGGAGTTGAGTGAGGTTCCCTCCATACGGGCACGGTGTTACTTCTTTCGACCCGCCACCTCCTTCGGTTGCTTTGAACCGTGGACCGTCCTTTGACGAGCTGCTATCCGACCTTATCTTCTACAGCCAATTTCATTATGGCCGACTACGAGGAGGAGTACGACGATGGATATATGGACGAGGATGAGGGTATCACGGCTGAGGACTGCTGGACTGTCATCTCGTCCTTCTTTGACGCGAAGGGCCTCGTTTCGCAGCAGCTCGATTCGTTCGATGAGTTTGTTTCAACAACAATGCAAGAGTTGGTTGAGGAGAACTCTCAGCTCACACTTGATCAAAATGCGCCTCAGTCAGAAGACGACTCGGACCCCATCGTCCTGCGGAGATATGAGATCAAATTTGGCACAGTGCTCCTCTCCAGACCTGCCATGACAGAAGGCGACGGGAGTACCAGTGTCATGCTGCCGCAGGAAGCGCGATTGCGGAATCTCACATACTCGAGTCCTCTCTATCTCGAGATGACAAAGAAGGTGTCTGTGGCTCGAGAGCGTCCCATAGTGGAACCGAGCGATGACGAAGGCGCTGGGATGGATGTCGATGGCCAAAAGCAGACGTCCGGGACATATTTGCACTGGGAGAATGAAGACGGCGTCGATGAAGAACAGGAACCGACTAAAGTCTTTGTAGGCAAGCTGCCGATAATGCTTAAGTCGAAGTACTGTATCCTCAAAGATCTGGGCGAGCAAGAGCTCTATGCCTGGAACGAATGCCCTTATGACCAGGGCGGTTACTTCATCATCAACGGTAGCGAGAAGGTTCTCATAGCACAGGAGCGCAGTGCTGCGAACATAGTACAGGTCTTCAAGAAGGCACCTCCGAGTCCTACGCCGTATGTTGCAGAGATTCGCAGCGCAGTTGAAAAAGGGTCAAGGCTCATCTCGAGCATGCAGATCAAGCTTTTCGCGAAAGGCGAGGGATCAAAGGGTGGTTTTGGACAGACCATCAAATCGACTCTGCCTTACATCAAGTCCGAGATACCTATTGCGATTGTGTTCCGAGCTCTTGGCGTTGTATCAGACGAGGATATCTTAAACCATATATGCTATGATCGGAACGACACCCAAATGCTCGAGATGCTGAAACCATGTATCGAAGAGGCGTTCGTCATACAGGATCGCGAAGTAGCTCTCGACTTTATTGGCAAACGTGGAAATTCGCAAGGCATCACACGCGATAAGCGTATCAAGTATGCTCGAGACATCATGCAAAAGGAGCTACTGCCTCATATTTCTCAGACGGAGGGCAGTGAGACCAGAAAGGCATTCTTTTTGGGATATATGGTTCACCGAATGCTGCAATGTGCTCTAGGCCGACGGGAAGTCGATGACCGAGATCACTTCGGAAAGAAGCGCTTGGATTTGGCGGGACCCCTGCTTGCAAACTTATTTCGAATGCTTTTCAATAAGCTCACAAAAGACGTCTACAAGTATCTCCAGAAGTGTGTGGAAAGCAATCGCGAATTCAATCTTACGCTTGGGGTCAAGTCCACCACGATCACCAATGGTCTGAAATACTCCCTCGCCACAGGCAACTGGGGTGATCAGAAGAAAGCTGCATCCTCGAAAGCCGGGGTGTCTCAAGTTCTGAACAGGTACACGTTTGCTTCAACGCTCTCGCATTTGCGACGTACTAATACACCTATCGGTCGAGATGGTAAGATTGCCAAACCCAGACAGCTCCATAACACGCATTGGGGCTTGGTATGCCCAGCGGAAACGCCAGAAGGGCAAGCCTGTGGTCTGGTCAAAAACCTGGCGCTTATGTGCTACATTACCGTTGGTACCCCTAGTGAACCTATAATTGAGTTCATGATTCAGCGAAATATGGAAGTCTTGGAAGAGTATGAGCCACAACGGTCACCCAATGCCACCAAAGTATTCGTGAATGGCGTGTGGGTTGGGGTTCATCGGGACCCTGCACATCTCGTTAGTACGGTACAGTCCCTCCGAAGGCGCCATCTGATCTCCCACGAAGTCAGTCTGGTCAGAGACATTCGGGATCGGGAGTTCAAGATCTTCACGGATGCTGGGAGAGTATGCCGGCCACTATTCGTCATTGACAACGATCCTAAAAGTACGAATTGTGGTAACCTTGTCCTTACCAAGGAGCACATCAACAAGCTTGAAGACGACAAAGATCTTCCAGCAATCATGGATTCCGAGGAGAAGGAGGCAAAGTTCTTTGGTTGGGACGGACTGGTCAATAATGGTGTCGTTGAATATGTGGATGCTGAAGAGGAGGAGACGGTCATGATTGTTATGACACCTGAAGACTTGGAGATCTCGAGGCAGATACAAGCCGGTTACGCTATGCCAGAGACTTCCGACGACCCAAACAAGCGTGTCAAAGCTCCCATGAATCCTACAGCGCACACATGGACGCACTGCGAGATCCATCCAAGCATGATTCTGGGCATATGTGCCAGCATCATTCCCTTCCCAGATCATAATCAGGTAAGTCTACCTAAAGTTGGGCGCTAGTACTTTCTCTGACAGCCATACCAGTCACCTCGTAATACGTATCAATCCGCTATGGGTAAGCAAGCGATGGGGGTCTTCCTCACGAACTATGATCAACGTATGGATACGATGGCAAACATCCTCTATTATCCTCAGAAGCCCCTTGCTACTACGAGGTCGATGGAGTTCCTGAAATTTCGAGAGTTACCTGCTGGCCAGAACGCTATCGTTGCCATTGCCTGCTATTCTGGCTACAACCAGGAAGATTCCGTTATCATGAACCAGAGCAGCATCGATCGTGGACTTTTCCGCAGTCTTTTCTACAGGTCCTACACCGATCAAGAAAAGAGGATTGGAATGTCTGTAGTCGAGCAATTTGAGAAACCAATGCGAAGCGATACGCTCAAGCTCAAGCACGGCACTTATGACAAGCTCGATGATGACGGTATCGTAGCTCCTGGTGTGCGAGTTTCTGGCGAAGATATTATCATTGGGAAAACTGCTCCAATTGCTCCAGATGCGGAAGAGCTTGGCCAGCGCACAAAGCTTCATGTCAAGCGCGACGTATCAACACCTTTACGAAGCACCGAAAATGGTATTGTCGATCAGGTCCTCTTAACGACGAACGCCGAAGGCCTCAAATTCGTCAAGGTGCGGATGAGGACGACCAAAATACCACAGATTGGTGACAAGTTTGCCTCACGTCACGGGCAGAAAGGTACCATTGGTATTACCTATCGTCAAGAAGATATGCCTTTCACCATGGAAGGTGTCGTGCCAGATCTCATCATCAATCCTCACGCCATTCCATCCCGTATGACTATTGCCCACTTGATCGAGTGTCAGCTAAGCAAGGTCTCATCCCTTCGTGGTTTCGAAGGCGACGCTACCCCCTTTACCGAGGTTACAGTTGACTCCGTCTCAAAGCTGCTACGCGAGCATGGCTACCAATCTCGTGGATTCGAGGTCATGTACAACGGCCATACAGGCCGAAAACTAGTGGCACAAGTCTTTTTGGGTCCCACATACTATCAGCGTTTGCGACATATGGTAGATGACAAGATTCATGCGAGAGCTAGAGGACCGGTCCAGATCCTGACGAGGCAGCCCGTCGAAGGTCGAGCTAGAGACGGAGGTCTTCGTTTCGGAGAGATGGAGCGCGATTGCATGATCTCACACGGCGCCAGTGCCTTCTTGAAGGAGAGGCTGTTTGAGGTTTCAGACGCCTTTAGAGTCCACATCTGTGATATCTGTGGGTTAATGACCCCGGTTGCGTAAGTTGTCACAGTGCTTCCAGCTGTGAACATGTTGCTGACCAACTATCTAGGAACCTCAAAAAGAACTCCTTCGAATGCCGGCCTTGCAAGAACAAGACTAAGATCTCGCAAGTCCATATACCTTACGCTGCAAAATTACTGTTCCAGGAGCTTGCCTCAATGAACATTGCGGCTCGCATGTACACCAAGAGATCTGGTATCACCGTCCGCTAGGGCTTTGACAATTGACGACATCTTTATTATTTTCCTGCGTACAAAAGGTTGTGCGACTGGCCTTTTCCCCTTTACTCCTGTTTAGTCTTTCCATGATATAAGCATTGCGACGGCGTTGGGTATCAGACGAACCTCAAAGAGCATCATATCTTGTCACTGGGCTGGAGGACTTCTTCAGGTGCGAATGTATACCACTGTCCGAAGCAGAGAAGCGTAGAATAGGATGACATAATTCGACACCAAAATAAAGTATGATCATCGCTCGGGCCTGAGAGCGAGGAAGGACCGTCCCTTCCATATCATACATATGCAAGCCAAAGGCTCAACTTCCACGTTCCAGTACTAAGATCCCATCTCCTCATCTACTAGGTTTTGTACACTCTCCTACATCATTATCGCCCCCCTCCGCCATGCACACCATCGCTCCGTCGCCGTTCACTGATGCGCCTCATGCCCTGAACCCCGGAGTTCGTCAGCATCTTCTCAGTCATCCACATTGCCATCTTGACAGCCAGCAGGATCTCACTCACGGCGGCAATAGAAACTCACTCCAACTCGACGAGAAGAACGCGACGGCAAGCTGTCATACGCATGTCAACGTTCTATGATTTCCCGATCCGCTTCTTGTGCGTCTTAGTCTCTTAGAGACTACACTTACACCGAAGATAGCTACCGACCTCACCACACTGGCGTTCTCCGGCGCGGTGACTTCGTTGTAGATAACGCCGAGGTATCCTGAAGGCTCGGACAGACGAGGTGAGGAGGCTCGCTGCACTTGGACACGCTTGGGAGGCATTGTTGAGATAGTGGGAGGCGATGGTGGGAGATATCTCTTCTTTGGAGCTTTGATGGAGCTTCATGGATTTTAGGATTCTCGGGCTATTTACGGGAATCTACAGCCACCATTTACGCAAGTCTGCCGATGATCTTCAGGTTGTTTTAAATTGCTTACTGCGCCGCACCTTACTCACCGCAGCCTTAAAGACTTCCAAGATGATTTGCTCAAACTGTGGCTATAATCATGATCACAATTGACATGCAGAGCAGACAATAGCTCTCAGAGCTAGACGGACGCCATGTTCAACCCTTCAAGGCACCCATTACATCCCAGGCTGATTCCGATGGCCCAGCTTTATCTTCATCATCCTCGTCTGCGCCGCCATAAGCATGCCAATAAATAACAATTTCAGCACGGCGAAGTACTTATATAAGGTAGCTTCCTGCAGGGCGCCAATGTCCGCTCTAACGATTGAAGCTAAACAAGCAGCGGGATGGGTAATGATATCATTTTGATCTGGACAGTGGATCATCCGTGAGAAGCGTCCGCACAACGACTTGGGACCTGAATTGATAAAAACTCTATGTGCGACGGAGTTATTGCGTGCGTACTAACGTAGACATCTGTCGTTCCTGTCTCTAAAAAACTTCTATACTGTCACAATAGTACCAACCTCGCAGACACAACCACTTTGATCTGAATCCATTCCCATTTGCACATTACAAAAGCAGCAAACATGAGCACAGACTACAAGTTTCAGGGCTGGATGGGCCTCGACGCCAAAGCTGTCCAGGGTAACTTGAAGTTTCAGCGGTACGAGCCGAAGACATGGGAGGAGACCGACGTTGACATCAAGATCACCCATTGCGGTATTTGCGGTTCTGACTTGCACACCCTTCGAAGTGGCTGGGGACCAACGCTTTACCCGGTTAGTTCTACCTTAGTGAAGACTGCAGATTCACAATCTGCTGGTTCATCTAACGCTTTACCCTAGTGCGTAGTTGGCCACGAGATTGTAGGTACTGCGGTCAGGGTTGGCAGCAAGGTTGAGCACGGCATCAAGTCAGTCAACTCTCTCCCCAGCATCCTCGCCACAAATTAAGATCCTAACGACCTTCAGGATTGGTGACCGCGTCGGCGTTGGTGCCCAGTCCTCCTCCTGTCTGAAGCCCGACTGTGAGGAATGTTCCGCTGGCTTGGAAAACCACTGCTCCAGGGGCCTGATTGGCACATACAATGGCAAATATTCGGACGGTAGCAAATCTTACGGCGGATACGCAGACTACTGCCGCGCCCCATCTCACTTCGTCTTCAAGATTCCTGACGCCATCTCGAGCGAGGAGGCGGCGCCAATGTTGTGTGGAGGAATCACCGTTTTCTCACCTCTGCACAAGAACGGTGCTGGTCCGGGAAAGAAAGTTGGGATCGTTGGTATTGGAGGACTTGGTCATTTTGGTCTACTGTACGCTAAGGTACGTTCGCTCCGCGAATGTTTCCTACTCGGTCATCACCTTCATGTGGGCTAATCATTCCCTTCCGAAGGCCCTGGGCTGTGACAAGGTTGTCGCAATCTCTCGATCGAGCGATAAGAAAGCGGATGCTATGAAGATGGGTGCGGATCACTTCATCGCCACGAACGAGGACAAAGACTGGGCTAAACACAACTCTCGAACACTTGACCTAATCGTATCAACTGTCTCGAGCCCCGATATGCCGCTGCAAAAGTACCTGCGGTTGTTGCGCACCAATGGGCAATTTATCCAGGTCGGAGCTCCTGAAGACCCGATTCCTAGTATCTCCGCCCTGGCGCTTATCGGAAAAGGAGTGAAGATTGGTGGATCCAATATTGGTTCACCCACCCAGATTCAGGAGATGCTTGAGTTGTCGGCTAAAAAGGGGATTCACCCCTGGATTCAGAAGAGGCCAATGCATGACGCCAATAAGACGGTCGTCGATATGGGTGCTGGCAAGGCAAGGTACAGATATGTGCTGGTCAACGAAAGTCATGCCAAGTTGTAGTTGACCGATCATGGCATAGAAGAAAAAAGCATTGTGCAAAAGATATACTCTTTGCTTGTCAATTAAATTGATCTGCGTTCTCAAGGCTCATCCAGTCTGCATTCAGATATACGAACTGATCGCGACAGATCAAGGCCGTTGTGACTGTCCTCGGTCCTTGGCCCCTTTCAGGATCTGCGCTACCATCAAACTGGCACGCGAACCATTTTCTCTCAAAGGTTCCTCCTGAGGGATTCCGGACTATCACCACAGCGTAGACCGGATCAGACAGCTCCCTGATATACTACGAACTTTCGATAGCTCTATACCCCAGGAATCGACGCTCATTCCCAAGCTAACATCTACCTTCTACCCACTAACATTACAACAACCCACTTGCAACAACAGCCAACCCATCACCATCCCTGGAGAGCACTAGCAAAACAACAAGCTCCTCAAGCCCCCAAGCCTTCTCGCCCTCTTCATCAGCACATGCACCATCACCACCGTCCTCGCCCACGTCTTCATCCGCCACTTGTGTTACCGAGACCGAGATCGTGGGTGTGTCTACCAGATCCGATAAGCGCCCCGAGCGGCTTGAAGGAGGCTATGATTTTGAGGATGGATGTTCGGAAATGTTTCTGCGGGGTTGTTTGATTGAAGATATCTTTAGTAGATAGTTCGCCGTCGCAGTTCGACGGTTTTGAGATCGGCGATGCTTGTGCTTATGTTGGGATGGGCCGTGTATCAGATGTTCAATCGGATATTTTCTCCTACATTTCGAAGACGAGACTAGGATCTACCATGATGTTACTTTAATTGAAGATTTGGGATCTCTGGACGGGTATGGGACAGGTAATTTTCGAAGAACCTGGCCATCGGAGTTCGGCATGATCGCAGCATGTTATGTCAGGGACTTCGGATCAATATTGTATATGCAGCATCATGCATCAGGATGCCGAGTGGGTGGGCAATGGTTGCAAGTTTGATTATTCTGAAGGAGTTACCAAAGTTCTAGCGGCGGCATGCACGAAGCATGAGAATTCGTCATGAGCAGCGTTATATTTTCAATCATAACAGACGTAACGGAATTATGCATTAGATATTGCGATCTCATTGTTCACCAATGCCCATCAAGTTTTCTAATTCCTCTGGGCTCAACGTACTCCTTCTTCTACTAGCTCTCCCGCTCTGTCTCTTCCTCGAGCCTTTCCGGGTTTCGACAGCGTCTCTCCGTCTCCTGGCCTCCTCAGCAGCCTCGGCTTCCAATCTTGCATCATCTAGCTTCTGCTGGATCGTCGCCGGAGAGACCGTGCTCTTCGTTGTCTGTGGTCTTCTGTCAGAGGGAGAGGAGAGCCTTGAGATGTTGGACGCAACGAAAAAAGGACTTACCTGCCGCGGTATTCTCGATTTGCTTTTATCGAGTGACCGTCTCGGACGGGGAGGTTTAGAGATCGAAGCGTTGATCAAAGCAAGTTCATCGAGGTCCTGGGTGCTTTCTTCCGGAATAGCGGTGAAGGAGATTTTCCGTGGTGATCCAGCGGGTCTGGTATTACCGCTTGATTCACCAAGTATTGTACCGTCCGGACGAAGTCCAACGCCAAAAGAGGTCTCTTCCGATTCTTCGCCGCCATTCATCGCATTGTAGTCCCTCTTGAGGTGCTCTCGAGAGGTTCCAGCCTCGACTTGTTCGTCGTCGATGCTATCTTGGCCTTCGCTATCCGATGCTTCATCTTGGGCATCTTCTATATTGCTGAAGTCCGGCCCCTTATCTGTCGTTATGGAGTCATCCTTAGCGACAGCAACGCCGTCCAGTCCCAACCCCAGCCCTAGCCCCATCTTCAGCTCCTCCAAATTAATCGTGTCTCCGCCGTTGACCATACGCTTTCTCCAACCATCCATCATCGCTAACGCCTCCCTCCATCTTCCTTCCATTTTCTCCCAGCCCTCTCTTAATCTTACAATCTCCTCTTCTCTGATCTCTACCTCCTCAATCGGTACGAAGGACGGATTGGTCAATAATGTCCTCAGATGTTCCAGTACGTTGTCCATATCCGTCGATAGCGTATCGTAGGAAGTAGGCAGAGCAAGGACGACATTCTCCTCCTGCCCATCGTCTGTCAAGGATCCCGCTTGTGTGTCCCCATCCACGTGGTCCGTCCGAGACGTCGTATTCGACTTCAATGACAACCCTTGCAAATCTCTCAGCGTAGTCAACGTGCTTCTGACCAAGCCGATCAGGTTATCGTTCTCATCGCTCAAGCCCTGGCTCAGCTGCGTTAAGAACTCCGTGGTCTCCTGCCTCAAGCTGTAATCCGGGCTATCCAAATCCTCTCCTCCCTCCAATTCCCCATACTTACTCGAGCGATTTAAGGTCGTCGCCGTGGGCTTAATCACAATCGTACTCATCCCCAACCCCTCTCTCTTCCCTCTCTGCTGGCTGGTCAAATGTCCCTTCAACCTTCGAATCTCTAGATCTCTCTTCCGTATGTCATTCGCGCATTGAGTTCTTACTTGCTGTAACATCGTCTTCAGCCTCAGCATCTCTTCGCGCAGGGAGCGCGCGCTGTTCTCGGCTGTGCGTAAGGTGGACTTGAAGGCACGTTCCTGGCCGGCAGCCAGAGCAAGCTGGCGGCTCAGGTCACCGTTCTTGGCTTCTAGGCGAGAGATATCGAGGTTCTGGTGTGTCTCGGTAGCGCGTAGGTTGCGGAGGGTGCTTGCGAGGGACTCGCGGTGTTCGGCTTCGCGCTGAAGAGGTTTATGGATTAGCTGTTGGCAAAACGTGTAGTATGCCATTCTGAGTACATCTCTCCTCAAGATTAAATCATGCACAAGATTGATGATCTTGGCCATGGTCGCTTCTTTTCCTCCCTCAGCCTTCGAGGGCTTCGCAAACTCGATAGGCTTGCCATTGCGCAAAAGACCGCGGGACAGCAAGAGATTGTTGATGTATAGCGAAGCTGTTTGAAGATTCTGGGACTCCATGATTGATTTAAAATTCAGCCTTGAAATTCCCGGGAGGCACAATGTACTTTGCGACAGCTATCAGATCTCTGAAGTAATCACACCAGATTGTTGACTGCCCCCAGCACAGGCCCAGAGCTAAACTTCTTTCGAGGGTGTTTTGGATGGGGTAAACAGTGCTCCGGCAGCCGTAGCGATCCTACGAAGCAACTTCATGCATCACAGCGGCAAGCTCCATTGAGAGGTGAAGCTCGCGACAACTTCTTCACGAACAAACCAACAGATTGACTAATTGCTCTTCCGTTTCTGCAACACCTCAGTCAGCTGTAATTTTATGAGCTTCATGGACGTGTTTTCTCAAGCATTCAGCGCGCCGTCTGCCGCAATCTCAACGCTATAATACATCCGCGACGTCCAAACCTGCCTCGCAGGTTCACAGCTCTTCAGTCAGGCACTCAGGTCAACATAGCTCGCTAAGATGTCTGGCTTCGCCGTCCCATTCTCTTCTAGTACGCCGTCGACACCTGATTATCGATCGCGCAACAGCAGCCATGGTAATCCCTTCGAAAACATAGCCTCTAACCCGACAACAACACCCGCCGGCCCTCCGCCTTCCTCAGCAGGTTCCTTCACACCTGCTGGTCCGCCTCCTTCATCTATGTTCGGAAGCTCGCAGCTTGCATCCAGTAACAAGCTATTCTCGGCCAAACCAAGCTTTGGTTTGAACATGGGTTCAAAACGTAATCCCAACAGCCCCTCGTTCAAGACGATACACCCAAGCCGATATAGATCACCTTCGCGAATGAAGAATAGTACACCAGTAAGGCCTTCGAACTCACGACAAGGTTTTGTGGTTCCTAGCAGCAGCCCACCTTCGGAGGTACCAAGCGACATTGACGACGAAGAGGACTCGCAAATGGACGGGGAGATGGAGCGAGATGAAGTGGAGCATGACGACGAAGACATGGATGTCGACTCCCAGGCAGCGAACATTGCTGAAGATAAAGGAGTCATGACTCCGTCACAGTTCGGATCTACTGGTGGATGGGACATCTACTCAAAGTACCGGTCATCCGTGAAGGGTACCATCCCAAGAGGGACAAAGCGATCCAGAGCAGGAGGAGCAGTAGCCCAGAGCTTTGGCTCTTCTTATGCAGCAGGAATGGAGCTGGCGAAGAAGAAGGACTCTGCTATACCGGGAATTTTGCGAGATCTGGCAGCCAGGGATGAAGCAGTCGTCGTTGATGAATCGGATGAACTTATTCTAGCCACCGAGGATTTAATAAGCCGATTGTATGCTCAAGATCCAGGTCTTCATCAGGAAGAGCAAGACGTGACCCTGAAGGCCGCACTTTCGGCGGTCCCCGAAGAACTAATCAAACTTTGGCGGTCGCGCAGTGACGCCGATGCTAGACAGCCAGGGACGGACGAATATGTTGTTGGCATAGGTCCGGAGGAGGCTGCTCCTTCCACGTCTAAAGCGTCCTTTTTGAGTACACTTCTCTTACAACTCCATCACCCGCCTGCCACAAAGGGCAAGCAAGCTTTTGCGTCATCACGGTTAGGCCGATCGTCAATGTTGTCAGATTCCTTCAGTAACTCGCAGATTCCTCGAAGATCATCGCCACTCCCGAAGGTATTGCTCGACTGGCTCAATGCGCATCACAATCCATACCCAACTGCGACCATTGACTTACAAACGTACCAACCAAACCCAACAGCACATCTGAATTTCTGGGACATCGTCTTCTCCTCTGTACTACGCGGTCGGATATCAGATGTCATCCGAATCTTGAAAGAAGCAGACTTTAGACATGCTCGAACAGCTGTAGACGATGGGCAAGCTCAAGACGGCTACCGAGGCGTGCAACTTGGCAATATCACAAGAGTCACAAATCGGGCGATACAGGTCTTGGAAATATGTCCAGCACTGCAGACTGATGATTGGGATGTTACGGGGACTGATTGGATGATCTTTAGGCGTAAAATCGAACAGGCAGTGGCAGATCTTACAACCTTTGCTGAAGGTCGGGACCGCGATGTGGACAAAGACGACGATCCCTTTCAGGCTGAGAACTTCGGCATTCCAGGTCGGCAAGAGAGCGTAACTTCGCTGAGGCAGTCTACCCGAAGAGCAGAGAGCAAGGTACCGTGGACGATCTACCAGAACCTTAAAGCTATGTACGGTATCCTTCTTGGAGGCGCCACAGAGATCATCTCATTCGCACAAGACTGGGTAGAGGCAACAATCGGTCTTACAGCTTGGTGGAATGGCGACGACAACGATGAAATTGCACTCGGTAGCTTGGCGATGACACGGCGGTCTGTGAGACGCTCACATTCGCAAGCCCCACGATCGGTTGATGCCAATGCTCCAGCTGCGTACTTACGAAGGCTATCTTACGCCTTTGACCGTGTGACGGACGATGCCGACGAAGAGGCTTTCCAAATCAACTCGATGAACCCAGTCGAGGTTGGTTTAGCATCGATCTTCGAGGGAAACGTCGAAGGGGTCATTGGGCTTTTGCGCGGGTGGTCACTCACAATAACCTCCGCAGTCGTCGAGATTGCTAGCTTAGGGGGTTGGCTCGGAATACCGTCAGGTACCAAGATGATGAATAACTTCAACGAAAGCGATCTGATGGTCCTCAGCTATGGTCGGGATACGAGGGTAATGGACAAGGATGATATACTTCTGGAGTACGCAGGGGCCCTCTCCAGACGGAACGTGATCCATAGCGAGCAGTACGACACCGAGCGTGAAGGATGGGAGCTAGCTGTAGAGATACTAGGCCGGCTGGATGATGAAACCCTCTCAAGCAAGAAAATTGGCGAACTTTTGGACCAGCTTCCGCTCGACTCCGGAGAGCGAGTAGACAAGCTGCTTAGTATCTGCAGTGAACTCGGCCTCGATAGCCAGGCTCGCAAGACTGCTGAGGTTAGACACTTCCTCGACATGTTTCCTTCGCAGCAGTATATACTGACATAACTTCAGAAATACGCCGACTCAGTAGCCGAGGGTTCGAACGATTATGGCACAGCGCTACTCTATTACGCTCGAGCACATAGAGAAAAGAAGATCAAGGACGTCCTCGATTTACTGATCTCCCTCTGCCTCGTTCAATCTCTCGCTTACCCAGCAGACTCGGATCTTGACGAGGACCTCAGGACTCTCATCTCCTCACCTAAACAAACACTCATGGCGCTCTCCCAGATAGATGTCGAGGCCGCGGAACTTCTCCAAATTTACTTAAGTGGCTATGCAACATTACGACGGTTCTATAATCTTCGAGACGAAGAGCATAACCTGAAAAAAGGGCAGAAACCTAATTTACGACCCATCGCGCGCAGGAAAGAAGCCGCTGCAGCCCTGATAGCCGTCATCAACAGCGCCGAAGACAACATTCACGGCGGCCTCTACGACTCAGACCGCGGCGCCGTCGTCCAAGTCGACGGTCTCCTAGCCCTCCTCGGCGAAGCCCTCCCCTTCGTCAACCAACCAAAGCGCATCCTCACCCTCCCACAAGTCTTCGCCCTCCTCAAAGCCATCGAGGATCTTCAAACCGTGACATCTCGCGTCTACGCACAGTGCGAGGAGTGTTTTCAGTCCACCATCGCCAACGCGCATGGCTCGCATGTCCTGTCGTCCTCGCCGAGAGCGCTGCTGAAGAAGAGTCTGTCGAGTATGACGTCGAGTAGTGGGTTCTCGTTGATTGGGAGCGAGATGCTGGCGTCGGCGGAGGAGGAGGAGGGGCGGACGGGTAGATCGATGGGAAGTAGTGGGGTTTTGCTTAAGGCGGAGGTGAAGAGGGGGTGGGATTGGAGGACGGCATTGCGGAGAGGGGTTAAGGGTGAGGATGTGCTGAGGGTTTTGAGATTGGGGTTGGCGAAGGAGGTTGCGAGAGGGTGGTTGGAAGGGGATGAGGGAGGGCCGTCGTGACTGGGCTATCAAAGCTCGAGCTCCTGGATTGTAGTTGGGATAATGGTAGGGAATGCATCTATCTGTATCAATACATGTAGCATAGACGCCACAAAGGGGTGCATCCGGAAACATCGGCGTTATGATATCTCAAAAGAAATTTCTTCCAACACGTACTCCAACTCAGTTTACGCTTCATCCCGCAAAGACTGTGACATTTAGGGGTCTCTCGGTATCTGCAACGCACAGTCAATCTTCCTTGGACAGTCTCTCAATACAGGATTTTACCAAATTTCCTCGTCGCTAGATGATGATTGCCATCAGAACTCTGCACAGGCTGTAGGAACACATCAATGAATTATAATTGATGAGCAATAACGCTTCAGCGGCCAATAAGTCAACGTCATGAGCGACGGGGCGTTAACAGTAGGTCGACAAGGGCTAGGTTAGCAGGAGACATGGTAAAGCGTGATATCTGAGAACTGAAAATCAACAAATCGGAAGAGTACACTAGGACTAGGGTTTGAAGATCAAGGAGGTGGGCGATGTAGTAGCAAGATAGATGATGTGAGCATAGTAGCGGAGATCAGGAGTACATTTCCGATTAACTTAGGTGAGGCATCCGTATCGTATAACGTAGTGACTAGACTGAAGCACTGAAACTCCTCCCAAGCCATTCCGCGTACCATCGCTGGCATCGCTGCCATAACAGATAAATCCGAGCAACAAATCACCGCCAACTCCTCCTTGTCTCAACCGATTTCCACTCATTTCATCTCTGGATACTGTTCTTGAACAACCAATCCGAGTTCGCGTCGACCATAAAATTCGTAATGTTGAACTCATTACTCGTGTTCCCAACCTCAGAGATCTGCAAATTCGGATCGATCACGCTATTCGCTCCATTCAACGACCCATCAATCGGCGGCGCAGGAAGTCTCGGGACATTGAAAAAGTCAAACACATCCAAATATTCCAGCTCGTTGGTAGCAGGTGTCCTAGCCGGTGTGACGGATGCTATGGAGATATGGTGTCGCGGCTGCCTCGAAATGAGGAAGTCTAGATCGTACGCACATCGCCGCATATCCGCCAGGATCTTGACGCTCGAGGGAGTGACTCGCTCGCCGTTGACGCCCACTGCGCCTTCGGACTCGCGGTGTTCGTCCAGCACGCGCTGGAGGATGGTGGTGTAGCGCTCTGCTACTTTCCAGTACCTGCCCATCGCCCGAAGGGTGTCAACGAAGAAATGGATGTCTGGACTGACGTGGTGCTCGATGGTGGAGCCATGAACTAGAAGTAATCGTGCTGCCACCCAGAGAGTGAAGGCAAACGGCGGTCCTAGTTTGTTTAGCATACCATTACTGACGACGTACTGGCCGAGCGCTGCGATGCTCTCGACCGCACTTTGGCATCTTTGGCTTGCACTGTACGACGGCGTAAAGATGGGCGATCTTGTCGTTGGGTATGCTGCAGATGAATGCAACCGAATCACAGTCCTATTAAGCGTGAGCAAATGCGTAGTGTCCCTTTCGTTGGCGGTACTTACGTATGGTAGGTTGCATGCAGCATAACCCATCCGCAATTGACGATTTTGTTACCGCCACCTGAATTAAAGAGTCGAGCCATGTTCCCATACTCGCTCGGAAGACTAAACTTCCAGGAAGTCACGATATTATCCAGCTCACGGTACTGGCCTTGCCATTGCTCCACGTCCGAAAGCGCACTAATATCCACAGGCTTCTTCAAGAACTGATGTATTTTCGATAAAATGCCTAATATCTCGATGTAATAAGAGAAAGATCCTAAATTTTCGGGCTTATTCATGGCATAGTCGGTTCTGTCTGTAGTTCGGAACCACCTGGTTTCTACTGCCTGGTTCCTTGAGAAAAGATCATCCCGGCAGGGAAGTTTTCGATCAATCTCCTTCTCATCAAGAGCAAACTCAAAGGCAGTCGCAATGGTAGCATATCGATCCAGCAAGTAGACCATCCAAAATAGCCTCCGACGACCTTCATCTTCAATCCAACTCCTTGATTCGGGGAGCACCAT
>JAABUP010005667.1_pt1 | contig 18689 bp, 21 predicted proteins | sample 5559201 | NCBI WGS metagenome assembly JAABUP01 (sample SAMN10711887, study PRJNA513373) | rock metagenome | isolation source: Antarctica rocks | place: Antarctica
ACATTCTTTAAACAGCTTTTGCTTCAATATTGATGAACTCCTTGAGACCTTTCTTCAACATGCTGATGCAGAAGATTTCAAGACGTTTCTTGAGTGAACCTTGAACAAATATCTCAGAGTGCAGGCTCATGATAGCCTCAGTAACTACTGACAGGTATTGAAGATGCATATTCTCAACCAACATAAGTGTGAGCTGAAGAACGAAATCAAAAGAGACATGATCAATGTCAGTGACTTCATTGAAAGAGACGTTTTTTGCTAATGCATTCATCATCAATAGTACAAGAAAGTCCTCATGAACCAGTACAAACTTTGCAAACTTCTCAAGAAGCGCAGTGTCAGCAGTGTCAACAATATGTATCATATTCTCTTCTATCACTGAGTGTACAATGATCATGTTTATTGAGACAAACAGCAATGAGAATACATGGCCACAGGTATACTTATGGCTTCATACTTCAGTTGCCGACCAGTCTTGATGTTCAACACCAGAATCAAGTTTGAGAATGACAACAATGACGCTCATGAGGCTGTTCATCGGCTTAAGAACGCTGACAGCTCAGAGGAATATGATGATGATTCTGCAGACTCAAACACATCAAATAATACAAATTGAGACAATGAGCATACAACGCTCATCAATTTTGACAGCAAACTGAACCACAACAGTGATGCCAACATGTGTAGTGATGAAGAGAATGATATCAACAGCAACAGTGACACTGATGACAAGGTCAACACAGACCTCAACAATACAGGGTTTCTTCTGTGAAGACACATTGCTTTCATCATTGCACCTCATCAAGTTCTTGAGAAGCTTAACATTCTTTTTGTTAAAGTAACAATTGTTCATACAAAGAAAGAAGACAACAACTCTCAAGAGTAAACATTCTTTAATCTCTCTGCATTTCTGATACTGTCACTGATTGATTCTCAAACAGAAAGACATTTATTGTTGAGTGAGAAGACAACCCTCTTCTCTGCCTTCTCAATTATCTTCTCTTTTTGACCCTTTATAACAATGTGTTTGTTGTGAAGTCATTGCAAGATGTCAGCAACATTTTTCAGACCAAAATCCCTTTAGAGAGAAAAAGTCTACACTTAAAGATCAAAGGTAAGGCTTTGAACATTCTCATCTTTCACGCACCTGAGTGTGCAGCGAATGAGTTTCACACATCACTCACAAAGTTATTATGTTTGAGCACATGACTTTGTTATTTCACAGACCTCAGTCATAAATCTGAGTTGAAGAAAATCTTCACTCAGTACTGTGCATGATGTGGCTTGATCAATGTTGTTAACAGTAAGTCAATTCATCTGCTATGACAGTTCACCTCTTGAGTTTTCTCAATTCTGATCTATGCATCTCTCACAGACAAGGCGTCATCATTGGTTTGAAACCAGATCTTCAACCATCAGTTGAATGTTGTCAGATACTATCTTGACTGAGAGGTTCAATTCAATACCATTGCTGTCTTCTTAAGCTGTTTCTTCAATGACATTGTTTAAAAGTTGATCAGGCTTATGACATTGACTGTCAACCTCAATGCCTCAATCAAGTTGTTCTCTGAGCTGTCAAAGAAGATGACTAACAGCAAGTGCGTGCTGACACTCAGTCATAAAAGCAAAGAGCTCACAAAGAGACTCAAAAACAAATACAATACTGTTCAACGTGCTTCTTCAAACAATTCTTGATGCTGGGTTAAGAAAGAGGTGAATGCAGCCTTGCACTGTGAGAAAAATAATCAACGCAATCAACTACTGAAGAAAGCTTGGAAGTGACATTTTCAAAACACTGAGACAAGCATACTTAAGGCTCAATTTGCAAACTCATCAATCATTGCCTCAGATGAAGATGTCAAGTCTTCAGCTTCTCTTCAATATGACATTCTTGAGTGAGACGATATTGTTTGACTAACCTGTGAGTCAGTTTTCAATTCAACGAATCATAGAAAGCATGCTCAGAGACTTGAGACCCTTCAAGCCTGTGTTGCATTATGTGACTGACAAGAGAGTCAGCACCACGCTCAGTCACACTTAACTCAGCCTTTGATGAAGTCAGTGACCACATTGAGAAACTACAAAGAGAACAGCAAGAACTGCTTTTCATTGATGTGCAAGCTCATGCAATGCATCTTCTGCCTCAGCAATGATCATAAGTCTTACCTCAGGTGAATGTTTGAATACATTAAACCTCATCAAATGATGAATAAGATTAAGAGGCATTTGAAGAGGTACACTTCAGAGAACAAGGTGTGGTGTTCACATTCTCAATGCAAGACAGTGAGACTGGTTCTGTTCAGCGTGATGGTTTTCAAAAATCATACAGCAAAGGTACACAAGATCTCTCTGCATACATGATTTCTTCTTGTGTTATCACTGGTCTCATGCATTAATCTTACACTTCTTCATTCTATGTAGTGTGTTTACAGTGAATATTAAGCATCTATTTATCATCTTGAAGAAACTCAACTGCAAAACAGTATCAATTCCCACCTAGTACCAACCGTCAGTAACAGGATGAGGTCAAATATGCAAGACGTTTGCGTCACAGTTGCTTTAACCTTGCAGACTCATTGAAATTTTCTTGCAAGGTTCTTTTAAGCTTGAAGTGAACTTAAAATCACAGCAAAGATGTCATCACTTCTGTCAAGCTGATCTCAAGCCTACATGTGATGTTAAACTTCTTGTCATTCACTTTTCTCATCATGAAGCCTTGAGGGCTGCATCACTGAGCCTGTGTGAGTTCTTTGATTGTGGCTTTCATCACATGTCTGAAAGTTTGCTATGTGTTCATGAGTCTTTAATGATGGCTCATCATGATACTCAATCTTTCTGTGTCAGTTGTTATTTGTGCATTGTTCTTTACTGACAGCAGAAGTGCTTTGAGTAGACAATTGAAATGAATTGCGCATTTGGTATATCACTAGCATCAGAACCTATAATTTCAAGTCAATGGCTTCATCAAGGCTTTGCAGACCTACAACTTCAACATATCAACAGAGATGTACCTTGATGAAAATGACTATGATCACAACAAGAAGCATCAAACTGTCAGTGATCTGTTTGTCTTGTCTTCATTCTTCAAAGCAGCTTTACTCTCTTTCAAAGGCTTTGTGACAAGCTACAGCAGTGTGGCTTCTGTTTGAGAAAGACCACGCTCTGTTCTGCATGAAATTGAATTCACAACACTGATGACAATCTTGAATTCTATGAATGACCTTCACATTCTTGTTGAACAATAGTCAGGTTCATTGACCTTTGAGATGACATTTGAGATTGCTCAACAGAACCATAAAAGTAAGGGTCAGAGTTACAATGATTGTATCATAGATGAAAAGAAGCATAACCATTATCATAGCTGATTGAGAGATATCAAGCTTGATATCGCTACAGCCTTCATGAAAGCCACAAATAAGAAATTGAGCACCTCATAGAGTGACATCTGTGATTATGAAAAGAATGATGATTGCTGTGAATGTGACAGTCAAGATGAGTAAAGCTAAGGATTGAATGTGATGAAAGACAATACTGCAATCTTGTGAGTTTCATACAATGATTGATGAAGTGACAACAAACCTTGCAATAACAACAAGGTTTATCAAGACCTGTGTCAGCTGTCTCAGTCAACTGTTTTTGCATACAGAGGTCACAATTATCAATGACAGAATAAGTGAGAGTGCTTGAGTTAGTGATTGCATTGTGCTTTGATAGGCTCAACTGTTGTTGACCAATACATATTCAAGCTGTGTGTCACTTGAGAATGCAATTGAGCAATTATAAGTGAGGTTGAAGAGGGAAAATTATTGATTGATTTCAAGAGAAAAAGTGATAATGAAAGGTGAGTACATCTGATGTCTACATCATGTCAAGATCATTTGATTGATGAATGAAAAACATAATGACATACCTTACAAGTGAGCTTCATGTATGATTCACATTGTTTATGCTTTTTGAACAACCTGTCATCTCTTGTGTCTTTAATTTAATAACATTGCTAACCTCAAATCAATGTCATTATTCTGACCGCTTTTGCATGAATTCTGATAAATGTCAGGTTGCAATTCATTCTGTGACTGAATAAATGAGGCATTCAGATGAGGGTCTCAAAGCAAAAGCTTCAATTGAGGCAGCAGGTGCAAACACAGCTGTGACAATGACGCATTCAGAGAAGGTCACAGTTGTGACAACAGTGATGGTTTTCAAGGTGGTCATAGTGAGGAAGCTTCTCAAGAACCGTTATTGTTTAGGTGAAGCTACTTCTGATATTGTTTCTGATTTGACTTTTAACCTCATGCTCACTCAGTTTCACTGAGCCTCTTAATCAATTCTTGAAAGATGTTATGACAGCTGAAAACGAATCAATCTTCAATCAAAGCCTATTCTTGTCAACTCTCAGTATTACAGTAGAAGCAAAGATGCCACCACACTCAGCCTATGAAATGAGTGGCTGCTGCATTGTTCTCTGCTTCAACTACTTTCAAGTCATGCTCAATCTGAATCTGCAAATCTTTCGCTATCACATGAAGGTTGCTTCAGTAGTCAATGCTGCTTGAAAGCAGTGATGAGCATTCAAATTACTTTTGAATACAGCGTCTTTCTCAAACAGAGTACGCTCTGCTGTGACAACAGACTATTGATCAATGCTGATCACAGTACAAAGATTAGACCTCAGCACAGAGAATCAAAGAATCAGTTGCATAGTCTACTATGAAGCTGAAGAGACCGGCCTCAAATCAGAGCAGCCCTCTACATACACCTTCAAGATTTCATACACAAACACCCTGTTTGTTCAAGAACTTCTGAATTATATCTCTTTCACTGAACGCTTCACTGACTACAGTGACAAAGACTCAGTGCTGTAGGTCTTAAACATTGTAATGTTTTGCAAACCTTTTGAATCCTCTGACATAGCAGTTTTGCTCAGCAGCAACCGGTTCTTCTTTATCAGTGCAGTTCTCAGTGACCTTAAAGACAGCTTAGTTGTTCTTCAAGAGTATTACATCAGTGTTCAAACAGTTACTCTTCAGCTACTGCTGAATATTAACTCTGTGACGGCCACATTCTATTGAGCCGGTTCACTTCTTGATCTGATGCGTGATTTCAGGTCAAGTTGTCAAGGTTCATGACAATTTCTCTTGCATAACTTCTTGAAAGACATGCAGGTGAAGACAACACACTTGAAGACTGCAAAGAGAACATATAAGATCAAGGTGCTTGCAGAATTGATGTGAAGTTCTCAACCTGCAGCAAGTGTGCAAGAGGTCTCTTTTCACTGAGATGAGACGCATTTAAACATGACTATTGAAGAATATCACAACTGCAGTACCTACAATCCTCTTTGACATACCTGTTCACTGTTGAAGTGCTGATGAAGCTCAGAATACAATCTTTGTCTTCAGAGTGCACCTGCATTGATTGTCAATGTTGACAATGCTCAACATTCTATGTGAATGTCTGTAAAGCTTTGCAATGTCATCTCAGACCAGGTTGTCAAAAAGAAGCTGTTGTCAGATCAGACACAGAAAATGATCAAAGTGACATGTCAATGATCTGCAGTCAATGCTGATTTAAGTGTTGAAAAAGGTGCTCAGGTCATGAGTGTCAGACCTGATCATTTGAATGGCCTGATATGTTATTGCTGACCCTGCAGTAACGGACAATTTGATCAAGTTAGCTGATGTCAATTTGCTAGACCCTTTTTGGGCTTCAGATTGCGCCTAGAATGCTCAAAGTGAATGAATGCATTCTTATGCCTTCAACTTTAGCCTATGCTGTCAATGAATTGGTTTCTTTCTTGTTCAGCTCATGAAATATAATTCAGCAGAAGTTCTTCATCGGCACTCAAATTGTGAATTGATTGTATTTTAAAATTCAGTTTAACAGAGATTTCCTCAATACACCACTGTCAGGTCTGATGAGAAAATTCAAAACAATGATAGAGAATTGTAGGCTTTGCGTGAAGACTCTCAACCCAGGCCCTGAATTTTCAGACCTGAAGTTGAACCCTCTACAGCCTCACACACATGAAGGTGTAAATGATTAATGGCTCAGCAATGTCTGCAACAAAAGTGAAATGAGAATGTTGTTGGTTGTGCTTTCAATCAAAAGCCAAACGCTCTATGCAAGCGTTAAATATCTTGCAGACATAAGATATGACCTCAGCACTGTCTGCTTTGTTGCATCAAAGTTACAGACTGAATGAGAACACTCACAGTATTTAATCAATGTGACTTTGAAGTGAAACCTTAAGAGCAGCGAAGTTAATCAGCAGATTTCATCAAACAAAATGAACATTCTTTCAACATCAAAAACAATGATAGTAGGCATCAACATAACACACCCCTCTTTTAAGAGCCGTGAAACTGCTCTCAGTGTTGCAGGTGTTGTTGTCAGCATTAACAAGAAATATCATCAATGGTCAGCCAGTGTGCACTGTCAGAAAAGTCAAAAGAAGATGGTTTTCAAGCTAGAGAACATGATTGTGAAACGGCTAAGAGTGTGGCAAAAACACAATGCTCAAGCATTGCCTCAGAATATCTTGATGTATTGAAACAGGGTATCAAAAGGTCAATATCAAACTTGAAATTTGCAGAGAACATGCATCATAAAGACCATAGTCAGAAGATCACTAAGAACACTTCTGCTCAAAAGAAAGCAAGTACACTCAAACAAGTCTCAAGGTCTGACTTTTTAGACAATGTGTGTAAGCTCATGAGAAGAAGTAAAGAATGTGAATTGTCAGAGACTTTCAACCCTCTGATCATCAAAGACTTGTTTTATCAGCAGTCAAAGTCATGAAAGCCGCTCATAGAGCACTACAGCAAAAGAATCCTGAATGTCATCAGAACCTCTTTAAAACTAATCTCATTGCATACTACAGATGAAATCACAAGCAAAGGGCTTCTATGAGAGATCATCAACTCAGTCATGAAAAGGTATGTTGACCAGCTCAAAAGCAAAGTCATGAAGATGCTACGTTCTCATCAAAAGGGTCACCCTATCATGTATAATCATTATTTCATTGAAACCATTCAAAAGGCCTGTAAAGAACACGCAAAAAAGAATCAGGCTCAATAGCTGAATGTCTTCTTCAAAATCAAGCCTGAGATGAGCTTCTCTTATGTCAGTTCTCATCAAGGATTTCATACTGAGAAGCTTTTGAAGGCATTAAATCAGCAAACTGAAGTGAACATGAACTGCTACACCTGTTCTCACATGCTAGCAAGCTTTGATTATCTTCTGATGACAGACAGACCAAATCTCAAAGCTGTGAATGTGGTTCTCAGTAAGCCCTTCATCAAGCTCTTTGTTGATCTCTTTTATCAGCCTATATAGAGCTTTGTCGCTAACGTTCTTGCTATTTCTCAAGTCAAAGCGGCCACAGTTGTTATTTCAGAAGAATGTCCCTTTCAATGTACTCTTGAATTTTCACTGCTGCTGCATCTTTATATCATTATCTGCAGACTGCAGATCCGGCTGCGCGTCAATGATAATAAATAACACTTTCAGGTTCATAAAATACCAAAACATCTTTAATAGTGTGTGGTGATCTCACTTCAAAGCAGCGCCTCTGACACAGCAATGTGTGTGAGCTTCATTTCAATATCAATAAGCTCTTCAACAAGATTCAATTGTCAGAGTTGATTGTTCAGCTTGCAGAGAAAGTTGTTTCATTTTTTCAGCGCAATATAGAGCACATCACGCCTTGAGTCAAAAGAGTGCTTAAAGATCAAGTACTGTTTATGCTTGCAGAGACATATCTTGATTCCTTGCTTGTGAACTCAGGTTAAAGCAATGCTATGAGCCTCACAGTTTATGAAGATGAGTGGTATCTCAAACTGAATATCATCTAACAAGTTGTAGCGGAATCTAAAGACTAGATTGTTCTTGTTGTTGTTAGGGTTATAGCTCTCATCAAATCTTGAGAGGTGTAGAAGACATCAACACCTCTTTCTGTAGAAGTACAAGGCTGACTCAATTTTGTCTGACAGGGCCTCATGTCATATCTGGTTGTGTAGCTCTGAAACAAGGCTCAAAAAGAGAGAAAATGTAGAAGAGTTGATTGTCACTGCTGTCATGATTCTTTGAGATGTCTAACTTATGTGAGTATGTGTATAAGGAATATGAAAGAGTTTCTACTTCATATAAGGTGAGGGATGAGAACAAGAGATTTTCAGCAGAACATTGAGAAATGGCTGCTTACTTATTACTGATTTAATGATTTCAGCCTTACACTGATTTTTGCTAATCTTGATGATTGATGATGTAATTGCCCTGTCAGACGTTATAGCTGAATCATCAACTCAGTTGATTGACTCATCAATCAACGTTGATTTCACAATTCAACAGACAGTTGTGTGTTCAATGTACTAATGCAGGTGATTAGCTGATTATCTCAAAACAAAAGCAGCTTTAAGGGTAGTAATCTAGGGCCGCTGTAGACTATTCTGAATGTAGTTAAATAGCTATTGTCTCTTCAGCTACTTCATCATAGGTATCAATTAAGAATTGTTGCATACTTGACAATGAGACTGTCAATTAAGTCGATTTATAATTGACTATTCAACAGAAATGATGGCTTAGCTATCACATCTGTCATAGTTGAACCAGTATCAAGAATAGCTGCATACTTGTGAGGTTGTGCCATAGCTGAGCTACTATAAAGAATAGTTGCATACTTGACAGTGAGACAGTTGACCCTCACAGATGTCTGCAGTGTGCAGTTTCAGCCTCATCTGCAGCAGAGAAATACAAGTATGATGATTCTATGACTTTCTTCTCTTTATTGCCTTGTCAGAAGACACCTCTCATCATGATGAGGTTCTTGAGATTCTGAATCATTCTCATGAGCAAATCTGAGTACACAAACTACATATCATGATGAACTTGACTAACTTCTTTGTTCACACATGGCTTGATTTCAATGGCACTCTATCAGTGATTCAGTCATGTCAGCTTATAACCCTTCATCACAATGTCAACTTCTTGCTATTAAACTACAATCTCAGTAACTGAAGTAATTATTACAACCTCACAGAATACAATTTGCAGTATCAAGACACCAGCTGCTCTCAAGTTTGTAATGACATCAAATCCCTCTTTGACCCATACACTTTTAATCTTAAAATGTGTGGGCTCTGACTTTCTACTGGCGACAGTGCGCTCTTTGCAGCGGTGAAACTACACAATATCATGAATGAAGATGCTTTGACGTATCAGAAGACCATTAGTACTTGTCTTCAGCAGTTTGATATCAAGGTCAAAGTCACTTCAAACATCAATGTGAGTAATACACTTTTCTCAGTCACATGCACAAAGAATGCATTATTTAATCAAGTGAAGAAATTAACTGCAGTCAATTCACTGTACTCATGTCTATAGACTCTGTGCTCACTAACAAGACTGAATCAGAATCTTGCTGAAATCAAAGTAAGTTCACCTCAGTTCACTTCTTGCAATCAACATAGGCATCTCATTGTTATAATTATCATTTGTTAACATCAGTCAGATCTTTATATTCTTATTTATTCAGTTCATCATCTCTTTAAAAGCTTTCATTCTATTGCTAGGTCTGAAGTTGAGCGCTCAGTACAAAAAGCAACTTTGGTTGTCACATTCAGAAGTATTGTCAGTAGCGCTAGTTGACTTTCACAAAAGCCAGTGCTACTTTGCAATCACACTTCAAGTCACTGTCTTTGTTCTTGTTCAGTAAACACTGATCACCTCTGTCTTGAGAGGCATGAGTGTCTCTCAAAACTACAGCAGCAATCTGCTTGTGCTCTTAACAACGGCAGGTCTTGCTTCTATTAGTCTCACTCTGATCAGCATCATCTGCTGAGAGCATCAGTTCTGATACATTCTCACACTCTTGCTTTTCACCTTCTTACTTGTGACAGTGATGCTCTTGACTGCATTTAGTCTTGTTTGTTCAGATGCGAATTCCTTATCGCTGAAGACCTACTATGTCAGTATCAACTACGGCCCCTGCTCACTTCTTTGCTCACTTAGCAATGTCTTCTTTTTTCTCTGCAGCTTCTGAGTGTTACAGAATAACTACATGCCCTTGTTAATCGCTGCATATGCATGGTTCTGACCGCTTTGTATAGCATGTTTGATGCCTTTAGTCATTTCCGTTTGCAAAAGAACAGACAAATCAAGACAGATTGTGCAAATATGACAAAGATGACAGAAGGCTCAAGGTACATGATTAATTCATTGAATTGACTCAAGTGCCTTTACACTTGTTGTGATTTGAATCTTTGTTCTTCAATTCTATTTCTTGAGTACCTTCATTCAACACAATCTTATCTTGTCTGAGTGAACTTTCAGTCAGATTATTGCTGTGACGGTATGGGTGCCTTCTGCTGTCAAATATCTATACATTGAGTTTGATAAGCTCTATATCTTCACACAATAACATTCTGCTACTATTCAGAAATTCAGGAAAGCTAATGACTGTGAACTCATAAGTGAATATCAAGAAAGTATTCAAGTACAAGTATTCTTTGCCACTGAGAGTCATGAGAGGTGTTGTTGAGCAAACTCACTGAATGACTGCTTGAGAGTTGCAAGTGAGTCAATACAGGGATCAAGAAGATGAAAAGCACGCTGTTTCTACATCAGATCTTGAATTTCATTTGCAGCTTTAAGATGACTACATAACGTCAGAGCAGGCTGCTTGTCATTCTTCTTCTTCAATCTTGTTATGAGAAGACATTGTGTCTTTCATACTTCAGCACTCAACGACTTTCTGAAGCACACTCTCTTCAAAATTAAAATCAAACTATAACAAAGAATTCTAGGCCTCAATGACGGCTAGAAAAGAAAAGAAGAAAAGAAGAAAAGAGATGAAATCAACTATCTTCATTCTCTCAACAATTTCTCACAATCTCTCATTCTTCAATTCTCTTTCTCAGATCAGTCATCTTATTTCTGCCACTGACCAGCCGTGATATTGTCCGTTCATGTCATGATATTGATACATCTTATCAACACAGAATTGAAATGAATCATTCAACATTGAAATAGTCATGAACCCCGCATCAGCATTTAAAGAAAATTCTTCAACAGCTTGAGAAGTGCATCAGGTAAGTAGTATAACAATGATTTAAAGATTGAAAGGCGCTTCTGAACAAAGAAGATGAAGATGTGGTCAGCCTGTGGTTGAGAATCTGAATTGGCTGAAAAAAGCAAAAGTTCAATTCTTAATGTTATGAGTGATGAATGAGCAATCATTCAGTGAACTTGAGAATTCAAGTGAAACAGCTTGATTGAGAGGAGCAGGCTGAGCGTTGAGGCCTTTTAAACAGCTTTCAATGAGAAGATGAGAGAGCATGAAGATACTTGACAAGGTTGCAATTGACGGCGGTGTACATTAAGTTTTTCAAAGCAATACTGAGATGATGTCAATGTGTAACTGACACAGCCTAAGAATAATTGGTAGAAGTGGTCTTCATATTACATTTCTAAGCTCAATATACCACTTAGATTATAATTACAATTTCATATGTATGTTACTGTTCATGTATTCATCTTTATGCCTATCACTGACAACAACTTTGACGGCTTTCTATCTTCACTCAACACATGAGAACCTCAGTCAGAAATGCTTACCCTCAACTCAGAAAGTTCTCAACCTTCATTGAAGAATCTATCTCTTGCAACAAGACTGACATGTCCGCTTTGTTCTTATGGTCAAAAGCCTTTCAAAAGCTTTGAAGCCATGAAGAATCATCTGTTGTCATCAGCTCATTTACTGAAAGTGTTTCATTGTTCTCTTTATTTTTCAGAATTGAAAGATGATAAAAGCACCTTTCAATTGATGAGATATTTCTTGACAATAAGTAGCTTAATGCAGCATCTCAAGAGTGGCGCATGTCAAGGGGGCTGTGCAACTTTTCAAAAGACAGTGAAATACATGAAACATAACCTCAGAAAGATGAGATTGTGAAAACTGCGTTTGCTAAATTAAGAACACATTACTGTAAAACAAAGGTGAGATCAAGGTGGTTCAGCTATTGAGATGTAATTGTGTCATTTCTTAAGGATTCTGTTTTTGAATAATAACACAATTGCTTAGCAATTCTCTTACTGGTTCTGCTTACTGTTTAGTGAGAAAGTACACCTTCATTACTTCAATTTTTAAATGATATAACAAATGAATGCAACGCTGTTAGCATGATGAGTGAACATTTGAAGTTAAATCTAAAGAAATGACATTTATTCAGTGAAACCTTCTAATCAATCTGTTCATTGACTGATAAAACAATTCAGGTCAAGCTTAAGCCTGTTGAGAAGCTCATTCACTGATATGATGACCTTCAACTCTCACAATCATCAGCTGCAGTCAAGACATGTTGAAATGATTCAAAACCTTCAATGAGTCATTGAGTGCAGTTGACAGGTCAAGCAAGAATTCAGACAACATGCTTACTTCAAGAATGCTATTGTCATGAAGCAAAGGCTCAAAACAATTAAGACTGAAAGAAATAGATAATTTTACTTGTGGTGAAAACAACAAGACTCTCATTTGTAGACTCATGAACATCTTCATAATTATCTCTTGACTTTCTCAACATTGTCATTGCATGAGACAACTTGCACAGCAAAGCGTATTACATTCAGCAATAGCAGATCTCTATTGACTTCACATTGCAATGTGATATCAAATTCAGCAAAACCTACGTGCTCTTTGAAGACTCTTTTCTGATTGAATCAGACATCTTATTCAATGACTTCTTCACCTTTGACTTGTGTGATGTTTCATTAACAATGTGATCAAAGTCTTTGATCAGCAGACTGATAGGCAGTGGGTATGACGCCTTCTAGACTCAAGTCAGCTCAAGATTGATGACCATGATTCATACATACAATTTCTGTTATAGAGAGAGGCCACTGTTTGTAATCAGTCAATTGATAAGTATAATACCTTTCATTTCTGCAGATAATCAGTGTGATGTCTGTGTGACACAAACGCGTCAGTTGATCTGCCTTTTTCATTAAGTTTGATTTTCTTTTAGTGAACTGTTGTGTCTTTGCTTTAGCTGTGTAGAGCATGCTTTAGGGTTAATGCCTCAATTAGGCAAGAATTGAATGTAAAAAGTAAATTGCTAATGAGAGTACAGGCAAGTGATTGAAATTATCCTTGCCTTATATATGTGAATAATCATGAAGACCTCTAATGCTTACTTGCTATTCTTGCCTTATATAAGTGAATAAGCATAGAAACCTTCAATGCTTATCTCTCAAATTTGATGCCTTTAGTTCTGACTGCTTCAGTTCTGATCCCTCTTTCATCTCTCTGAATAACTCTTTCTGACTTCTCTCTGTTTTAGTCTTCTTTTCACACTAGGGTTCTCAAAAGACTCTGAGGTTCGTTCTGAACAAAGCTTAAATAAGGTGAACGCCATTCTAGAGAACCCTTGCTTCTGTGCAAATATGTGGTTTTTCTATAAGGTCTTTCAATGAGTCTGAGGCAGCAGCAATCTAGAACATTGTCAACAGGTTCAGCAGTATGATGTTTCTTACACTGGTCAATGATTGTTATAAGACATATGATGTCTGTTTGACACTTCTTCTATCAGAACAGAATGACAGAGAATTTATCATCAACTTGCATCAAGCTAGATGTATTGCTTCAAGCATACCGCAATGACGCTGAAGTCATTGTCGTCACACAGTCTGTCATAGTGTACAAGGCTTTTTGCTGCTGACTGCATAATCTTGCACATACTCAACATGTGCAGGTGTGAATGATGAATGTACTGAATCAGAGCTTTTAGTCAGGGATCAGTGTAATATGTATTATTATATCTGCAACAATAGTCAGCATATTCCCCTTGCATAAACGGGCCTATAACATTTTTTTGACAATGACAGGTTCACAGAGTAAGAGAAGCCCAAGGTCAAGCCTGAAAATTGTCTTTCTGTCATCAGTAACAAACTCATCAACTAATATTGACCATTGTTGTTCATGTTGCAGATTCTTCTTGAGAGCTTGCTGTGTATGTTTGTAATTCTTTAGGGTTCAATCTGTGTAGATATGTGTGAGGTATTCTTTGTGTGCCTTACTGCTATTTCTCTTCTCACTTTGATGTGTATGCTGAAGAGTTCTTTGTTTAGCCTGACTTTTGACAAAGAAGCTTGTGTAACCATTCAGGTTTCTCATCTTTACAATCAATTGTTGTCATTGATGAAGCTCATCTTCAGCATTCAAGTGTCAAAGAATAAGATGATGATGTAGTCAACAAACTTGTTCTGAGCTACCTTTCAGAGTTCATGTAAACACTTGATGTGAGAACACAGTAAAGATGTCTTTCACCCATAAAGTCTTTCAATGAGTTTTGAGACAGTTGAGAAGGTTGTTGTGTGACAGGCCTTACACAATCATCTTCAATGTATTGAATGTAGATCTCTCTCTCTTATGATGTATCTTTAATTTCTGACAATGTTTGCAAAGTCTCTTGATTGTGCTTTGTTTTGAAGACACAGTGCTGACAATTTGAGATGAGAATGCTGAGCAAAATATATCAGCTTCTGTCAGTGAGTTTGTCATCTGCAATAGTGGTTTTTTAATCTTTTCAGAGAGCAATAACAGCAAGGAATACAAAGAGTGACTGGTATCAGACATGCAGTCTTTATTGATGAATTTCATTCATGAGTTGTTGCAAAGTTCTGCTTCTGGCTCAAACTTCACTGACACAATATTGAAAATACTGATCAAGTAAGCTTTTGCTGCTTCTTGCTCAACAGCATCTCTCAAATCATTAATGACTTCAGCAAGTCGCTGTTGTAAATGCTCTGATACTTTAAGAGGCATGATAACACGATTGCTTTAAGCTAGAGTTGATGACAAAGAGAGGTTTGAGAACTGAACTTGCAGACCTCAAGGTTCACAAGTCTGAATTTTAGAAGGTTCTATCTGACAGTCTTTAAATAGGCCTCAAGTCTTGAAATAACTTAAGTCATTCAAACGTCATTATACTAGAGGATTACTCATTTCACATCTGTTTCAACATAAACGGTTTGTTTGATAGACAACTTCAAATATGAATTCTAAAAATGTTTAGCGCTAAACTTCTTTTAGCTAGGTTATTCAGAGCTGACCTCAACATCACAAGTCATTTTCTTGATAGCAACCTTCATGAGTCTTCTTCAACTTTGCTGTGCAATGATATAGCATATTCTTTGTCATTTATGTGTTCTTTATGAAAGTATTGTATAGTGTGCTGTGATACTCTCATCTTGATAGAAATAGCTTGCTGTTATGTTTTAAGATGACATTTGCTGATATTAAAGCTAGGGTTGATGCTTGTTGATATCACTATTGCAGTGCAGAATAATCCTAGTTGTAGTAACAGTAATTATACTTTGCTAAGTTAAACATGCCTGATCTCATAGAGAAATCAGACCTATTATATATTAGGCAGAACGCTCTGCTCACTGATGTTTCAGCATAGATGTTCTAGCTCACCTTTATGCTGCTCACAGTGTGCTGCTCATCAGTGTGCACCTTTTGATGTTTCAGAACAACATGTACACAGACTTTGCGCACATGGTGGTCTAGGTGTCTGTATTAGTTCTGACTGTAACACCATCTTCTTTTCTTTAAGGCGCTAGTTCTTAGTGTCTATATAAGTGAGGGTTTGACCTGTTTGTCAGCTTCATCACTAATCATGATTTCAAAGTCTTGCAATTGCCTTGTTCTTGCATCTGTCATAGCTTTTAAAGATTTCATCATCACACTGTCTTGTATCTGTTGTTTATCTTTAAACATTCTCTGTATTGTCATGAAGAACTGTTTCAAGTGTGCTGAGTGTGTTCATCATGGTTGTTCTTGTGTTGAGCTCTCACTGAAAACTCTGAATTGTTTCTGTGACAAACTGAAATCAGAATTGAACGTTGCACTTGAAGAACACAAACATTTGATTGCAAAAATCTTTCACCTGCAAAAAACACTCTGTCAAAGTCAAGATTTTCAGAATAAGAAGTCTTTGTGCCTTGCACAAAAGCTTGTTAATAATAATAATGAGATGAAGAATGAAGATTCTTCAGACATGTCAAAAATGATTGACTTGCTGTTGTCATTGTTCTGAGATTTTATTCTCTTGCCCCCTTCTCAAAATGTTGCAGTGTTTTCACACAGTTCTTGAGGTTTTTCTTAAGTTTTCAGATGTTTTCTGAGGTATCATATTCCTTTCACTTGATGAGGTAGTGAGGTGCCTCATTAATTGTTCTCTTCTTTAAAATAGCCTTAACTTTATATTTGTTGTTGAGTTCAACTGATGTCTCAGCAATTTGAGTTGAGATTGTCTGATCACAGCATTGAAGCATGAAAGCATGAAATGTTAAGTGTATTCTCATCTTTGTTGATAAGTTGAGCTCATAGCTCAGATCCTTTACGTTTCTCTTGATCATAAACAGTTCAATGCTTTTGTGGTTCAGTTTCTTGCTTTTTTGCTTGATTTTGATGTTACTTGTTCATAGATACACCTTTTCTTCAATCTCAAATGGTTTGACTTTAATCATTGTCCCTTGTTGTGTCTGTATTCTTTGTGTCAGATCTTTGTGTAGCTTTTTCAGCTTTGCAATATTGATCATCACTTTCTGGCTTCACATCTTGTGGTTTTGCAGTTGTTGTCATATCTTAAGGTGATACTCATAATTCACATAGAACGGTGTCACTTCTGTTGTTTTGTTTTGCACATTGTTGTATGCATACTGAGTCATTGACAATAGCTGCACTCAGTTGTCTTGTTTCTCATTGACATAGTGGTGTAAGTATGTCTTCACTATTTGATTCATTTGTTCTGACTGTCTGTTTGTCTGTGAATGATATGCTGTCAATAGTTTGTGTTTTATTCTGAGCTTCACTGTCAGCATTTCTCAGAACTTGCTTGTGAACAGCTTGTCTCTGTTGATGATAAACTTCTTTGATAGTCTGTGATTGTTAACCAATTCTTGCAGTATAATGTATGTCAATACTGATGCCATTGTGGTTTTCTTAAAGGATACAAACATTGTGTACTTAGTCAATTGATGAACAATTATCAGAATGCTGTCAAACTTGACTTCTCATGCTGAGTTCTTCAATGATGAAAGCTTTACTATGAAGTTCATAGTAATTGACATTAATGATGTGTTTGATGCATTCAGTCATGTTACCTCATCATATCATCTGTTGTGATCAATCTTGTTCTTTTAACAGAACTCACATTATGCAATGTACTGTTGAACTCTCTCTCAGCAGTTTCTTAAACTGTGTCATTGTTGAATGAGGTTCTCAGTTTGTTTGACTTCTAGATGCTCACTGGCCCTGACCTCATGACATTCTTTGATGATCTTCTCATCATCTTGTGAAACTGTTTTCACATGATAAGCTGTCACTAGACTCTTGATAAGGATTTTCTTATTATCTTTCTTCAGAATTTTCTGATGAATGATCTTGACTTTCTTGTGATCTGATTGTTGACTCAATGCGTTGATGTCTCTGTTCTCATTACCTTTTTTGTAATGAATTTGAAACTCATAATCAATGAGCTGTTCAACTCAGCAAATCTGTTGTCAATTCAACTGCTTAATTGTTGCAAAGTTTCTTAAGTTCTTGTGATTTATATAGATCTGAATTGACTTCTCTGTGCTGATCAGATAAGGTCTTTACTTCTGTAGTGCTTTTACTATAATTAACAGTTTCTTGTCATGAAACTCATATTTTTTCTTTGATCTGCTAAGCTTTCACAACCTATGAACTATTGATCATGATTGACCGTCTTCAATTTGATAAAGACATGCACCTATCACATAATCTGAAGCATCTGTCTCAAGCATCTTCTCACAAGCTGTCTTGAGGATTCTCAAGTGCGTAATATTCATCAGTGCTGTTTTGAGCTTCAAGAATGCCTTGTTTTGCTCTTCTTCTCAGTGATAACTTTTGTTCTTTTGTGTCAGTTGTGTGAGTGCTTTTGCTATTTGAGAGTAGTTGAGTATAAACTTTCAATAGTAGTTCATAAGCCTTAAGAAGGTTTGTACTTTCTTGATCTTCTTTGACTGAGATCAGTCTTGAATCACTTTTGTTTTCTTTGAGTTTTTCTTGATTTGGTCAGATTGAATGACATACTTTAGAAAATCAACTTTCTGAGAATCCACATGCTCTTCAACCTCTTCACATAGAGTTGTTGTTTTTTAAGTTTCTTCAACATCTTTTGAACATGTTCTCAATGTTTCTCAAGTGTGTTGAAATATATCAAAATATCATTCAGATATGTAATCATGAAGTCATCAAGATACTCTCAAATCATATTGTTGATCAACCTCTGAAAGGTTGCTGAGGCATTCTTCAGCTCAAATGACATGAAGGTGTATTTGTAGTGTCTGTATTGCATTCAGAATGCTGTCTTTCATTCTTTGTCTTTCTTCATTCTTACTCAATAGTAAGCTTCTTTCAGATTTAAGCTGATAAATCATTGAGTGTTCTCAAGCTGATCTTGAAGTTCTTTAATCAAAGGCAATGAGTAACTGTCTTTTTGTGTTATGTTGTTTAACTGTTAATAATCAATGCATATCTGTTTCTGACTGTTCTTCTTGAGTACAAACAGAATTGAATATTCTGCAGATGACTTGAATAATCTTATGAATTCTCACTTGAGATTCTCATCAAGGTATTTTCTGACTGTCTTCAGTTGATCTTC
>JAABUP010005671.1_pt1 | contig 18680 bp, 18 predicted proteins | sample 5559201 | NCBI WGS metagenome assembly JAABUP01 (sample SAMN10711887, study PRJNA513373) | rock metagenome | isolation source: Antarctica rocks | place: Antarctica
TTGAGTTGGAGGGACTGATGAGTGATGAGGAAGGGGGGCAGACTCCCACACAAGGTACAAGGAAGGAGAATGGCACAGTGCCTTAGGAGGACGGCACTTCACCGGGCGTTGACCATATTTCTAGGGCATTGGTAGGCGTTTAAACGAATTCTGTTGTATATTCTTGGCCATGGGATATGTGACATTTACTTATATTTGGGGTACTCGCCGCTGCCCTCATTATTGCGCGCAATATTGTTCTAAAGAAGCGGGTGAAATTTGGATAATAACCCCTGCAAGAGTGTACGAGATCTAGAGAACTAGTAGACTTTGGGCAAAATGCCTTCTAGTTTAATAGTACGGATGTTCTAGATCTCGACGAGTAGTAAGAATTTCGGTGAATACCCCTTTGAAAGTTAAGAGTATAAGTTCGTAAGGCTCCTCCTAGTAAGTAGCCTTCAATTAGGTCAAAACCCCCTAAATATCGCTTACTAAATATACGACGCCCCTAGGAATATAAAAGGTTTAGATTTAACTCCCTTAAAGGTAATTATATATTTACGAGACTTCGAGGTATTACTAGAACTTGAGTAAATATCTCTTAGAAGAGATAATATAAGGAGAATATTTTTCTAGAAAGTCTTTAACTCAAACATCGTTACTACTAAAATAAAATACTCTAAATAATAAGAATATTAGGGTATAATCCCTTTAAAAGTTATCTTACTTACGTGAAACCCCTTAAGAGTTATATATATTAATATATAAGACCGTAATAAACGTATAAACTTTTAGTAAGATCTCTAATATAGAAAAAACGGTAGAACGTGTCACATATTAACGATAACACTTTTTGGGTGAAAACCCTAAGTTTTCATTCGTAAAAAAAGTAACAACCTAATTATTCATTAAAGACTAAAAAATCCACCCCCGCGGCACACATTATTTAGGGGGAGAATCCCCTAAGTCCCTGCCCCCTAGACACCCTAACCCCCCCGGCCAACCCTATAAAATTAGGGTAAAACCCCTAAACAGCCACCCCCCCAGACCCCCAGACCCCCCGCCTATTGCAATTCATGGAATTGCCCCGATGCGGTCTCAAACACACGGGAATTCCGTACGTTATTCACTAAATCGATCGGAGGGTTATTTGTCATCCAGTGTACAACAGCGGTACTCCAACTGACTATTCAACACATTCACCGGTTAGATACCCAAAACTTATGATATTGAGGGGTTACAAACCGTCGAGAGTACATGCCGTAAAGCAAATCCACCCCTTTTCATGTCCATTTGATTTGTATAGTATGACAAAATTTGCGATGGTTGGGAGGATTATAACCATTGCTCCGACCAAAGACTTGGATATCATTACGTCTAGAACGGCTGCTTTGTAGGCCTGGAGACTGTTCGTAGGCGGCATTCTGTTGAAAGCGTTAGGAATAAAATATCCCAGCACCCTGAGTTTTCCTTTCATTGGCAGGTTGCGCATCCATTCGTATGATTGTGCTAAGAATAGAGCGGTTAGAGTGAGGTTGATTACGACATCGTATCCCAGGAGGAGTAATGTGGATCGTGAATGTAGCCCAATAAGACATTTCCCATCAATGTTAGATATCTCATCAATCGGATTGATAAAAGCGAACACAGCGATTGTGCCAAAGCCACCGATTATTAGAAGAGCAGCAATCAACCAGACTGGGTCCTTGTACCGTCGGAGCTCGCGTAGCTGATGAACGCGCTCTACAAGAAAGGTGTAGACAAGGATCTTGTTGGCGATGTAGAAACTGAGACACATTGTGATGGCGACCCAGCAGAGATGGGGAGATACAAAATCCCAGCCACTCATCAGTATGCCAGTGCTGACATGCATGGACAAAGCGCCGATGTATATCGCCATGAGCAAGAAACGGACGAAATTTAGATGCCTGAGGTCGAGAAGTGGAGCGCGGATCGCTAGACATTAAAAGTCAGCACATTCAAGGCTGCCAAGTTTCCTACAAAGAATTCGTACCAAACAAGGCCATGACTACGAGTAGAGAGGCGAATCCGACTAGGGAGTAAATGACATGCCCTTTAACCGAAGTAGAGTGCACGCTCAAAGACATAAGACCTGTAGGCAGAGTCAGTAACTTACAGCGATAGAGGCTCTGTCAGCACCTTACCATTCTCAATAGTTTCATTGCCCAGTCCAAGGCTCAGAGGGGAAGATGCGCTAACTCCGAACGCATTCGTGATGTTACCGATGAAAGGCATGCCAGTGACACTGAAAAAGATGATGAAGAACGCGAAAAGATGAGAGTTGAAGAAGACGTCCATTTTGGTGAAACCTATATCTCATATAAGCGGCCTGCCGCCACCTCACGCACAGAGCCGCAGATATGACTGCAAGGGTACTTACGATGCACTATCCTAAGATGAGATGACTGTATGCCGAACTCCTACCTTCGTCGATGATTTGGAGCGCGGTGACAGTATGGATGAGAAAATTGGTCTGCTTAGCTCCTACTCTCGAGAATGATTCGAAGCGTAATAATGGTGCTATTCGAAGCTTGATAGTAACGTTAAGCAAGAAGGTCTAGTTAAGGAAGAGCAGTACTCAGAAGGTGTGGTGTTGAGCTCAGATATCAGTTGGTGATCCTACTAGCGTCGATATGAGACGGAGGCTTGATACGCTAACCGGTTCGGTCAGAAGAGTGAAGACCAGCATCTGAGCCAGGTCTCCGACTCTCCGTTAACGATACGCAAACAGAACCTGTCTTCCAAGGAACCAGCGGACAAAGTGGCTTTGCATGATGCAACATGGTAGGCTTTTTGTAAAGACAGGAAAAAACACTCAGCGACAATTGGGTTGTGATCCAAAAAGCAGAGATGGTATTCTTGCATGAACCTGCACAGGCTTCCACGACAAAGACGGCATTCTCATGCATGGTCTTTGTCCGATCCAGGATGACAAAGGAACAAGCTCCAAGAAATGAGGGATTCAAGCCTCAACATGTTTTGCAACGGTAGATGCAGGTTGCCTGCCATACACGAGGGTACCTTGGTCATGGAATAGAAGATCCGAAGAGGAGAGGCTTGCTTAAGCTTGGACTTGACCTTTCGTGAATGTACTGTACTCGCTTTTCTTTGATATAGAATTCAACACGTTCTACACAGAGAGCGAACACCACGAAACCATCCGCCTCTAGGAAGTAGATATGGGGCAACCGAGGGAACGCAGGTTGAGGTCAAGGCAACTCCCGCTACTACGCTTAACATGGTAAAGCGCACGTGCTGTTATGCTGAGTCAGCCATACCCATTCCATCATCTATCTTCTCTCGCCTCTGTGTATTTGTTTGACTAAATCCTCCATCAAAAGTACCCATTTGCGCACTATTACAATGCCCAAAGCCGAAGTTGGTTCTACGAAATATCTGAATAACAAGCTCAAATCGAAAGGCCTACAACGACTACGGTGGTATTGCCAAGTTTGCGAAAAGCAAAACAGAGACGAGAATGGCTTCAAATGCCATGTGCAGAGTGAAAGCCACGTCAGAAAGATACAAGCCATCGGTACAGAAGGATCGCAACGAGTGATATCCGACTACAGCAGGGATTTCCAAAGGGATTTCATACAGCTTTTGCGCACGTCACATAACACCAAGCCTGTCCACATTAACCACTTCTACCAACAATACATAGCCGACAAGCAGCACGTACATATGAACGCTACGAGATGGCCATCGCTGACAGAGTTTGCCAAACACTTAGGTCGAGAGGGTATCTGCCGGGTTGAGGACAATGACAAAGGTCTTCACATCGCTTGGATCGACTCAAGTCCTGAGGCTTTGAGGAGACAGGAGGCTATACGAAAGAAGGAGAGGCAGGACAAGGGAGACGAAGAGAGGGAGCAACAACAGATCAGGGTACAGATCAAGAGGGCGGAGGTGGAGGCAGAAGTCAAGGCGAGATCGGAAGAGGATGAAGAGGCAAGAGAACTCAAGAGAGAGGGAGGCGCTAGGATTACGCTCAACTTTGGTAACAAACCGAAAGAAGGCAAGCCTGTATCCCCGCCTTCTGCTCCAGGTGAAGACATTGAAGGGACAGAGAAGATAGAGCAAGAGGCTTCAAAGTCACTCTCACCACCCTCGGGAGTACCAACGCCTCCACCCGAGAAATTGTCTCTGAAGATGGGCATAAATAGCAAGCCCAAGAATGTTTTTTCAGGTCTTTCGAAAAAGAACGCACTTAGCGGGAAAGTCCCTGTCAAAGAAGCGCCCAAGAAGCCCATGAGTGAGGCAGAGAGGATTATGAAAGAGGAGATTGAGCGAAAACGGTTGCGAGAAGCTAGTGGTACACCGGGTCTCAACCACAAAAGACCGAGGTTGACGTGATCGAACGTTAGAGTTCTCTATGCGATTGAAAGCGAGGAGTTTGGAGTGGTCATGAGACGATCTGATCAATGGTTTTTATTCCCACTACAGCAGTTGATTTTACAGGCTTTTGCTATGAACCAAAGGGCTATGGCTAGTCACTTGTTTACATTTGTGGGGATGGCGGTTGTCTTAATTAGAAGTGTGCAAATGAAACCACCATTTAAAGTCGACATGTATATGTTTGTGATGCATCTCAACGAACAAATCAGACCTGGTGATCGTTCTCATGCTCCAAAAGTTTGACTTGAAGCCTCTTTGGGACTAGTGTCGGCATCAAACTGAAGCGTTCCGTTATGCCACGACTCATTTTCGAGAATCTTTTTTCAAACACTCTAACGTATACACAAATTTGGAATATTCTATATCTTTGAGATCAAAAGCATGGACGCATATTGGGCGGCTCCCCCAGTGTCGAGGTAAAGATCACTCGCAAAGCTCAGAATTGTCCCTGCAAATTGAAGACAGCTGTTCTGATGCTGATGGAGCAGGACTTTGACAGCTCTGACTTTTGGAACATCACTGCTCGTATACGGAGGCCTGCTTAGTGGTAGTAGAGTGGTCTTCTACTTGCCCTGGATTTTCAAGTTTCCTTTACCAGAAGTATGGCGATTTGTCACTTCCTTCTGGGTGACAGGCCCAGGACTAAGTATCCTTTTCGACACATACTTTCGTGCGTCATTCTTTACGCTCTAATGGAATTCAAAGCTTACGACTTGGCGCTAGTATGGACGTACTCGAGTGGTCTCGAAAAGGGATCCGGTAGATTCTCTCAGCCTGGGGACTTTTTTACCTACATTATGTTTCTCGGTGTTGTCATTCTGGTGTGTAAAGCCTCCTCTCGAAAATCCTCGCGTTGGTTCTATTGCTCGGTATCGCTCTTTTCGTTCACTGCTTTGTCATGTAACAAGACCTCACATATCTGCCCGCCCAGCCCACTATCTAGCTGAAGCGGTTCCTGAAGATGAGGAAGATTACCCTTGTATCTCGCGTGGGCCCGTCATTCGCAATCAATCCTTAAGGGTCTACGTGTGGTGCGAGAATGGTGGGAGCGATATTTGAGAAAGCCTCTGTAACGTTCAAATGTTGCAGAGGTGGTTTTTGCTTCCTACATGCTGCCCTTCTTACATACTGCCCCAGAGTCTTTGTTCCTCATGTCCCAGCGGTTGACCGGATTGATTTTGAGCCAATGCTGACCATTGCAAGGCTACAGCCGGAGGCATCTTACGCGGAGCTATCTTTACGCAAGGCAAGGCTCCGAAGCCACCCTCATGGAGAGATGCTGATTCTTGTAGCTCTTATTCTTGGCATCGCATACACGTATTCACAAGACAACAGGGGCAAGAAGGTCTCCTTCTTCGTCATTACATTTAACGTTGTCTGGCTACCATTGACTATGCTCTTAATGACATTTGTTATGGCGGGTCCAAATGCAGCTTTGAGTCAGTTGATGGGATTAGTCGCTGCGCATCTATACGATTTTCTCACGCGTCTTTGGCCTGAATTTGGAGGTGGTAAGAATTATATCCAGACTCCCAATGTTGTTAAACGATGGTTTGGGGCAGACAAAGCAGGATTCCAGCATAGGGGATATGGAACTGCATATCGCGCTGGAAGTCAAGCGCCTGGTCGAGGCACATCGAGTGGTTTTGGGTTCTCGACAGCATGGGGTACTCGTGGACAAGGTCGGCGTCTTGGTGGAGAGTGATTAGCAACGTCATGCTACTAGCTATTGTATTTATATGGACAGAGAATGAGACTCATTTTCATCTCCGCTGCAACAATTACCAATCGCAGAATGTATGAAGAGGTTGCAATCTTGAATAACGAAAATTAGCGTAATTTTCTAGCGCACCACAAGCTTTTGCCGAAAAAGTTCGAGCTCTCCGCAAGCTCTTCAGTGAATTACTTCCAATGCATACACATTTCAACAAGCACCGCAGAAGGAAATACTACCATACTACTGCCACTGCGTGCTAGCGCAGCTCCTGAACATGGCTCTCGTCCCAGCCAAAACTCAAGATGTGGACTACACCATTAAACCAGAAGCTACTACGCCCGTAGTAGACACAGGCGACTGGCCATTGCTTCTCAAGAACTACAATAGACTACTCGTCCGGACTGGTCATTTTACGCCTATTCCGGTAGGATGCACGCCACTCAAGCGCGACCTTAAATCTTTCATCAGCTCTGGGGTCATCAATCTGGACAAACCTTCCAATCCCTCCAGCCATGAAGTCGTGGCATGGGTAAAGCGCATGCTCAGGTAGTCCGATTTAACTGAAAAAAGAGGGAAAGATTAAGCTGACTGTGACTAGAATTGAGAAGACTGGTCACAGCGGTACCTTGGATCCCAAAGTTACAGGCTGCCTCATCGTTTGTTGCGATCGTGCAACTCGCCTTGTCAAATCCCAACAAGGTGCTGGGAAAGAATACGTCTGTGTGATAAGACTTCACGACAAGCTACCGGGCGGTGAAGCACAGCTTGCTCGAGCACTTGAGACTCTTACTGTACGTTTCTGAAGGAATTTGCTCCATGATTTGGCGATGTCCAGTCGCAAGACCACCTCACTGGTCTGGAATCATTCCTGAAGATGTGCCTCTGATCATCGCATGCTGGCTAAGGTGACTGACTTGGAAATTTTATATAGGGCGCACTCTTCCAACGACCTCCTTTGATCTCTGCTGTCAAGAGGCAGCTGCGAATACGGACCATTCACGAAAGCAAATTGTACGAATTTGATAATGACAGGCACCTCGGTGTTTTCTGGGTCAGCTGTGAAGCTGGCACTTATATCAGAACGTTATGCGTTCACCTTGGACTGCTGCTTGGTGTTGGTGCGCACATGCAAGAACTGAGAAGGGTAAGGAGCGGTGCTATGGACGAGCAAGATGGCATGGTGACTCTACACGATGTGCTGGATGCCCAATGGATGCTAGACAATACTCGAGATGAATCATACTTGCGAAAGGTTATTCGGCCGCTAGAAAGTCTTCTCACCACATACAAACGGATTGTTGTCAAGGATAGTGCGGTCAATGCGGTTTGCTATGGAGCGAAACTAATGATACCCGGGTTGTTAAGATATGGTATGGGCCGCCCTTGGAATCAATCAATTTTGAATGCTGACATTTTCGTGAAGAGGCTGGTATTGAAGTACACGAGGAGGTGGTTCTAATGACGACCAAAGGCGAGGCTATTGCTTTGGGGATCGCACAGATGTCGACTGTCGAGTTATCGTCATGTGATCACGGCGTTGTAGCAAAGGTGAAAAGATGCATCATGGAGCGAGACCTGTATCCTAGGAGATGGGGCCTGGGTCCCGTTGCCCTAGAGAAAAAGAAGATGAAATCGGATGGCAAACTCGATGTTAGCCTCTCTATTTGGCTAGAATTTGATTTCAAGCAGCTGACTCTTTACAGAAATACGGAAGGCCTAACGAGGCCACTCCAGCTAAATGGAACGCTGAGTACAGGGACTTCAATGCACCACTCGAGGATAGCGCTACTGTATCATCCAAGCAAATCGAGTCCGCGAGCGCAGCGGCAGGAGCTAAAGAGGAGGAAACCGAGACGAGAGCGACTGCAGAGCCCGTTCTGGCATCGGAGTCAACGCCCAAGGAAGAAGAAAGGGAGTCGAAAAAGCGCAAGAGACACGACGATGAGACTGCGGAGGATAGGGTAGAGCGCAAGCGTAAAAAGAAGGAGAAGAAGGAAAGGAGGAAGTCGAAATCAAAGAAGGATGGTTCTGAGGACGATAGCGAGTAAAAAAGGGTTCACTTGCATCTGGTGTCCCGAATGGCGCTCCACCTTGTATCATAGTCCAGAGCTGGCATGGGAAAGCCTGTCAAGGTAGTACAAACCAACATGATTGAATACCCCACAGGCTGTCGAGGTTGTCTTGTTCTCCTATCTGTACCAAAGACGAGCACCGCAATCATGCCGAAGCGAAGGCAAGGGGGTTCCCCGCAAATTGGAATTGAAAGAGATGTTGGCTCGGAGTTAGAGGACTGCTTATTCCGGGCCTCTACTCTAGCCCGGGAGGCTTGTCCCATTGGGGTGATGTCTTCTATCACGAGCGAGTATCGTGAGCTGTGAGCTGTATTCATCTTCCACAGCAGCGTCATAGCAACCCGAATTTGCCCAGCAAGCGTACACTGCTTCGAGTGCTTTTCTTATCTTCATTCTGCTTCGGATAGATACACTCTCGCAGAATTCTTGCCTGACATGGCCGAAGAGCTCGGCACCACAGAGCTCAATGCGGGGAGCCACTTGCAGTTGGTATATTTGCGCATGACTTTTCGTAAACGCTCAACTCGACTGACCTCGCATCCAGGACCAACCTCTCCTTCGACTTCCTCATGAACTCGCCCGTAAAAACTTCAAGACAGTCCAACGGCACGTCGAGCGCGAAAACAAGGACATTCTCACCGCCCTCAAATCCACCGCCAATGCTTCCCTCTCCGGCCAAGACCCTACTGCCACCCTCGCGAGTCTCGACAGCATGATAAACCGCATGCAAGGTCTTAAGAGGAAGATGGAGACGTTACACAGTGAAGAGAAAGTCTTACAGGCGCATTCGAGGAGGCGGATACAGCATCTACAGGATCTACATGAGATTCCAAGTCTTGCTGATGTGAAGTATGATGAGTGGTCCAGAGTCAGGCTCAACCGATTGCTGGTGGATTACTTGTTGCGGTGTGGATATGGGGAAAGTGCGAAGGCGCTGGCTAGGGAGAAGGGGATTGAGGAGTTGGTGGATTTGGATGTGTTCATGCAATGCCATCGCATTGAGGAGAGTCTCAGGAATAGAAACACGAGCGAATGTCTGACTTGGTGTGCAGAGCATAGGCCGTTGATGAAGAAATTAGATGTGAGCAATGGTCCCCCAATCCGAGTGCCCATGGTGTATGCTGATAAACTCGTGTACAGAACCGTCTAGAGTTTGAACTGCGGCTGCAACAGTGTATTGAGCTGCGACGCAAGGGGCAGCTTGTGGAAGCAAGACAGCATGCACGGAAATACCTGACGAATAATGCCGACCTTTATCCTCATGAGCTTAAAAAAGCTGCCGGGCTTCTGGCCTTTACCTCGGACACAGCGGTATCAGAGTATTGGGTATGAAGCTGCTTCCAGAATGCTTATGAACCGAGGCCCATGTTGACTGTTCTTTAGAAAATATACTCGCAAGCTCGCTGGGATCGCCTCGCTGATCTTTTCGTCCAAACCCATCACGAATTGTTCTCACTCCCCGCTCGACCTCTCCTTCACATCGCCCTGTCTGCTGGGCTTTCAGCGCTCAAGACTCCATCTTGCCATTCCAAGCACGCTAGTAGCACGGCGAACGCGAGCTCCACGACCACCTCAGTATGCCCGATCTGCTCAACCGAGCTGAATGAGCTCGCTAGAGGCTTACCATATGCACACCATACCAAGAGCTATGTTGAGAACGACCCGGTCGTGCTGCCGAATGGTAGGGTGTACGGCCGTGAGCGACTCCTTGAGATGAGCGCGAAAGTTGGCGTCGATCCCGGTCTTGTGAAAGATCCAACGACAGCGGAAATCTTTACAGCTGCAGAGATTCGAAAGGTGTATATCTCATAAGACGTCAATATGTATAGCCAGCATAGCCTTGCACTTTCCATAGCGACGGCGTTAGGGACCCTTTCCGGCATGAGCGTCGATGAAATGAAGTCCATGATCATTCAATCCCCTTCCGAATCTTCATCGCTGCCTTTTCTCTTTCTTTCCAGGGTTGTGCCTACTCTTCCGTCCTTGATTTCGAACACATACGTCCTCGCTGGCCGATCTTCCCCTTTCCATCCTCCACCACCCTCAATATTTCCAAGGGTCCTAGCATGTTTGTACCCTGGATACGCACTCGCCTGAAACTTGAAACTTATTTCAACCTTCAGACCCACATGGCGCGCAAGATCCCTGATATTCCACAGATCATACGGCTCGCCTTCGAAAATCGTAACGACAATTGATCCCTCGGATGACAGCAATGGCATCGCTGATTTGAACAATCCTACCAGAAGTTCTGATTCCCTTGATCAGCAAAAATGACCCCCGGACGCAGCGCATGTGGATCATACCCTGATTATGCCTCACCTGCCTGTTGACATCTCTGGTCAACCCGCCCACATGCGGAAAATTGAACACTACCCGATCAAATCCTCCCGTCTTTACTTCTTTCCCCCCGCCATCAGTGGCACCGCTCCTCCCCAGCTTGGTTGCATCGACGCCATAAATTACCTTGCAGTCTTCCTCAGCCTCTAATGCGTGGATATTGCCCCTCGCCTGCGGGTGTTTGCTGAACACCGCGGTTTGTTTGTCGTAGCTGGTTGCAATTAGGGAGGTACAGCTGTGTGCGTCGAGAAGAGAGTGGGAGAAGGAGAAGTCGCCCTCTCCGACCAAAAGGATTCGATGGGTGGGGAGGAAGGGTATCGTCGGCGCTGGTGTATGCTGTGATTTGGAGGCTTTGTCTTGTTTTTTGGAATGAGATTGAGCCCTAGGCTTCCTTGACGTCGTCGCATATGGATTGTGACCCTGCTTGTGTGGCTTCAGCTTCTTTGCTTTGCCCATTGCAGACGGCCTTCCCCACATTGCCAAAAGCTGGTCTGCAGACTGCGGGGTTCACTTTCGGCGACGAGTGCCGAAGTTTCCCCGCCAGAGCTTCTGTGATTGGTGAGAATCCAGTGGATGTCAACTTCGAGCTGATACTTACTTAGTACAGCCCAGTCGCATGGCACCGTGAGGCCTACGATTTCCTTTCAGGCTGCCATGAAAACGCTGGCTTCATGGGCTCTTGGACCGAATCCACGGACATGAATTCTCGGAAAAGAAGGTTGAGGCACACATCAACATGCACGAGTTAGACGAATCTCTACCCATCTTCAAGATCGAGCGAGTTCAGCTGCAATTCTCCATCTCTTCGGACTTTGTTGCTGCTCAGGTAGCCAACAATGTCTTGGTCTTGGCCCTATCAACGGGGCGGATCCTACGCATAGACCTTGACAGTCCATCAGATATAGACGGTAAGCATGACATACACCTTAGCAGAGCAGACTGATATGGGACATAGATATTGACCTACCCAAAAAGACAACCGAAATCGGACTCATTCGACGCCTGTTTCTCGACCCTTCGGCCTCGCACCTGATCATTTCTACGACCCTCGGTGAGAATTACTACCTGCATACACAATCCAGACAGCCCAAACCACTTTCCCGCTTGAAGGGCGTTGGCATCGAAAGCATAGCATGGAATCCATCTCTCCCCACTGCCTCGACCAGGGAAATTCTGGTGGGGGCTGTCGATGGCAATGTTTACGAGGACTATATTGAGCCTTCGAGCGAATTCTACCGCAGTCAAGAAAAATATCTGAAGATTGTGTACAAAGCCAACGATGCGCCGATAGCAGGGCTGTGGGTGGATCTGATTCCGGGAAAACCTGATACTAGACGAGTGATGATAGCTACGCCCACTAATTTATTGCATTTCCTTGGACGCATTGGTCGGCATGGACAAGAGGGCTCGGGATCGATATTCACTAGATTGTTTGAAACGGAAGCTCCAACACTGCACGAGGTCAATCGCAGTGCGAAGTCTCCTCCATCAGCTCTGGTCGTTTCTCCAGACCCGCCGGAGTCCCCATCAGCCGAGGATGAGAATGGAGACCGCATTTTTTCCTGGCTTTCAGCACAAGGCGTACTTCATGGTAAATTGCAGACTACTACTAATTCTGCAAGCTTGGGCAGCACTGTGTTCAACAACTCGAAGATGATCTCAAGATCCGCCATCCCTGCGTCTGAGGGGCCAAATGGTCGGAAGAGGCCTACGCAGGAGCCCATCATGGGGCTGGCACTCTCGCAGTGGCACGTGCTATGCTTAGTCGAGGGTAGGGTTGTAGCTTTGCAGAGACTCAACGAACGGGTTGTATATGACCAGGTCGTGCTTGAGCCTGGAGAGCATGCACTTTCTCTCCTTGCTGACCGGAAAAAGAACACCTACTGGTTGTTTACCACTCAAGATATCTTCGAGATTGTCGTTACTGACGAGGATCGAGACGTATGGAAGATCATGCTCAAGGAGCAGCAATTTGACCTCGCCTCCCAGTATGCCAAAACGCCCTCACAGAAGGATGCGGTTGCAATGGCTTCTGGGGACTTCCTGATCAGCAAAGGGCGCTATCTCGAAGCCGCAAATGTCTATGGCAAAAGCAGTAGACCTTTCGAGCAGGTAGCACTGACCTTTATCGACCATGGCGAACAAGATGCATTACGCAGATACTTGACGACCAAGATATCTACGTATAAGAAATCATCGATCATGCAGAGGACGATGATCGCCAGCTGGCTTATCGAAATCTTCATGTCAAAGCTGAACTCACTTGACGATACAATCACGACAAAAGCGCAGCTGACAGAGAACATGAATACCGCCGAGACCAAAGATGAACTTGCGACTATTCGTAGAGAGTTCGAGGGTTTTGTATCCAAATACAAAAGCGACCTGGATCGGAAAACAACTTATGAAATAATCAGTAGCCATGGCCGGGAACAGGAATTGCTATCGTATGCCACCGCGGTCGACGACTACAATTACGTTCTTTCGTACTGGGTTCAGCGAGAGCGGTGGCAAGAATCACTTGATGTACTGAAGCGTCAAACAGACCCAACAATATTCTACAAATACAGCAGCGTTCTGATGGTCCACGCTCCCACAGAGGTAGTGGACATTCTGATGCGCCATCCTGATCTCGACCCCCTGAAACTGATACCGGCCCTTCTGAACTACAACAAGTCCGATCCCAACATCCCCCTCTCCCAGAATCAAGCAGTCCGCTACCTGCTCTTCTGCATCAATTCTCTCCGTACCACCATCGCCGCCATCCACAACACCCTCATCTCGATCTACGCCTCCCACCCCAGCCCCTCAGAAACCGCCCTCCTCTCCTACCTCTCCACCCACTCCCTCTCCACCCCCCCACCCTACGACACGGACTTCGCCTTCCGCCTCTGCATCCAACACTCCCGCGTCCAATCCGCCGTGCACATCTACACCTCAATGGGCTCCTACGCCTCCGCCGTCTCCCTCGCCCTCAAACACAACGAAATCGACCTCGCCTCCCTCGTCGCCGACCGCCCCCCACCAACCGACCCCGCCCTCCGCAAACGCCTCTGGCTCGCCGTCGCCAAGAAAGTAATCTCCCAACAAGGCACCGGCAGCATCAAAACGGCCATCGACTTCCTCAAACGCTGCGACCTACTCCGCATCGAAGACCTCATCCCCTTCTTCCCGGACTTCGTCGTCATCGACGACTTCAAAGACGAAATCTGCGCCGCCCTCGAATCCTACTCCCGCTCCATCGCCTCCCTCGAATCCGAAATGGACGCCTCGGCCGCCACAGCCGAGAGCATCAAAGCCGACATCAAGCACCTCGACCGCCGCTACGCCATCGTCGAACCGGGGGAGCGCTGCCGACTGTGCGGACTCCCGCTGCTGAGCCGCCAATTCTTCGTCTTCCCGTCCTGCCAGCACGGCTTCCACAGCGACTGTCTCGGCAAGCGCGTCCTGGAGGGGAGCGGGCTGACGGTGCGGAGTCGCGTTCGGGAACTGCAGGCGCAGATTGGGAGGGGGGGCAGGAGGGAGAGGGAGGGGAGGGAGCTGGATGCGTTGGTGGCGGGGCAGTGTGTTCTGTGTGGGGATTTGGCGATCAAGATGGTGGAGGAGCCGTTTGTGCATGAGACGGATGATCTGGAGGAGTGGGCTATATAGGTATTTTCTTTTTACGGGAAATTGACGGTTGACTACGTGGTATCAATTGTGACATGTTTCGATGCGCTGTACTTTGTGATGTGTTAGGCTGCCGATGGTTGGTGGAGGTGGAATGGCTGTGGCAGGGTAGAAGAATTACTATGCTAACATGTGATGATGGTATTGGGATTACGAAGCTAGGAACAATTCTTCCCCAGGCTAGTGGCGTCCGAGATCTGATATAATATTGCGCCTCCGCTGGTACAGAGCGTGACGGACATGATGATTCATTCGTGGTCAGGTGAACTACATCGAGGGATGCCTCAGTTGACAGGTTGGGTGGAGGCAAATTATGTTTTGGTGGATTTACCGCATGATGCCGAGGTCAAGGGGATCGGGGTAACAAAGTCTGATCAAACCAGTCACGTAGCACAGGGAACCTGTATTTGAGTGGGTGAATGCCATGTCTCCTATTATCTACCTAAGCAGCTTAATCCAGATCCACAACATGCGTATTTCCCAGCGAGCTCATTTTCGTCCGAATACTCCCAGACGCAGCCAACAGAGATCTACAAAGGAGGTTTCAGAAACCCCCAACCCACTCAACATCTTCACCCAAGCTCTCGCGCGAGCTCTGCTGACCTTGGGTATCCCGACGCCAGTCCCGAACCTTGGCGATGGAATTCTCCTTCTGACTCCCCCTATCCCGACCTTGGTTCCCAGAAAATACCTTTAAACCAAATCCAGTGCGCCAATTGCTTACATTCGTTGTCCATTTCCGGGGGGCCTCTGGTGCAGATTCAGCTGCCTGAGCGTACTGACGTCTACGATTGCCAAGCGCCGCCCATTTGTCCATGATACCAGATACCTTGACGGTGGTTGGCTCGATAGGCTTAGGATCATCTGAGACAGTGCGCTTTGAAGGGGGAGAGTAACGTGGCGTTGCTTCTTCAAACATAAAGACATCGTGGTCGCTAACAGCATCACTCTTTGGACGTGGCTGCGGCTTTCGGTTTTGCACTCTTGCATTTGCTGCGGATTCTTTCAGTTCGGAAAGTCCAGTACGGCGGAGAGTAGGATCGTTGTCTTGGCTCTCTTGGCTCCATGTTCGACTGTTGTACTCGCGTCTCTTCTCGACTGCCGCTTCATGCTCGAGGAATTCGTCTTCCTCATCTTCATCCCATATTTCCGACCAACTTTTCGCAGCAGTACTATTCTTCTTCCCGAACACAGAGGAGAGGGAAGTCATGCGAGAAGGCAGAGACGAAGGCACCCTGATAGGGTTAGAGCGTGGAAGATTACGAGTCGCGGGTGGCTGGAGGGCCATTGACTTGAGGGAACCATTGAGGGTTGAGTCCAAACCAGAAGTGACCGAGGAGTTCTGTGCAGCAGAATACCATGAGTTGCGGTCCTTTTCGGAGTCTGGGAAGAGTTCTTCCGTGTAGCTTTCGGTATCTGGAATGGCAGACAGTTGACGGCGATGTGGGCTCATGTGAAGCGTCTTTGACCACGGGAAAGCTCCACCTTGATCCATTTGCGGACTCGAAATAGACGGTGTTCGAAGAGGTTCCCTGTTTGCACTTGCCGGGGCAACTCCACGGGCTTCAGTGCAGAAGTCATCAAAGGTGTCTCCGTCTGTCGTAAAATTGATGACTTCATCGAGGGCCTTGCGAACGGCTGACAATGACCGCTTGGAAGGATCAACGGCTAGCGCATGGACCAAAACGTTGAAAGTATCTTGGGACATATTCGGAAAGATATCGAAGAGTGCTTGATTGTCTCGAGCAAAGTCGTAGAACAGCTTATCGGACTCGGTAGGTGTCACAAAGGGATTGCGGGAGAAGAGGATGTTCAACAGGCAGATACCGATGGCCCAGGTATCGGCCTTGGCAGGGGAGTAGCCGTAGTCTGCAGGGTCATACTGCTCTGGGGCCATGTACCTATCGCTACCAACGCAGGCCTCATGAGACCAAGCATCAATTGTCGCCAGTCCAAGGTCCCCAAGCTTCATGGACCCATCTTGGCAAAGAAAGATGTTCTCGGGCTTGATGTCTCGATGGTAGAGTCCCTTGGAATGCATGAAGTCGACAGCATTGACAAGCTGAAGCATGAATTCCCGGACATTCTCGGTTTCTAGGGGTCCACGGCCAAGACGAATGGCTTCATACAGGTCACCCATAGAGCAATATTCCAGAACCAAATAGATATGAGCCTTGGTCTCGAAAGAGCGAATGAGATTGACAATATTTGCGTGTTGTCCAAGGCGTTCATGACAGACAAGCTCTACAGAGTTCTCATCCACATCGAGGGCGGGACAATCTTTGGACGCCGATTTGCTCAAGCACTTGATAGCCACGAGATCTCCGGTAGTAACGTCTTTCGCCAGGAAGACCATTCCAAAGGATCCATGATTCAAAGGAGAGACCGACCGATATCGACCATCTAAGATCGATCCCTCCACAAATCTGCTTTTCATACACTCCATATCGTTTCAGAACAAGGGCGAGTAGGTCCAGGAGGGTCTTTGGGACGCCGAGAGTTTACAGCTTTGGAGTAATAGTGAACCTGAATATGGTGATACACGAGACGTAGTCTCGAAGTCGACGGACGGTGAGGTAAGAATTCTTTGAGCAGTGCCAAGTAAGTTAGACTCAGGGCAGAGAGTAGAGCCAGATGGAAGACCCAGGCGGAATTAGAGTATATCGAGGATTCTTGCTGTTGCTTGAACAAGCTAAAAAGGACGAGAACCTGAATCGCAAAAGCTGAAAGACACGCTCCACCCGCCGTTCATGGACACGCAAACTCCTTCCCGGTCTATCAGAGGCACATGTGCGAGGGATCAGAACAGTCGATTTATAGACAAAGAAAACGTTGGTCGTAGGCGGTATCGATAAACAAGGTGCGTATGTACGAGTCAGAGTAGGAAAGGCGTTAAGTTGACATTCGAATTACCGAAAAGGTGTAGGGGTGAATCGTCCCAGCGAAGGCGTCGAATGGGATCGTGGGCAAAGCAAAGGAGAGGACGTCGAGGAGATCGACAGAATGGAAATTGCGGGTCAGGGTATGTCGCTGCGTAGAGTCGTGAGATCGGAAGCAAAGCTTGAGGTGGCTCCAAGTCAGTCGGAATGGCAGCGGCTCCTCGACGCCTGCCCAGACCCTTCGAGGACAGTGAAGTGGCCTGGTGAATTCACGGGGGATATCTTATACGTCGGCAAGAGGGAGAGGTAGATGACCCGAAGGGTGATGAGTGAGGTGCTGGAGTTGAAGGTGATAGGACTGGAGCAGGTGAGAGCAGAAGTTGTTGACCCCACTCATTTAGCCAGGCTGTTGTCGAGAGCGTCACAGGCAACCAGGCGCTTGCCTTGACTCAATTGCTGAAGAGCACAGGTATGATTGCGTGATAGATGGCGTAGGACCGAGAGGGAGGTTGATTTTAGATGGCTCGAGCTTGACGTAGAGGTGGTGGAGAGGCAGGTGGACGAAGCTCGACGGTCGCTTAGGTGACGCCAGTGAGGAATGGCACGGACTGGAATGGAGGGAGCGACGCAGCAAAACAGAGGCAGAGAAGATGACCACAATGACTGACGTGAAGGATTGGCGGGACGTTCAGTGCATTGAGGGCCGTTATGGAGGTTGAAATAGGACCATGCTGACGCTGATGGGGGGAGGAGAGAAGAGTCGCAGGCAGAGCTGGGGCGGGAGAGGTTTATGGGGGGGCAAAGCTGGGAACAGGTCAACAGAGACAGAGTGGACCCTTCTTCCAAACAGTTCTACGCCAAGCCGCCAGGTACCGCCAGGCCCAAACCAGCTTAGGCCAAGCGCTAACCCAGGGAGGCTAAGGCAGGTCGGTGCTTTTTTGAGACCAAAGGTGGCCTGGCTGCGAATGATGAGCACCAACAGGCGCTAGGCACACCTGAGACGAGCGGGCCACTCTGGCATCTGCATCCGGACCTCCTCCCTTTGACGTGCTTGCCAATGATTGAATGAACCTCCCGGCTGCTCCCACACCGGAAATGATGTCGCTGCACGGGGAGGCAGGCTGGCGCTTTGATGTCTGCAGGCAGGAACAGACACCTTATCGTCGGCCGGCGACGATCGCAGGAGGGACAAGGAGCAGGGTGCAGGGTGTCGTCACGCCCCTCCCTGATGGCGACGACGGTGGGACCGCATGACTGCGGATGGAAATTGATGGGAGGTTCGCAGTGCCTCTCCGTTATGGCTCTCGTGACACTCGACCAATCCTGGAGGCGGGTACTTTAGTCAGCCACGTACTGTCCAGTACTAGGGTCGGCAAGGGGCTCGCGGGACAGATCGACGGTCTGCCAAGTGCCGACTCCCTCCTCCTTTGTTTCGCCTGTTGTGACTGTTGTGACTGTTGACGCCGGTTGTGACTGTTGTGACTAGTGAGTAGTGGCCACGTCTCCCCCAAACTGTCTTTCTTTCCAATCAAACGCCGTCCTTGCCACCAACCCTTTTTCATCTGTTATTGGCTGTTGTCGCCTGATCAACCTCCAGTCCCTCAT